>Ga0123356_10002771_pt1 | contig 18614 bp, 15 predicted proteins | sample TergutEmb28metaG_2_FD_92546 | JGI IMG/M metagenome (GOLD analysis project Ga0123356, IMG submission 92546) | Embiratermes neotenicus P3 segment gut microbial communities from Petit-Saut dam, French Guiana - Emb289 P3 | ecosystem: Host-associated > Arthropoda: Insects > Digestive system > Gut ...
AAATACCTATCTGCAAAATCCGGAAATATATCGGGGTGAAGCATTGCCGAGACCCACTCAAGCGCATCAACAAAACGCGGCCCCGGTCTGTTGGTAAGATCCGCATCAATGCCATATACACAACCCGAAAGCCGAGCCTCAATATCCTTAAAGCGCTCGTCAGACTGCATAAGTATCAGGGTATAGTCGCCACCGGGATATGAACTATCCACGTCACAAATGACAACCCTGGGGTTTGCCGCAATTACGTACTCAAGCGAGAGAGTCGGGAAGCCATTGCCTGATTGCACCAGACTCACGCCGCCGGCTTTGGTAATCACATCATATATTGGAGTATTGACGCCGTAGGACATAATGCCGGCATCAGCCCACAGTACATGCAGGACATTTGGCTTCTGGGCGTCTTCAAGACCTGATACTTTATCGGTAACATTTTCTATGCGATTTTTCATATCAGCGACAATTGTTTTCGCCTCATCTACTGTACCGGTCAAACGCCCGATGGTAATGACAGAGTCCATTATTTCATCCAAATTATGCGGCACTAAGGCAAATACCGTAAAACCCAAGCCCTCCAACGCCGGAATCGCATTGGTTTTATGTATATCCTCTGCCAGTATAAGGTCCGGCTCAAGAGTAACAACCAGTTCTATGTCTATTTCACTAAATCCTCCGACTTTTGTGACATCTTGTGCTGCAACGGGATAGTCACAGTAAAAAGTATTGCCCACGACTTTATCTCCAAGTCCAAGAGCAAAGAGAATTTCTGTGTTGCTGGGTGCAAGAGATACAATGCGCTGGGGCACCTTATCCAACGTAACTGTACGTCCCAAATCATCGACAAGTGTCAATGGACCATTTCCGGAGCACGAAGCACCAAGAATGGTTGCCGCAACAAAAGAAACCAAGAAAAGCTGGCTTATTGCTGCATTTAAAGGCTTAAAGCGCCACTGTTGTTTTAGCTTAGAAAATATATGCATGCGTAGTTCTCCTAAATAAAACTTTTTGAAAGTCCCCAATAAAGAAAAAACCTGCCTCGTGGGCAGGGGGTTATATTTTGTTATGTTGTCATTACGCACCTCCTGAGCCCCGCGGAGAAAGCCCTCAGGCATATGGCGTTCTGACTACCCTTACGGGATTACAGCAGGCGGTACTGTGCCGGAATCCAACCGGCTTGCTTTCCATATATCCCCGGATATATCCGGGACCAAGGGCACCTATTAAATTTTGAGTTAGACTACCATTTTGATAATCGCCATGTCAATTTTACGATTGGTCGCAACGCAAAGAAAAATGCCCAAGGACATTTGAATAAAGCTTGCCAAAATCGATACAAAGGTGTAGAGTATCAGCCTGAAACTTGTTCAGTGGCATTTTAAGACAGATGACCTGTCAGAAAGTATGCCTGTGTCCCGTATATTCCCGCGTTTGCACAGCAAAGTCCATAACACGCTACGCATTGTCCATTATACATGTACAATCCAATACTCTAGGCATAAATGGAGGATTTCAAGCGCTCCGAAAGGCCTGAGCGCTCCGCTCGTTTCATGCCTAACACGTTCCTAGCGCTACGTATTATTGATGCATTTTTTCGGAGCGTTTATGTCTACTTCATTTCTAGCGCTACATAACTTTTCCGTTTCAAATAGGCATAAATAACTAGTGCTGCGCTATATTGGAGCGTTTTGGCTTAGTTTTTGTGCCTAAAGTTTCACATTTGTTTGTTTCGCCGAAAAAACTTTCTCATTTTTCTTATGATTTCGGGGTGCAATTGTAACGTTATATATATCTCGCGTGTTTTGTTAAGGTAAATTGTATCAGTGGTAGATAGAAAAGCCCTGTTAGATTTTGTTGTTTGGGCATATAATGTGCTGTAAAGCATGGTTTCTGCCCGCAACGAATATAGGAGGAATTGCACATGGTAGAAATGAGATATTACACCAAAGCCGAGGCTGCCGAGTTGCTCGGCGTTTGCACCAAGACCATCGGGCGATATCTTTTATCAGGAAAACTAAGGGGTGCTCACTTCGGCAAGGAGTGGAAAATCAGTGCCGGGGACATACATAACTTTTATGAAGACGGCAAGGCAGAAACGGCACTGCGTCTAAAATTGCAAGGGACAACAAAGCCCCTATCTGGCAATGCCGCCACAGAAACACCCATACTTGATGAGTTGCGCAAGCATAGCGCTAATACATCCAAGAAGAAGAAATCCCTCGATGACTCACTCAAAGATTTGTACGCCAGAATCATACAGGGAATTAACCTGCTTGCTAATGACATATACGTCAATCGCAAAGAGTACGGGAAGGCATAGATTTCCAGACCGCTTTTTGATCACGTTGTTAAAGAGTTGGGCGAGCTTGAATGGCACGTAGTCACGACTTATATGGCGGCAAAAGGTGACGTTGAAAAGATTAAAATCAGAAGCCACTGCCCGACTGTTGTGACAAAAGCATTCGTAAAAAGATTTGATGACGTGTACAAAAAAGTAACCACACCCGAAAGCGTTTTAACATATCGGAAAGAGATGTACCGATAGCACTTTCATAATAAAACTCAAGATGCCGTTCTCGAATTTTATTGGGTTTGTCATCTTCCTTGAGGCTGCTGTCGGGATCGCCTCAAGACACAAGATTAGCTTCGCTAAAGCTGCTTGAGCATATATCCTGACTGGAGTACATATCCCTGCTCGGCATAATACTGCCTTGCGCCAACGCCGCTTAGCACGGCTATGGTTGATGCCCCAGCCTCAGCTGATGCTAAACGCTCGGCCTCAGCCAGCAGTGCTTTCCCCAGCCCCTGATGCTGTGCCGCCAGTTTTTCGCGCTGACCCAGAGCCAATTCACTACCGAACACATGCAACTCGCGCACTAAAGCCAGCGGCCTTGTTGCAGTAATATATTCCGGCGGCTCGTTTTCAATTCTCAAGCGCAGCAGCCCAAACAGCGTTTCCTGCTCGTCCTCAAATGACAGCGTTATCTCGCGTCCGTTTGATGCCTGATATTCGCGTGCCACCAAATGCGGAGTGCCAACTTTCCAGCCGTTCTTGATACGATGCCCATGCTCGCGGCAGCGTATGCAGCGACAGTTATCACCGCGGGATGCCATCAGTTGGCGCACCGAGTCGCGCACCGAGTCGCGCAGTCCGCCAACAATATAATTCGCCGGTATATCGCGCAGCACACGCGAAATACGCACATATGGAGGTACGCCAGATTTTATGTCAGCCATCAACTTGATCATGAGCTCATTTGAGTAAGGAGCATAAAGCCCTTCCTTATACCACTGCTCCAGTATGGTGCCCTCAACCACCATGGTGGGATAAAGCTTCAGACCATCGGGACAATATGCCGGGTTATGAAACAATTCACGCGACATTTCAAGGTCTCGCGCCGGCGTCGAGCCCGGCAGCCCGGGCATCCAGTGGTAGTACACCTTAAAGCCGTATCTCTTAAGAATAGCTGTGGCACGCTCTACGTCAGCTACTGAGTGTCCCCGGCGTACTTTTTCATATATGGCATCATCCAATACCTGTACGCCCAATTCAACCCGTGTGGCGCCAAAGTCCAGCATGCGACGGATTTCGTCTTCCCCGCAAACGTCCGGTCGTGTTTCCACACATAATCCAACACACCTGCATGCCGCCGTTTCGTTGCGTCTTTGTGTCTCAGACAAAGTGTCAGATACCTCGCCGTTCATGGCATCGTAGCATGCCTTAACAAACTGGTACTGATACTCCACTGGTGTTGCCAAGAAAGTGCCCCCCATGACGATAAGTTCGATTTTATCCGTGGGGTGCCCCATATCAGTTAGCATAGCGGTGCGCCGCTGCACCTGTCGGTAAGGGTCGTAGTCGCATCCGCGCGCACGAATCACCGCAGGCGACAGCGGGGTATAACTCTGCGGGGTTGCACCATACGTGGGGCAGTAAACGCAGTGCCCCGGGCATCCTGACGGCTTCGTCATGACCGCAACCGGCGTGACACCGGATATTGTGCGTGAGAGTTTCTTCATGCGATAATGTACCTTGGTATAAGTCTATCAGTTATGCCTTGTGCAGACAAAGTTTTGTCTTGTCCTGCGCATCGGGGGTCAAAAAGAGTAACCCTATGAGTTTTGCCATACGTCCCATACGACCGGAAGAGCATTGCCTTCTTGATGAGTTTCTTTGCAATGCCATCTTTTTGCCGCCCGGCGTGTCCCCTCCCTCACGGGATATTATTTCCAAGCCTGAAATATCCGCTTATATCAAAGACTTCGGAGGCGCGCATGACCGCGGCATCGGAACACTTATGATGCTCTATCTGTTTGAGTTGCTAAGCCGGCATGACTATTCCAAAACGTCTCTACGGTGCAAAAAGCAAGCCCTGCAGTGCGCTTTTATGAGCGGCTGGGATATGAGGTTTTGCGCGAGAATGCTGAGGATTTCATCATGGTGAAAGAACTGGGAGTGCACCCGCGGGAATGGAAAAATGAGGACGCATCTGACCTGGCACTTACGCTCAACAACAAAAAGGTTCAGGACAATTTACGCGACGGCATCCCGTTTCCCTACACAGAAAAAGACGCACGTGAGTTCATTCATAAAACGCTTAGCGCCGAAAAAGATACTACGTTTGCTTTTGCCGTTACATATAACGGCAAAATGATCGGGAGCATCGGTGTGTTCCGCAAAGACAATGTGCACCATCTCACTGCAGAGTTGGGATACTATATTGCCGAGGCATATTGGGGCAAGGGAATTATGACAAAAGCCGTCAAGCAAATATGCGCCTTTGTGTTTGAGCATACGGATATAGTGCGCATTTTTGCGACACCTTTTGCGACGAACCACGCATCTTGCAGGGTACTGGAAAAGGCAGGGTTTACGTTTGAGGGATGTCTGCGTCAAAATTGCGTTAAAAATGGTAAGGTGCTGGATAACGCCATGTACGCACTGCTCAAAACCTAAGTCGCCGTTAGACTACGTTGCAGTTCGCTTGCATTTTGGGCATACTTTATACATCATTCCAATAGATAGGTCTGGTTTGCATGATTACAACGGTTGTTAAATTGGGCAATTCAAGGGGCATAAGATTGCCAGAATCATTTCTTGAAAACCTAAACATAAAGGAAAATGACTCCGTTGATGTTATTACAGAAAACAATGCTATCATTATAAAGAAATCCGACCTTTCCACGCACAAAACATTGAAGCAAAGGGTTGAAGAGTTCTATGGGAAAGACTTTGAAACAGTCTTAAAAGAAAACCCTTATATGTTTGAAGAATTTGATTGGGGCCAACCTGTGGGTGAAGAAAAATAGTAAAGAAAGGGATATTGTAGGGACTCATCATGAAAGCTATTTCAGATCTCACCAAAATACCCGGCATCGGGAAAAACATGGCGCAACACATAATTAACGCCGGATACCCCGATATCGACTCGCTTAGAGGTCAGGACCCTCGGGGAATCTATCGCAAGGACTGCTTATTTCAAGGATGCCACGTAGACCGATGCGCTCTTTACGCTTATCGTCTTGCTGTGGCATATGCCAATGGGGAAATTACCGATTCCGAAAAACTGAAGTGGTGGAATTGGAAAGACTAAATAGCGCTATCAATGCATAAAAGGCTGTGAACAAAATCATCCAAGGCATAATGATGCTGCTGACCACATCTTCACTAATAAACTACGGCAACGACAGTACAAACCCTTATCGTTGCTATGCTTGACCGCCCTCATTTTCTATGTTATTTTAATATTGCATATTAAAATAACATAGAAAATGAGGATATCACCATGTATACCAAGCGCCATATTGAAGAAGCTGTTTTAGGCCGCGCTAAGATGAAGGGCGCTGTTGTTATTACAGGCGCAAGGCAGGTAGGCAAAACCACTTTGATTGAAAACCTAATGCCTGAAATTCCCAAAATTACTCTGGACGACTTGCCAACCAGACACCGTGCAATCAATTCCCCATCAACATTTTTCAATATGACCTCTCTACCCGTTTTTGTTGATGAGGTGCAATATGCTCCCGAGATTTTTCACTATATTAAAATTTTGTTGGATAACAGCCACAATAAAGGTGATTTTTTTCTCACGGGCTCACAAAGTTTTGAACTGATGAAAAATGTTACTGAAAGCCTAGCCGGGCGGGCCGGAATTCTGGAACTGCTAGGGTTATCGTTAAGAGAAATACGTAATGATGTTTGGAATAAACCTTTTATGCCAACATTTGATTACTTAAATAAACGTCTTGCAACCAAAACAGTTTCACACATACCTGATATTTGGAGCATTATTCATCGTGGTTGTCTCCCGGAAATCACTTTGAACGCTGATTATGACTGGGCAGATTTTTACGCCGACTATATTAAAACCTACATTGAACGCGACGTGCGCAGACTCACACAAGTTGCAGACGAAGACAGTTTCTATAAGTTTATGACAGTCAGCGCAGCAATGTCAGGCCAACTATTAAACTTAGCTTCACTGGCAAATGATGTTGGAATCAGCGTGCCAACTGCAAAAAGATGGCTCTCCATATTGAAAACAAGCGGGATAGTATACCTGCTAAAGCCTTATAGTAACAACGCTATTCAAAGAGCAGTAAAAACCCCAAAATTGCACTTTTTAGATATAGGACTTGCCTCTTACCTAACTCGTTGGATGACAGCTGAGAACTTATCAATTGGGGCAAATAGTGGAAGCTTTTTTGAAAGTTTTGTTGTTTCAGAAATACTTAAAAGCTACACAAACGCCGGAAAAGAAGCAGATTTATACTTCTTTCGCGATGGTAACAAAAAAGAGATTGACTTGTTAATCCATGAAAACAATACTTTATATCCCATAGAAATTAAAACCAAAGCTGAGCCTAGCGAGAATGATATCCGTGGGTTCAGCATGCTTAATAAGTTCAATGGAATCAATGTCGGCGAGGGTGGAGTGATATGCATGGCCAATAATTTATTGCAATTGGATGAAAAGAACTATATTATCCCCATCTCAATGGTATAACATGCCTTTCTGTATCCCATTTTTGCGAAAAAGTTCTTTCAGCGACAAACAAGTATGTATAAACCAGAATCGACTCCACAGGATTTTGATGCCATAGCCCCAGCTTGGTACAACTTTCGGCATTACACTATTTTTAAATCAGAGTTGGACGCACTGGCGCAACGTTGGAAAACCGGGAAAATGCTCAACCTTGGTTGCGGGCACGGCGCCGACTTTCTGCCTTTCAAAAACGCTTTTGAGCTTTACGGGATGGATTATTCCGAAGGCATGCTGGAACAGGCCAAACGCTTTGCGCAAAAGCATGCTTTCAGTGTCAGCACCACACAGGCAGATCTGAGGGCACTACCATACGCAAACGATAGCTTTGAGCAGGCTATTGCCGTGGCCACCTACCATCACATCAAAGGTCATGCTGAGCAACTAAAAGCACTCGCGGAGTTGCACCGCGTACTAAAGCCCGGCGGGGAGGCTTTTATAACTGCTTGGAACCGCCTTCAGCCACGGTTCTGGTTCAAAGGCAAAGAAATATTGTTGCCATTCAAGGTAGGGTCCCAAACCATTGAGCGTTATTACTATCTGTTCACATTCGGCGAACTGGAAAAACTGGCGCGTAAATCAGGGTTTGATATTCTGCGCTCAGCACCAGAGAGCCGCTACCATTTCCCTGTGAAAACGTTCTCGCGCAATATCTGCCTCTTGCTAAAAAAAAAGAACTAGAGTAGTCTATTAAAAACTTCTGTTATTCCACAGCCAAATTCGGTTATACTGTGGAATAAATTAAGACTTTGGAGGCACCCGAATGAGCATGGTCACTATTCCTTGTCCGAACTGCAACGTTGACGGTATGATGTCGCTGCTGGACATGCGCTACGAAGGGCCTTATCGCTGCTGGAAGTGTCATGAGAACTTTTTGCTGATAATGGAAGATAACGAGGTCAAAAGCTGCACCCCTATGACGCAGGAAGAGTTTGACCACCAGCGCGAACTAAAAAAACAGCGCGACCGCATGAAAGACAACGAGGGCTAAACAAGCCTAGGCCCAAGTAGATCATTGTTAGTATATGGCAAACATGCAGCGTTATTAGTTAATTTGCTGGATGGTTGTGTTGTGCTTTTGTTTGCATAGATGCTTGTGATTTCATGTAATGCACCCCACTTAGCAAGAAACTATATCCGCTCCAACAATGCTAATCTTGCCGTCAATATGAAGGGTGATTCGATAGGTTTCATAATATGGGTCAGGTGTCACATTTGGTTCTTTTGAAAAATATAGGCCATCATATGCCAATATTTTGTAACGTTTGACAAGCTCATATTTGCGTTGCAAGTCTTCGTTAGAGATAATTATTGTCATAGAAACGTATTCACTGTAAGCCCCAGTGAAATGATTACCGAGCAAATACCCAATGGTATCGTTCTGCGTGTCAAGCAATGTCAAAAAATTATTCCCGTCCGTTGCCACTTCATAAGTAATATAAAAATCCTCAGGCATTTCTTCCGGAATATCCATGGTATCAGGTGCATGGCATCCAAACATGAGAATTGGCAACAATAGAACTACCATTGCCAATAGTCCTCAAGGTCGCATGACAATACTTTTTAGGGCAGTCAGTTTATGTTCACGTTTCATGAAATGTTATCGCTACGAAAAATAGTTGCATTATGTTTTTTCAACTGACCATTTGATCAGTTTGTTCAGTATCGCACTTAACGGTAACAATGTCAATGAGCGTGATGCGCATGTTTCCAGCCTGAATAGAAGCATTGGTTGCCTTGCAGATGCGCGAATGCTTGTATTAAATCTCAGGAACCCGTTTTTAGTGGTCAATATAAGTGTCTGTTGCTATAATAAGCACAAGGAGACGGATATAGCACGCATTATTTCTGGTAAGCCACTGGCTGAGGATGTTTCGCTGGACTCAAACTTGCGCCCTAAGAGTTTGGCGGAGTTCATCGGACAGACGAAGATTAAGGACAATCTAAGTATTGCCATTACGGCTGCCCGGGCACGCGGTGAATCGTTGGATCACGTTTTGCTTTATGGGCCTCCCGGACTTGGCAAAACAACGCTTTCCAATATCATTGCAGCGGAAATGGGCGTCAGTATTCGTATTACATCCGGACCTGCCATTGAGCGCAGCGGAGATTTGGCGGCTATCTTAACCAGTTTGCGCGCGCATGACATCCTGTTTATTGATGAAATTCATCGTTTGGGGCGGCAGGTGGAAGAGGTGCTTTATCCGGCTATGGAAGAACGTGCCTTGGATATCGTCATCGGCAAAGGTCCGACGGCTAAAAGTCTGCGCTTGAAACTGCCGGCATTTACCCTAATTGGTGCAACCACACGTTTTGCTCAGCTTAGCGCACCATTGCGCGACCGCTTTGGCTCGGTGTTTCGCATGGATTACTACGACGTGCCGGCTATGGAGGCTATTGTCAAGCGTTCAGCCCAACTGTTGGGGGTGCAAGCGGATGATAGCGGGCTGCGTGAGATAGCATGCCGCACGCGCGGCACGCCGCGTGTCGCCAACCGCTTGCTGAAGCGGGTGCGCGATTATGCGCAGGTGAAGGCAGATAGTGTCATCACGCGCGACGTAGCTTTGGTGGCATTGGGGCGGCTGGAGGTGGATGACGTAGGGCTGGATGAGATAGACCATCGTTTGTTGCGCAGTATTATTGATAAATTTGGCGGCGGCCCTGTAGGGCTGGAGACATTGGCGTCCTCAATTAGTGAAGAGCCGGATACAATCATGAACGTATATGAGCCGTATCTTTTACAACTCGGCTTTTTGGAGCGCACGCCGCGCGGGCGCGTTGTAACACCCGGGGCTTACCGGCATTTGGGAGTGCCGTATAACAAGGACAAGAGCAATCAGCCCGGGTTGTTTTAGTTTGCCATGACTGCCGCAGGAAAACTGCTAATCCACACGTGTTGTGCCCATTGTACGGCTTATACCGTTGAGCACTGGCGCAGCTTGGGCTATGACGTGACAGGTCTATGGTTTAATCCGAACATCCATCCTTTTACCGAGCATAATCTGCGTTTGGAGGCTATGCAGCAGTTTTCGCATGTTATGGATTTTCAGCTTGTGGTGCTTGAAGGATACGAGTTTTGGGAGTATTTTCGTCGCGTGGCAGGGCATGAAACCGAGCGTTGCGGCATTTGTTTTGATTTGCGCTTGGATCGCGTGGCGCGCAAGGCAGCTGAAATGGGAATAGGTGCTTTTACATCCAGCCTGCTCATCAGCCCTCACCAGCAGCATGAAGTTGCCAAAACTGCAGGGGAGCGAGTCGCTGCGCAGAATGGCGTGCAGTTTCTATATGCAGATTTGCGCAAGCGCTACTCCGATAGCCGTCGCATAACCAAACCTATTGAACTTTACCGCCAGCAGTATTGCGGCTGCGTTTATTCAGAGTACGAACGATATCACCAGCATGAGAGCGAGGCTGAGGGCAAATTATGAGCACACATGTACGCCGCATGCGGTGGGAGGATATCCCGCAGGTGCGCGGTATTGACCTTGCCTGTTTTCCGACAATGATGCCGCCGACAAACTACGAAATGGAATATATCAATCCGATGGCGCACTATTTAGTGGCATATGACGAGGCTGTGGTTCCGCTTGAAAATGCATCTGGTGAGCGGCTTCAAACTATACTTGGCTTTATTGGGTTGTGGCTTATGGCAGGCGAGATCCACATAATAAACCTGGCGGTAACCCCGCATACCCGCCGTCAAGGCGTGGGGGAGCTGTTACTAATACACGGCATTGAGTTGTCAATGGAACTTAAGGCTATTCTAATGACGCTTGAGGTGCGTCCCTCAAATTTGTCGGCACAGGCACTTTATGGGAAATATGGTTTTTCGGAAAGAGGTGTGCGGCGTGCTTACTACTTAGATAATGGCGAGGACGCAAGCATTATGACTTTGGATAACATGGATACTCTGGAATATAATGCGGCATTGTGCTCTTTGAAAACCAGTTATTTGCAGACGTGGGAAGTGCCTGTTGGAGGGACTGTATTCGTGCTTACTTAATGGGTTCAGCTAAGAGATGGTGTCTGCGATGCCTAAATATGCCTTAACCTTTTGAGAATGATTTCGTCATGCTCTTTCATAAATTACTACTCCTGTTTTTGCGATTTCGCGTTGAGCTTGACCTCCATCCACTACCTGAGATGCTTCTATCAAATCTACTGGAATGTGCAGAGTTTCAGTGATGTCTTCCCAAATGCCGAAAAAATCAATCCCTTTGATATTGCCTTTGCTGTCAATTAGGATATCGACGTCACTTGTCGGTTGGGGATTTCCTTTCGCATAAGAACCGAATAGAACAGCTTTTTCAATTGGAATGGAACTGAAAATTGGAAACAGTTTTTCTTTCAGTTCATTTTTTGTATAAGACTGTTTCATCAGTTTGGCACTCTTTGAGATGTTACAATGGTCTTAGTGAGTCAACCGCTTTGCCATCCAGCGCAAAGTGAATTCGATTTGATTTCCCTTTAATTTTTGTAAAGTACTTTACGTTGCGTGGAATACGCAATATAGACGTGGCATTGATTTGGTTTATCTCAATTGCCTGAGGCAACTCATCCGCGCATATCTCCATATCCGTATTGCTGTTTAATGAAACCCTGCCTTTCACGCCGTCCAAGCACACACTTTTGGCTTTTCCATCCAACTCAAATGGACAATTTGTTCCATTTATCCGCAAAGCATCGGCAATAGCGGATAGTTCAATGTCATCACAATACTTAGATGGCAGAGAAATAAAGATGACCAACGCCGCTTTGCCTTCGGCTTCACTGTTTTTCCCAACGCGGCGGATGTTCACATCAAAACGACTTTGATGCTCGTCAAGTTGCACCTTATAGTCCTGCGCCAGTGTTTGCAGTACATTGGATGCAAGACGCACGCGTATTTTTTCATTGTCCGCCAGGCTTAAATTGACCGCCAGTGCACATGGTGCGTGTATATCAAAATGGGTTGGACGGCTTATGTCATATTCCATCACGCTTTCGTAAGCATAATCCGCAACAACACGGCTCAGCTTTTCCTCTGAAAGCAGGTCATCTATGGAAACAGAGAACAATGCCGCGATCGCCATCAGATTTTCTATATCGGGCAGACCTCCTTCCGTTTCCCACTTGGTTATTGCCTGGCGTGATACGCATATTTTTTCGGCAAGCTGCTCCTGTGACAAGTTGCATTGTTTGCGCAGGGTTTTGAGTTTTTCAGAAAAGTTCATTTTTGCGGGCTCCTTTATTTATTTGATGCCACAAGTATATGTCCGCTCTATATTACCAACCAGCAACTTTAGTTAACAATTACGTTTTATTGTGCTACTTTTTGTAGCATTGGGGGATTTCCTGACAAAAGAAGAGGGCGCTCAAATCGAACGCCCTCTATAGTTTTACGCAGTTAAGAACTACAACTCGTCTGCCGTAACAGGCTCACCCAGTTCATCATTCCCGTCACCTGAAAGTTCAGAGGCAAAGAAAGGCAGTGTTTTCTCTCTTTTGGTCTGCTCTTTTTGCGCTGCAAGGGCACGCGCTTCCTTCTCAGCTTCCAAGCAAGCATTGCAACGCGCCGGTATCAGCTTACCGATAATCACATTTTCTTTAAGCCCAACTAGGCGATCCACCTTGCCATAGATGGCAGCCTCTGTAAGTACGCGGGTAGTTTCCTGGAACGATGCCGCCGCCAGCCAACTTTCCGTTGATAGGGATGCGCGCGTAATACCCATCAGCACCGTTTGTGCTGTGGCAGGCTCGCCGCCCTCAGCCAAAACCTTGGCGTTATTCTCCTCAAAGCGATAGCGCTCAATCAGCTCGCGCGGAATGAAGTCTGTGTCGCCAGCCGATTCAATGCGCACTTTTGAAAGCATCTGGCGTACAATCACCTCAATGTGCTTGTCGTTAATATGCACGCCTTGTGAGCAATACACTTTTTGCACTTCGTCTACAAGGTAGCGCTGCACAGCATCTTTACCAAGCACAGACAAAACATCCTGCGGATTAATCGAGCCGTCGGTTAGCTGCTGTCCCGTTTTCACCAAATCACCGGTCACAACACGAATATGCGTAGCCGCAGGAACAACATACTTGCGCTCATCCGATTCCTCATAACGAATAACCAGCTTATCATCTTCAACCTGAACCTCGCCGGACATGCGGGCTACCAAAGATTCGGTCGTGATATCGGCTGAGCCCTTCTTGCCAGCCTTGGGGGAGGCAAGCAATGCACCAGCCTCCACTTTAGCACCGTCCTTTACCTGAACGTGCCAACCTTTAGGAAGGGGATTCTCATCGCGGAACATCTCAGAACTTGAGACATTAATCCAGCGCCCGTCCTCAGTCTCGATTACGTCAGCCACGCCATCAATCTCGGATATAATGGCCTGCGCTTTTGGCGTGCGGGCTTCAAACAATTCCTCAACACGAGGCAGACCGGACGTGATATCCAAGCCTACCACACCACCCGTATGGAAGGTGCGCAGTGTAAGCTGCGTACCGGGCTCGCCGATACTCTGCGCCGCCACAATACCAACGGCGGTATACATATCAATAGTGCGTCTGCGCGACAAATCGCGCCCGTAGCATTTCTGGCATACACCCTGCCGTGATTGGCACGACATAGGTGAGCGCACATGCGCCCTCTTTACACCGGCTGCCGTAATCTCAGCCGCTTTTATTTCATCAATTTCCTCATCGCGATCAACAATTACCTCGCCGGTACCCGGGTTGGCAATCGGACTGGCAGCCAAACGACCAATAATACGATCGCTGAATGAAGGCAACATGCCCTTTTCCGTTGGCTCATCAATCCAAATACCTATGGTATCGCCGCAATCCTCTTCGCGCACTATGACGTCTTGGGTGACATCCACCAGACGGCGTGTCAGGTAACCCGAACCTGACGTACGCAGAGCGGTATCAGCCAAACCCTTGCGGGCACCGTGCGTAGAAATGAAGTATTCCAGCGTGGACAAACCCTCGCGCAGGGATGACTTAATGGGAAAGTCGATAATTTTACCGGATGGGTTGGTCATCAGACCGCGCATACCGGCCATCTGGGTAATCTGTGAAATATTACCCTTGGCACCAGATGTGGCCATCATATGGACCGAACCGCGGCGGTTCATGGACGAACTAATTGACTGCTTGATGCGGTCTGTTGTCTGCATCCACACATCAACTATTCCCTTATAGCGCTCATCATCCGTAATCAGCCCGTCTGAGTACTGGCTATCAAGCAGTTTGGACTGCTCGTCAGCTTTCTCCAACAGTTTAGTCTTATCTCCGGGCACTTCCACGTCGCTCATGGAGATACTAATGCCGGACCACATGGCATACTTAAAGCCGACACCCTTGAGCCCATCCAGCATCTCCGCCATAGCCTCATCGGAGGCAAGCAGCTTATAGCTGCGGGAAATTATATCCTTTAGGGCTCCCTTGTCGATGTTTTTGTTTATAAAGCCCAGTTCCTTAGGCAGAATATCGTTGAAAATGATGCGCCCGACAGTCGTGCGTATACGCTCGCCTGTTGCGTCGCGTACATTTATCTCGGCGCATAAGTCCACCTCGCCTATTTCGCAGGCAAGCTTAGCTTCCTCAAAACTGCCGAAATTCATATTCTCGCCTTTGCTGCCCTGGCGGATATTAGTCAGGTAATAGCAGCCAAACACCATATCCAGAGTAGGTGCCACAACTGGATCCCCGCAGGAAGGCAAAAGCATATTGCGAATTGATAGCATCATCTCACGTGCTTCTCTAATGGATGCCTTCGACAGCGGCACATGTACAGCCATTTGATCGCCGTCGAAGTCGGCGTTAAACGCCGTACACACCAAAGGATGAATCTGAATTGCAGAGCCGTCAATTAGCACCGGCTCAAAGGCCTGAATTGAAAGGCGATGCAGTGTAGGAGCGCGGTTTAACATCACAGGACGCTCCTTGACTACCTCCTCCAGCACGTCATAGACCTCCGGCTTTGCCCGTTCCACCAATCTGCGGGCGCTTTTAATATTGGATGCCAGTCCGTCCACCACCAAGCGGTGCATAACGAACGGCTTGAAAAGCTCCAGCGCCATACGACGCGGCAGACCGCACTGATACAACTTAAGCGACGGACCAACCACAATCACCGAACGACCGGAGTAGTCCACGCGTTTACCCAGCAGATTCTGGCGGAAACGACCCTGTTTACCGCGCAGCATATCGGAAAGGGATTTTGCCTTGTGGTCACCGGAAACAGATACCGCACGACCTCGGCGGGCATTGTCAATCAGCGAATCTACCGCCTCCTGCAACATGCGTTTCTCGTTGCGCACAATGATTTCCGGCGCACCGATTTCTATCAGGTGACGCAGGCGGTTATTGCGGTTAATAACGCGGCGGTAAAGATCATTCAAATCGGACGTGGCAAAGCGACCGCCATCAAGCTGCACCATAGGACGCAGGTCCGGCGGCAATACAGGAAGAATGGTAAGTACCATCCAAGCCGGTTTGTTGGATGAACGGCGGAAAGCCTCCACCAACTGCAGCTGCTTGGCAGCCTTGCGGCGGCGCTGCCCAGAGGATGAATGCGTTTCCTGAATCAGCTGGCTGCGAAGGCCATCCAAATCAATGGTCGAGAGCAGCTTGAGGATCGCCTCAGCGCCCATGCCGGCCTCAAATATCTGACTATAATTTGTTCTAATCTCATGATGTTGATTTTCGGTGAGCAGTGAGCCGCGGCGCAAGTCCTTGAGCAACTCAATTTTAGACGGCAATTCGTCCTCTAAGCGAGCACGTTCCGTATCAAAAGCACGCCTTAGCTGATTGATCTCTTCAACAGTTGCCTGTTCTTTTTCCAGTTGCGCCACTTTGTCTTCTATTTTGCTTTTTCGCTGCTCGACCTCATCGTTGAACTGCTCTTCTATCTGCTTAATTGCCTCGGCACGAGCCTCTTCGTTAACTGAAATAACAATATAGTGTGAGAAGTAAATCACACGCTCAAGAGAGCGCGAAGACAGATCAAGCAACAACCCCACCCTGCTTGGTATGCCGCGGGCAAACCAAATATGACTTACAGGACAGGCAAGTTCAATATGACCTATACGTTCACGGCGCACCTTGGCACGGGCAATTTCCACGCCGCATTTGTCGCAGATAATGCCCTTAAAGCGCACTCTCTTATATTTGCCGCAGGCACACTCAAAGTCTTTGATAGGACCAAAAATGCGCTCACAGAACAACCCGTCGCGCTCAGGCTTAAGTGTGCGATAATTTATGGTTTCCGGTTTGGTAACCTCGCCGTAGGACCAGCTTAAAATCTGCTCCGGCGAAGCCAGGGAAACACGTACTGCATCAAAATCATTAACTTCCAGCATTCTCTTCTTCTCCATCGCGTTCTTCTGCCTCTGCATCTACCATCAGAGAAAGAGCGCTATCTAAAACAGGTAATTCTTTTTCGCTGCCACCATCGTCATGCACCTTGATGGCGGAAGCATTTTTTTCCTCTTCATTCAAAACTTCCACCGACAGACCAAGGCCCTGCAACTCCTTCACCAGCACCTTGAAAGACTCCGGGACACCGGGCGGCAGAACATCCTCGCCCTTAACAATGGCCTCATAAGTCTTGGAACGACCGGTGACATCATCGGATTTGGTGGTGAGCATTTCCTGCAGGTTATGGGCTGCCCCATAGGCCTCAAGTGACCACACTTCCATTTCACCGAAACGCTGACCGCCAAACTGCGCCTTACCTCCAAGCGGTTGCTGCGAAATGAGTGAGTACGGACCGGTTGCGCGGGCATGCACTTTATCCTCAACAAGATGAATCAGCTTCAGCATATAGATGTTACCCACTGTCACCGGTTGGTCAAAATACTCGCCGGTGCGCCCGTCGCGCAACTGCGATTTGCCGCCTATTGGTGAAGGCAGATTATTGTCCTCACAAACCTGACGTACGTGCTTTTCCAGTTCCTTGGCATTCATTTTACCCGGGGCTATGCCGTTGGCATCAAGCCACAATCTAAAACAGATAATGCGTGCCTCACCACGATGTTTGCTGTCAAAAGCCTTCTCCGCGTCTTGTCCCTTGCTCTTAATCCAATCCTTGGTTTTCTCAAGATCAAAAGACGACGTGTGGTTGTCTGAGTCAAACACCACAGCCTGAGCCTGCTGTGCCATCCATAACCGTGCCAGTCCGTCTTCAATATCCACATCCAAAGCACCGTCAAAAACCGGCGTTACGGCCTTGAAGCCCAACCACTGACCTACCCAACCCAGATGAGTTTCCAAAATCTGACCCAGGTTCATACGGGAGGGCACGCCGATGGGATTAAGTACAATATCAACCGGGGTGCCGTCGGGCAGATAAGGCATATCCTCCACCGGGGCAACAATTGAGATAACACCTTTGTTGCCATGGCGGCCGGCAAGCTTATCGCCTGCGGAAATTTTGCGGCGCTGCGCTACCCACACCTGAACCCATTTGTTAACGCGTGCCGGCAAATCATTCCCCTCATCGCGGGAGAAAACACGCACGTTGATAACCTTGCCTGATTCGCCGTGCGGAACACGCAATGAGGTATCTTTAACCTCACGCGCCTTCTCACCGAAAATGGCACGCAGCAACTTTTCCTCAGCGGAAAGTTCTGTTTCACCCTTGGGGGTAATTTTACCCACCAGAATGTCGCCCGGTTCCACCTCGGCGCCAACACGGATAATTCCGTACTCATCCAACTCACGCAGGTTTTCTTCACTAACATTAGGGATGTCGCGGGTTATTTCTTCCGGTCCAAGTTTGGTATCACGTGCCTCAACCTCGTGTTTTGAAATATGAATTGAGGTGAATTTATCACGCTCAAGCAACCTGTCACTTACTATGATGGCGTCTTCATAGTTGTAGCCACCCCAACTCATGAAAGCAGCCACTACGTTCTGTCCCAATGCCAGTTCTCCGCGCTCTGTTGCCGAGCCGTCTGCTAAGACCTGCCCGACTGTAACTTTCTCGTTTGCACTCACAATAGGACGCTGATTAATACATGTGCCTTGATTTGTACGCACAAATTTCTTGAGAGGATAGATTTCCTCATGCCCGTCGGGCGCAGTGATGCAAATTTCCGTACTGGTAACCGAGGACACCACACCATCCGTCTTGCTGAACTGCACCTGACCGCTATAGCGTACTGCCTCGGCCTCCATACCTGTCGCCACCAATGGAGCTTCCGGCAGTACCAGCGGAACACCCTGGCGTTGCATGTTGGCACCCATAAGTGCACGATTGGCATCATCATGCTCAAGGAACGGGATAAGAGACGCCGCCACGCTGAAAATCTGCTTTGGCGAAACGTCCATGTACTCCACCTTTGACGGCGGAACAAAGAGGTATTGATCCGACAGGCGCGTCTCAATGCGGTCGTCCACAAACTCGCTTAATGCGTTGAGTTTGGAGTTAGCCTGGGCAATATTGTACTTGTCTTCCGTATCCGCCTGCATATACTCCACCTCAGAGGAAACGAACGGCAGAACCTTTACAACACGCGGCGCAAGCTTGGACAGCTTTATTAAGTCGTCTTTGGTGACAGCCACACCGGCCGGCAGCAATACCTTACCCTTGCT
>Ga0123356_10002772_pt1 | contig 18611 bp, 14 predicted proteins | sample TergutEmb28metaG_2_FD_92546 | JGI IMG/M metagenome (GOLD analysis project Ga0123356, IMG submission 92546) | Embiratermes neotenicus P3 segment gut microbial communities from Petit-Saut dam, French Guiana - Emb289 P3 | ecosystem: Host-associated > Arthropoda: Insects > Digestive system > Gut ...
GACCGCGGACCCTGCGCCCGATTCGGTCACCGCGCTGGCCGACGCCGTGCCTGCGCAGTCTGGCTCAGCCGAGTCGTCGGACGACCCCGAGCCGGCCGTCTCAGCCGACTCCCCGGACGACCCCGAGCCGGCCCCCGGCGCCTAGCCGCGCTGCCCGCGCCCACGGCTGGAGACAAGCGTGCCTGAGCTGCCCGAGGTCGAGACCGTCCGCGCCGGCCTCGGCCACCACGTGGTGGGCCGCACCGTCGATGTGGCCACCGTGTTCAACCCGCGCGCGGTCCGCCGCGATCCAGCCGGTCCGGATGGCTTCGCCGCCGCCATGTCCGGCCGTCCGTTTACCAGGGCCGAACGCCGCGGCAAGTACCTGTGGTTCGCCCTCGACCACGATGAGGCGCTGCTCGCCCACCTCGGGATGAGCGGTCAGCTGCTGGTGGGTGATCCGGACCGGCCGCTTGCGCCGCACGTCCGCACCCGGTTCACGTTCACCGACGGCGGCCCTGACCTGCGCTTCACCGACCAGCGCACCTTCGGCCACCTGATGCTGTGTCACCTGCGGGGGGACGACCCCCCTGCGCCCCCCGCATGGGGGACTCCCGCCCCGCATTCCCCCCGGCCCCCCGGCGGGGGGAGCACGCGGGGAGACGAGCCGCTGTCGCGGCTGGTTCCGGAACCCATCGCGCACATCGCGCCTGACCCGCTTGAGCCGGCCTTCGATCCCGAGGTGTTCGCGGCGAGGCTGCGCCGCCGGAAGACCGGGATCAAACGCGCCCTGCTCGACCAGTCGCTGATCAGCGGGATCGGCAATATCTACGCGGACGAGGCGTTGTGGCGGGCCCGGCTGCACTGGGCGCGGCCCACGGAGACTCTCCGCCGCGGCGAGGTCTCCCGGCTGCTCGAGGCGATCCGTGACGTGCTGACGGAGGCGTTGAAGGCAGGCGGGACCTCCTTCGACGCGCTCTACGTCAACGTGAACGGGGAGAGCGGCTACTTCGACCGGTCGCTGAACGTCTACGGCCGCGAGGGCGAGCCGTGCGGTCGGTGCGGCACGCCGATCCGGCGCGACGGGTTCATGAACCGTTCGGCCTACTCCTGTCCCCGCTGCCAGCCCCGCCCCCGCAACGCCCACTGGTAGCTCTGGCAGGTGCATGAGCCGCCCTTTATTCGGGCTCGAGAGAGGGTTTGTCCCCCCGTAGGTAGTGTGTGACTTGCGACACCCCCCTACATCTAGGGGTTTTGAAGGTACCCGTGATTGTTCGGCCCGCGTATGTTTGGTAAGATTAGATACATAACGGGTGACAGGGTGTACTCAACTTGACCCGCAAAGGCCGGGGTGAGACCCTGTAACTGTTGCCCGCACGCATGTGCGTGCGGTTCACATTGTGCCCACTCTGGTCACTCAGTGTGGAGGACCTTTCACCATGGCGAAGGCTCTATTCGGCCACGTCGGCGGTCCCGATCCGCGTATGGTCTCTGAAATGCGCCGTCTCCAGCAGCGTGTTCGCGACCTGGAAGCCGAACTCGTTCGGCTCCAGGAAGAGAACGACGCGCTTGCCGCGGGGCTGGCTCACGACGAGGACGTGCTCGTGCTCGACCGCGAGCCCGCGCTCACCTGACGATCTCAGGTAGCGCTGCTCAACCCGCGCTACACCGCGGGTGCGACCGAACAACCGCAAAAAGAACGAACCAGGGACGTCATTTCGGCGTCCCTATTCGTTTATGTCCACTATGTCCCGTTCTGACCGGACCCTGGGCAGGGGACTTTCCGGCATGTGGTGAAAGCCACACCAGCGGATTGCGCGACCGATCCGCGTGCTCTGTTTTTAGGCTGATGATCTTTGATTGGTCGCCTGTTGTTCAAGTGGTTTTCTATACCGCGTGCTCTTCCGGGCTTTCTGCCCCTGTGGACGGTATGGTGCTGACGGTGCCCTCATCACAGGGGCAAGCATCGCAAGCCGATTTCGGGGGAGGAGAGGGCACGTGTTTCTGAAGTCCCTCACCCTCCGCGGCTTCAAGTCCTTCGCCTCGGCCACCACGCTTCGGCTTGAGCCGGGCATCACCTGTGTCGTTGGCCCCAACGGCTCGGGCAAGTCCAACATCGTCGACGCGCTGTCCTGGGTCATGGGCGAGCAGGGAGCCAAGTCCCTGCGCGGCGGCAAGATGGAGGACGTCGTCTTCGCCGGCACCACCTCCCGCGCGCCACTCGGCCGCGCGGAAGTTGCCCTCACCATCGACAACAGCGACGGCGCCCTGCCGATCGACTACGCCGAGGTGACGATCAGCCGGCTGATGTTCCGCTCCGGGCAGAGCGAGTACGCGATCAACGGCGACAGCTGCCGGCTCCTGGACGTCCAGGACCTGCTCTCCGACAGCGGTCTTGGCCGCGAGATGCACGTCATCGTGGGCCAGGGCCAGCTCGACCAGATCCTGCACGCGGGCCCGGAGGCGAGGCGGGCGATCATCGAGGAGGCGGCCGGCGTCCTCAAGCACCGCAAGCGCAAGGAGAAGGCGCTCCGCAAGCTTGACGCGATGCAGGCCAACCTGACCCGGCTCGTCGACCTGACCGGTGAGCTGAACCGCCGGCTCAAGCCCCTGGGCCGCCAGGCCGAGATCGCCCGCAAGGCGGCCGTCATCCAGGCCGACCTGCGCGACGCCCGGCTCCGGCTGATCGCTGACGACTACGTGGAACTGCACGCGAAGCTGCTGCGCGAAGAGGCCGACGAGGCCGCGATCCGCGCCCGGCGCACCGCCCTCGAGCAGCAGCTCGCCGCCGCCCGCGGGCAAGAGGCAGAGCTGGACGCCGCCGCCCAGGCGCAAGCGTCCGAACTGGCCACGGCGCAGCAGACCTGGTTCGCGCTGTCCTCGCTCGCCGAGAAGCTTCGTGCCGTTCAGGGCCTGGCCGCCGAGCGGGCCAGGCTGCTCGCCGCCGACCAGGAAACGGAGCGGCCCGGCCGGGACCCCGAGGAACTCGAGCGGCAGGCCGCCGAGCTCCGCGCGGAAGAGGCCGGCCTGACCGAGCGCCTGGGTGATGGACGAGAGGTGCTCGCCGAATCCGTCGCCGAGCGGACCGCCGCCGAGGGCGCCCTCGCGGCCGCCGAGCGCCGGCTCGCTGACGCCGCGCGCGCCGCCGCGGGCCGCGCTGAGCGACTGGCCCGGTTGCGCGGCACCGTCGACGCCGCGGCAAGCCGGGCTGCCGCGACGGGCGAGGAGATCGGCCGGCTGACCGCGGCCGCCGAGCAGGCCCGGGCCCGGGCCGAACGGGCCAGGCTGGAGTACAGCGAGGTGCAGGACGTCGCCGAAGATGGCGACTCCGACCGGTCCGAGCTAGCTGCCGAGCTCGACCGGGCCGCCGCCGAGCACAGCACCACCTCGGCACGGACCTCCGCGGCGCGCACGGCAGAACGTGCCGCCAACAGTGCGGAAGCCGCGCTCCGCGCCCGTGTCCAGGCCCTGAACGAGACGCTCCGCCAGGGGGCGGACGCGACCGCCGCCGTTCTCGCCGACCCCGACCGGTTCCGCGGCGTGCTCGGCTCCTTCGCCGGCCAGCTCCAGGTCGCCGACGGCTTCCAGCAGGCGATCTCCGCAGCCCTCGGCGCGGCGGCCGAGGCGCTGACGGTGCAGGGGATGGACGCCGCGATTGAGGTACTGAGTGGCATCCGTACCGCGAACGCCGGCCTGGTCGGCCTCGTCATCGCGGACGCTGCCGGCCCGGAACCGGGCGCCAGGCCTGATCGTCGGGTGCTTCCCGAGGACTCCCGGTGGGCCGTTGACCTGGTGACCGCGCCGGCCGAGCTGGCCGGAGCCGTCGCCGATCTGCTTGGCGGCGTGCTGGTGATAGGTGACCTGGGGCAGGCAGCACGGTTCGTTCGGGACAATCACGATCTTCGCTGCGTGACCATCGACGGCGATCTGGTCGGGGCGCACTGGGCGCGCGGCGGAACGGCGGGCGGGCAGTCGCTGCTCGACGTCCGGGCCGCGGCCGACGAGGCGGCCGCGCGGCTAGCCGCGGCGGAACTCGGCAGCGAGGCGGCCGCCGACGAACTGGCGGAGGCGGCCGAGGCCCAGGAGGCAGCGCGCCAGGCGCTTGACGAGATCAGGCTCCGGATGCAGGCCACCGACGCGGCCGCGGCAGAGATCTCCGGGCGGCTTGGCCGTCTCGCCGGCGCAGCGCGGGCCGCGGCCGACGAGGCCAGGCGGCTCGACTCCTCGGTCGGCGCCGCGCTCCGCAGCGCGGAGAAAGACCAGGCCAGGCTCGCTCAGCTGAAAAGCGAGCTCGCCGAGGCGGAGGCCGAAGAGTTCCGCGCGAGCGACCCGGAGCTCGCGGATCAGCTGGCCGACTCCGAGCGCGAGGAACTAGCACAGCGCGCCTCATCAGCGCGGAACGCGGAAATGGACGCGCGGCTGGAGGTGCGCACCGTCGAGGAGCGGCTGCGCGCGATCAGCGGGCGGGCCGATGCGCTCGCCGCGTCAGCCGCCGCGGAGCGGGCCGCCCGGGAGCGGGCCGCGGTCCGCCGCCGGCAGCGCGCCGCCCAGGCCGGGGTCGCACGTGCCGTCGCCGCCGGGGCGTCCGTCGCGGTGCTCGCCGCCGAGTCGTCGCTTGCCCTCGCCGACACCCGCCGGGCCGAGGCGGAGTCGGCGAGCGCGGCAGGCTCCGAGACGCTCAAGGGGGTGCGCGCCAGCCTCGCCGCCACCGCGGCCGAGCTCGACACCGTGGTGAACACCGCGCACGGCACCGAGATCTCCCGCAACGAGCACCGGCTGCGCCTGGAGCAGCTCGCGTCGCACGCGGCGGACGAGTACGGCATCGAACCGGGCGCGCTGGTATCCGGGTACGGACCGGACGTTGCCGTCCCCGTCCCAGCCGATTCCGCGCAGGCCAAGACCGGCAAGCGAGCGTCAGGCCGGCTCCGCGCCGCGTCCTCCGGCGGTGCCGTCGACGGGCAGGCGATTGACGGGGAGGCCCTCGACGGGGACGCCGCCCCGGATGAGCGGTCCTCGATGTCGCTCGCCGACGCGCTCCGCGCGGTGCGTGCGGAGGTGGCGCACGACGGCGACTCGCCGGACGGCGACAACCCAGCCGAGGACAACACAGCCGAGGTCAGCACAGCCGATGACACCCCGACCGCTGGCGATCCCGGGACCGTCGGAGTGCCGTATGTGCGGGCCGAGCAGGAGGCGCGCGCCGCGGAGGCCGAGCGGCAGCTCGCCCGGCTCGGCAAGGTCAACCCGCTCGCCCTCGAGGAGTACGCGGCGCTGCAGGAGCGGCACCAGTTCCTCGCCACCCAGCTTGAGGACCTGCGTAAGACCAGGCGTGACCTGCTCACCGTGGTCAAGGAGGTCGATGACCGGGTGCAGGAGGTGTTCGCCTCCGCCTACGCCGACACGGCCCGCGAGTTCGAGGGGCTGTTTTCCCGGCTGTTCCCGGGCGGCGCGGGGCGGCTCATCCTGACCGAGCCCGATGACATGCTGACCACCGGGATCGAGATCGAGGCCAGGCCGCCGGGCAAGAAGGTAAAGCGGCTGTCACTGCTGTCCGGTGGCGAGCGGTCGCTGACCGCGATCGCCTACCTGTTCGCGATCTTCAAGGCCAGGCCGTCGCCGTTCTACGTGCTCGACGAGGTCGAGGCGGCGCTCGACGACACCAACCTGCAGCGGCTGCTATACGTGTTCGAGGAGCTGCGGGAGAACTCTCAGCTGATCGTCATCACCCACCAGCGGCGGACGATGGAGGTAGCCGATGCGCTGTACGGCGTCTCGATGCGCGGCGACGGCGTCTCGACGGTGATCAGCCAGCGGGTCCGCGAAGCGGAGCTCGCCTAACCCGGCCAGGTGAGGGAACGGGGATGCGGTAGCGTGCACAGGGGACCTGATTCTGCGCGGTCAGCGCGTCGGGAACATGCCGTTCCGGGAGACTGTGGGCTGAAATGATCGATTACATCATCCTTATCGTGGTGCTCGCGGTGCTGCTTGTTGGTGTGGGGGGCACGATGCTCCTGCGGCCCCGCGGCATGCACGGGGTGCGCCGCAGCCGGGCCAAGGAGCTCGACCTGACCGGCTCGATGACCGCGGTAAAGGACGAGGAGAATAACGGGCGGTCCGGCACCGCCACTGCCACCGCCACGGCACCGCCCCCGACGCCGACCGCACCGGCGCAGCGCGCTCCGGAACCGGCTGCCCCGCCCCGGCCGACGCTGGAGAAGCCGCCGCCGTCGGCCGGGCGGATGGTCCGGCTGCGCGCGCGGCTGGCCAGGTCGCAGTCCGGCTTCGGGGCCGCGCTGCTCAGCCTGCTGTCCCGGGACCGGCTCGACGAGGACACCTGGGATGAGATCGAAGAGGTCCTGATAACCGCCGACGTTGGCGTGACGCCGGCCAGGCAGCTTGTCTCCGATCTCAAGACACGGGTGAAGGTTGAGGGGACGCGGACCCCGGCTGAGGTCCAGGGACTGCTCCGCACCGAACTGCTCGCTCAGGTCCAGACGGAGGCCCCCAGGACGCTGCGAACGCAGCGGCACGAGGGCCGGCCCGCAGTCGTGCTGGTGGTCGGCGTGAACGGCACGGGAAAGACGACCACCTGCGGCAAGCTCGCTCGTTCGCTGGTTGGAGACGGGGACACGGTGCTGCTCGGCGCGGCGGACACGTTCCGCGCGGCAGCGGCCGATCAGCTGCAGACCTGGGGTGAGCGGGTGGGCGCCGAAACCGTCCGTTCCGACAAGGAGGGGGCGGACCCGGCGAGCGTGGCCTTCGACGCGGTGTCCACCGGCATCGAGCAGGAGGTCGACGTGGTGCTCATCGACACCGCCGGCCGGCTGCACACGAAGAACGACCTGATGGACGAGCTCGGCAAGGTCAAGCGGGTGGTGGAGAAGCGGACCGCCATCGACGAGGTGCTGCTCGTGCTCGACGCCACCACGGGCCAGAACGGGCTGCGCCAGGCCCGGGTGTTCGCCGAGGTGGTCGATGTCACCGGCATCGTGCTGACCAAGCTCGACGGCACCGCGAAGGGCGGCATCGTGATCGCGGTGCAGCGGGAACTCGGGGTGCCGGTCAAGCTCGTCGGCCTCGGCGAGGGGCCGGACGACCTCGCCCCGTTCGACGCCGAGACGTTCGTCGACGCCATCCTGGGTGTTGACGCCCCTCGCTGACCTGGGGGCTTCTGCACGGTTGCGAAACCCTGGCGTAATGGTCCGGCCCTCTGTTTCACTGTTCTGACACATTCAGACTGGACGCAGGAAACGCGTCTAAGGCATTGTCGAATGTGGCAAACGAGAGGGTGGTCACATGAAGCTCATTACGGCTGTCATCAAGCCCTTCAAACTCGACGATGTCAAGGCGGCGTTGCAGGCATTCGGCGTGCATGGCATGACAGTCAGTGAAGCGAGCGGGTACGGCAGGCAGCGCGGGCACACCGAGGTGTACCGGGGCGCTGAATACCAGGTTGACCTCGTCCCCAAGGTGCGAGTTGAGGTCATCTGCGACGACGAAGACGTGGACGATCTCGTCGGAGTCATCGCCAAGGCATCGCAGACCGGCCGTATCGGGGACGGCAAGGTCTGGACGGTGCCGGTTGAGACGGTCATCCGGGTGCGCACCGGGGAGCGCGGGCCGGACGCCATCTGAGCTGGACAACGCCGGCCCAGCGCCGGCGCAGCACCATCCAGGGGGCCGGTACCGCCAGCGCGCCGCGCGACGGCGTCGCACTACATTCGGGGGACCTGGTGAGCGTGATGACTTCATTCGCGGCTGATCGTAGCCGAAGGACTACAGAAACGGACCGCTGGCTGGCCGGGATGCTCGGTGCAGAGCCGGGTGTGGCCTTGGTCGCGGTTGGCGGTTACGGTCGCAAGGAACTGCTGCCCGGCAGCGATCTCGACGTCCTGCTGCTGCACGACGGCCGTGACGGGATCGCGAGGATCGCCGACCGGGTCTGGTACCCGGTCTGGGATTCCGGCGCGCGGCTCGATCACGCGGTGCGGACGGTGCCGCAGGCGAGGCGGGTGGCCCGCAACGACCTCAAGGTCGCCCTTGGCCTGCTGAACGCCCGGCACATCGCGGGCGACCCGGACCTGACCACCCGGCTGCGTGAGGGCGCGCTCGAGGACTGGCGGTCCAACGCACGGACCAGGCTTGCCGAGCTGAAGGAGCTGCACGAGGAGCGGGTCAGGCTGTACGGCGAGCTCGCCTTCCTGCTTGAGCCTGACCTGAAGGAGTCGCGGGGCGGCCAGCGGGATGTGCACGCCATCCAGGCCATCGCCGCCGCCTGGGTCGCTCCCGCTCCCGGACCGAAGGTGCGCGCGGCTTATGAGCAGATCCTCGATGCCCGGCACGTGCTGCACGAGGTCACCGGCCGCCGGCTGGACCGGCTTGTTCTCGAGGAGCAGGACGAGGTCGCGCGCACGCTCGGCCTGCTCGACGGCGACGCTCTGCTCCGGCAGCTCGCCGGGGCCGGCCGCACCGTCGCCTACGCGGTAGACCACGCCTTCCGCCAGGCCGACCGGGCGGGCGGTCGCCGTGCCCTCGGTGTGCGGATGCGGCGAGCCAAACTGGAGCGCCGGCCGCTCGCGGACGGCGTGGTCGAGCAGGACGGTGAGGTCGTGCTCGCCAGGGCGGCTAACCCGGCCACCGACCCGGTGCTGGTGCTGCGAGCGGCCGCCGCGGCGGCCCAGGCCAGCCTTCCGCTGGCACCCCGGGCGCTGGCCAGGCTCGCCGAGTGCCCGCCGCTGCCGGTGCCGTGGCCAGACGATGCCCGCAACGCGCTGGTCGCCCTGCTTGGTGCGGGATCGTCGGCCATCGCGGTCTGGGAGGCGCTCGACCAGGAAGGACTGCTGGCCGCCCTGATCCCGGACTGGGACCGGGTCCGGAACCGCCCGCAGCGCAACCCGCTGCACCGCTTCACCGTGGACCGGCACCTCGTGGAGTGCGCGGCCAACGCGGCCGCGCTCGCGCGTGACGTGTCGCGGCCGGACCTGCTCCTGCTCGCCGCGCTGCTGCACGACATCGGCAAGGGCTGGCCGGGCGACCACAGCGTCTCCGGCGAAGTGGTAGCTCGCGACGTGTGCCGGCGGGTCGGGCTCAGCGACGCCGACGTCGACCTCGTTGCGCAGGCGGTCCGCCACCACCTGCTGCTGCCCGTGGTGGCGACCCGGCGCGACCTCGATGACCCGATGACCGTCCAGCACGTGGCCAGCACGGTCGGCTCACGGACGCTCCTGGAACTGCTGCACGCGCTGTCCGCGGCGGACGGCCTGGCCACTGGCCCGGCCGCCTGGAACGACTGGAAGGCCGGGCTGGTCACCGATCTGGTGCAGCGGGTCAGCACCGTGCTCGACGGCGACCCGATGCCGGAACCCGCACCGCTGTCCAGCGACAAGCTCGCCGTCGTCGCCGAGGGGGGCCCAGCCGCGATCGTCACCCGGAACGAGGTCACCGTGGTGGCCCTGGACCGGCCGGGCCTGCTCTGGCGGGCGGCCGGAGTGCTCGCCTCGCACCGCCTCACGGTTCGCGGTGCCAACGCCACCGCGGTCGGAGATACCGCCGTCACGGTGTTCAGCGTCGTGCCCGAGTACGGCGACCCGCCGGACGCCGCGCTCGTCACCGCCGACCTGCGTCGCATGCTCGAGGGCCGGCTGGACGTTGAAGACCGGCTGGAGCGCAGGGCCCGCGCGGCGCGGCCTCGCGGCACGAACGCTCCGCCGCCGAAGGTCACGCTGATCGACAACGCTTCCTCCACCGCCACTGTGGTCGAGGTCCGCGCGCACGACGAGCCAGGCCTGCTCTGGCGGATCGGCCGCGCCCTCGGCGAGTGCGGCCTGAACGTCACCGCCGCGCGCGTCGAGACTCTCGGCGCGGAAGTGGTCGACGTTTTTTACGTCACCGACTCTTCCGGCGCCCTGCTCACCGACCCGGACCTGCGCAAGCGCACCGTCAAGATGGTGCTGTCGGCCCTCGCACCCGCCTTAGTCCCTAATCACCGGTAGCCTGGAAACGTGTTTGAGACGCTATCCGACCGGCTGACCCAGGTCTTCTCCAACCTGCGTGGCAAGGGGCGGCTATCCGCCGCCGACATCGACGCGACCGCCCGCGAGATACGCATCGCCCTGCTTGAGGCTGATGTCGCGCTGCCGGTCGTGCGTCAGTTCATCGCGCGGGTCAAGGAGCGGGCGGCGGGCGCCGAGGTGTCCCAGGCGCTGAACCCCGCGCAGCAGGTCATCAAGATCGTGCACGAAGAACTCGTCACGATCCTCGGCGGCGAGGCGCGGCGGCTGCGGTTCGCGAAGAACCCGCCGACCGTGATCCTGCTGGCCGGCCTTCAGGGTTCAGGTAAGACGACGCTGGCGGGCAAGCTCGCGGTGTGGCTGAGGGAGCAGGGCAACACGCCGATGCTCGTCGCTTGTGACCTGCAGCGGCCGAACGCGGTAACACAGCTTCAGGTGCTCGGCGAGCGGGCTGGCGTGCCCGTGTACGCACCGCAGCCCGGCAACGGGGTCGGCGACCCGGTGGCGGTGGCGCGGGCCAGCCTCGACGAGGCGCGGCGCACCATGCACAACATCGTGATCATCGACACCGCCGGCCGTCTCGGCATCGACACGGAGATGATGGCGCAAGCCGCCGCGATCCGCGACGCGACCGACCCCGACGAAGTGCTCTTCGTGGTCGACGCGATGATCGGCCAGGACGCCGTCGCCACCGCGCAGGCCTTCCTCGACGGCGTCGGCTACGACGGTGTGGTGCTCACGAAGCTCGACGGTGACGCGCGCGGTGGCGCGGCGCTGTCGATCGCCGCGCTGACCGGCAAGCCGGTGATGTTCGCGTCCACCGGTGAAAAGCTGACCGATTTCGATGTCTTCCACCCGGACCGGATGGCGACCCGCATCCTGGACATGGGCGACATCCTCAGCCTGATCGAGCGTGCGGAGAAGGCGTTCGACGCCGAGCAGACCGCCTCGATGGCGTCGCGGATGATGTCCGGCGACGGGATGACGCTTGAGGACTTCATCGAGCAGCTGGCGATGCTGCGCAAGCTGGGGCCGATCAAGAACCTGCTCGGCATGATGCCCGGTGCCTCGAAGAACAAGGACCTGCTCGACAAGATCAGCGACAAGGACCTGGACCGTGCCGAGGCGATCGTCCGTTCGATGACCCCGGACGAGCGGCGCAACCCGAAGATCATCAACGGCTCCCGTCGGCTTCGTATCGCCAACGGCTCCGGCGTCACCGTCGGCGAGGTTTCGCAGCTGGTCACGAACTTCTTCGAGGGCCAGAAGCAGATGAAGATGCTGATGGGCGGCGGAATGCCCGGCATGCCAGGGATTCCCGGAATGCCGGGTGGCGGCAGGCGCGCCGCGGCGAAGGCCAAGTCGAGGCAGAGCGCCAAGGGCAAGCGCCGCAGCGGCGACCCGCGCAAGGCCGGCCTGACCCCGGTGCCCGCCGGGGACGGCGGCGCGGGCGAGGGCGGCAACGGCGGCAATGGCGCGGCCGCCGCGCAGGCGGCACCGCAGTCGATGGAGGAGCTGGCCGAGCTGCTGCAATCAGGCGGGGCCGGCGGCCTCGGCAATGAAGGCGGCTTCCCGGGTTTCCGCGGCGGGCCGGCCGGGCTGCCCCAGTTCCCCGGCTCTGGCTCGGGGACGAACGTGATCCCGGCCGCTTTCGGCAAGCGGCCCAAGAAGAAGAAGTAGCTTTCGTACGCCCCGCTCACTCGGTCGGGGCTAGGGCGGCAACCGTGGTGATTGTGTCGGCTTCGGCGGCGTCTTTGTCCTCCCGGTAGCGCAGAACACGGGCGAACCTGAGGGCGACGCCGCCGGGGTATCTCGGGCTGCGCTGGACGCCGTCGAACGCGATCTCTACTACTTGCTCGGGGCGGACGTAGACGGTCCAGTCGTCGCGGTGGTCTTCGAGCTCCAGGAAGCGGGCGGTCTGCCAGGTCAGGAGTTCGTCGGTGAGGCCTTTGAAGGTCTTGCCTAGCATGACCCAGCCGCCGGTTTCGGGGTCGCGGGCGCCGAGGTGGAGGTTGGAGAGCCAGCCTTTGCGGCGGCCGTGGCCCCATTCGACGGCCAGCACGACGAGGTCCAGGGTGTGCCGTGGCTTGACCTTGATCCAGCCGGCGCCGCGGCGGCCCGCGGCGTACGGCGTGGTCAGTGACTTGACGACGACGCCCTCGTGGCCGCGGGCGACCGCGTCTTCGAAGAAGGTGGTCGCCGCCACCGGGTCGTCGGTAACCAGCCGGGGCATGACCATCTCTGCCGGGACGACGCTCACCAAGGCTGAGTGGCGCTCGGCGTCGGGCAGGTCGATGAGGTCGGTGCCGTCAAGGTGCAGCACGTCAAAAAGGAACGCCGACAGCGGCACCGTGCCCGCGCCGTGCGCATCCACCTCGCTCGCTGCCCGGGACGCCGTGTCCTGGAACGCGTAGGGCCGCCCGTCCGCCCGCAGGGCAATCAGCTCCCCGTCGAAGACAGCCGTCTTTACCGGCAGTTGGGCGAGCGCGATGACGATCTCCGGAAGCCTGTCCGTGATCTCGTCCAGTGACCTGGTGAAAAGCCGCACGCTAGCAGGCCCGTCGTCGCCCCGGGAAACATGCGCCTGGACCCGGACACCGTCGAGCTTCCACTCGACCGCTGCCTGCCCGCCGATCTTAGCGAGAGCCTCCTCAATCGACGCTTCGCTGGCTGCCAGCATCGGCTTCAGCGGCCGCCCTACGCGGAGCCCGAACCCGGCCAGCGCCGCGCTCCCGCCCTGCAAGGCCGCCTGCGCCGCGACCGGCAGCGATCCGCTGAGCATCACCGCCCGCCGCACGTCGCCGACAGGGACCTCGGCGGCCTTCGCGACAGCATCGGTCATCACCCCGTCAAGCGCCCCTTGCCGCAGTTCCCCGGACAGCAGCCGGACGAGGAAGTACTGCTCGTCGGACGTGGCGGCGCGGAACAGCTCTTCGACGAGTCGCTTGCGCTCGGCAGCTGACCCCTTGCCCGCTACCGAACCGATCCGGGTGAACGCCTGGTCGACTCCGAGGACGGTGAGCGATGCCGTGTCCGCAGCAGGCGGTGCCGACCGCAGCGATGCCCAGCCGACCCCGATCTGCCGTTGCGGCAGCTCCCCGGAAAGGTAGGCGACGACCACCGCCACCTCGTCAGCGTCCGCCAACCGCAGCACCGAAGCCAGCGCCGCGATCTTCCCGAGCCGCGCCGAGGTCCCGCCTACAGTCCGGGAGGCATCTGCCAGATCAGCGAGTAGCACGTCCCCATTCTGCTCCCGCCCTCCGACAGGCTGCCGGACCGAGCGGGGAACCCCCGGTTCGTTCGGTAAATGAGCGGTCTTGTCTTAAGCGCGGTCTTGTCTTAAGCGCGGCTAGCGCAGTTTTCCTGGCCTGGCCTTGCCCTGTGCCTGTAAGAAAGGGGACGCGCGGGACACTACCGGCTGAGCGGTGCCAGGGGAACGATCGCCATGCGGAGGAGTTGGACCTTTGGATGATCTTGTCGCGATCGAGCGGTTCACCGGGCTGTACGACAGATACCGGAACCGCGTTTACGCCTACGCAGTGAGCCGCGCTGGCCGCCAGTTGGCTGACGAGGTGGTCAGCGAGGTGTTCCTGGTCGCTTGGCGGAGGCTGGACGAGTTGCCCGGTGACCCGCTGCCCTGGCTACTGGTGACGGCACGGAACGTTATCGGGAGCGAGTTCCGCGCGGCCGCGCGGCAGGAATCCCTGGCGGCGGAGCTTTCATCGTGGGGTTCGGGGGTCGACCCGGACATCGCCGATGAGGTATCCGAACGCCAGACCGTTCTCCGTGCTCTAGCCGCCCTGCCCGAGGCGGACAGGGAACTGCTGACGCTGTCGGCCTGGCACGGCCTTTCGCCGCGGGATGCCGCGTCCGTGGCCGGCTGCTCCGCCGCGACCTACTTCGTCCGTCTGCACCGGGCGCGGCGGCGCCTCGAGAGGGCGATGGCTGACAGCACGGAATCCAGACTCCGCCCTGAGATGGCCAGTCAACATGAAAGGCAACCCCGATGGACATAATGGAGCTGCTCGCTCAGGCGCGGCCTAGCAGCCTGGACCCGGGGCCCGAGACCGACCGGAGGGCGACCGACCTGGCGCGGGCCATCGCCGCACCCCGCGCCGGAACGACCGCCCAGCCGGGCGTCAGCCGGCGTCTGGGCGTCCGGCGGGCCTCGCCTCCAGCCCGCGTGGTCGCGACCGGAATCGGCGTCGCCGCGGTCGCGGGCATCGCCGGGGTGGCAGTGGCCCTCAGCGCCACCGGCACGCCTCCGGCTCGCCCGCAGCCCGCCGCGGCACACGCGGGCACAACGGTGCCCGCTCCAGGGGAGCTCAAGAACGCCATTCTCACGGCGTTCAACGGCGTGGGAGGGGACGTTTTCTACGCCAAGATCACAGAGATCTATCCCGCCAAGAATTCCCAGTGGGACGGCGTCCAGCAAGACTGGTCCTACCCGATCCAGCCGCAGGCCGGCCAGAAGGTTCACATACGTTCCGTGCTCGTGCCCCGCAACCGCGCCGATAAAAGTGACACCGAATACATCTACACCGAGCCCGGCGGGGCCAAGGCCACCCTCCCTACCAAGACCGAGATTATCTTCGTTCAGTACGGTAACCGGACCTGGTCCGATACCACCGCCCTCGTGGCCAGCCAGACACCAGCGGCCAGCCTGCAGGAACTCCGCGAGTCGATCGCCTCCGGTGACTTCACAGCGCGGAAGACCAAGCTCAACGGCCAGACCGTGCTCGAACTAACCGCGCGCTACAAACACGCGGGCACCGATAGCGAGGAAATCGTGTGGGTCGACCCCGCCACTTACCTGCCGGTCCGGACGCTTAGTGACGGGGGTGGCGTCACGGTCCAGGTTGATTACGGGTTCCTGCCGCCCACGCCCGCGAATATGGCGAAGCTGAAGGCGGCCATCCCGCCCGGATTCACCCGGACGGCAACCATCCAGAAAGGTCCCTGACCGGGTATCAACCTGACCTGCTATGGCACTAGCTCGCGCTGGCGGCGACCTTCTTGTGCCGTCCGCGTCGCTCGCCGTTGGTCCACAGGTGGTAGCCGACCGGGAAGAGCCGGATGTTGAACTTCTCGTCCACCGTGCCCCACAGCCCGCGCCGGAAGAAGATCGCGATCACGACGGCCACCAGGCCGAGGATGATCAGGTACCAGGCGTTGTAGGACTCCAGCGTCTGCTGCAGCACGATGTAGACCGCCGTCCCGACAATCGGCCCCTCGATGGTCCCGATGCCGCCGATGATCACCGCGAACGCCATCACGGCCGTCCACTGGACGCTGAACACGCCGCCGGAGGTGAGCGGCACTACCTGCAGCTGCTGGATCGCGAGGATTCCGCCGGCCGCGCCGCACCCGGCGGCGGCGACGATGAAGACCAGCAGCCGGGCCGCGCCCACCTTCACGCCGGAGGACCGCGCGGCCCGCTCGTCGTCCCGGATGGCGGTCAGCACGAGGCCGACCCGGGACCGGAGCAGATAGTAGATCCCGCCGATGGCCAGCACCGCGACGGTCAGCGCCGCCCAGTAGGTGTAGGCGGTGAGCACCGCCGGGTCCATCCCGCTCAGGCCGGGCAGCGGCATGCCCGAGCCGCCGCCGATGGACTGGAACTGCTCGACGACCAGCATGATCGCCGACGCCAGCACCCAGGTAGCGATCGCGAAGTACCCGAGACGCAGCCGGGAGACCAGCCACCACAGCGGCAGCGCGATGACCGCGGTGGCGACCGCCGCGATCGGCAGCCCGGCCCATGGCGTGATCCCGTGCATCGCCGCGATCAGCACGGCGTACGCACCCAGGCCGAAGAACGCCTGCTGGCCGACCGAGACGAGCCCCGCGTACCCGGCGAGCAGGTTCCACATCGAGGACAGGGTCAGCACGATCAGCGCCGACACGGCGATCCCCGTGGTGCCCGGCCCGATGAAGTACGGGAACATGTAGAGCACGACGATCACGACGACCGCGCCGATGCCGCTGAGCGTAACGTTCCTGCGCGAGCGGGTTACCCGCAGAGAATTTTCCATCGAACGAACCGTGGCTTCCGCGTTATCCGCCATCACTGAGCCCCTCGTCCGGTAAGGCCCTGGGGCCGGACCACCAGCACCAGGAGGAAGATCAGGTATCCGCCGAGCAGCTCGTAGGAGATGTTGATCTGCGCGCCGACCTGCTGGGCGACGCCGAGGATGACACCGCCGAGCAGGGTGCCCCACAGCGACCCGAGACCGCCGATCACCACCGCCGCGAACGCGAACAGCAGGATGGTGTCGTCTCCGGTGGTCGGGTCGATGACGGTGGTCATGCCGTAGGAGAGGCCGGCCAGCGCCACGGTAGCGAAGGCGACCGCCGCGGCGATGCCGAACACGTGCCGGTAGTCGGCGCCAGATAGCTGCGCCGCCTCCCGGTCGTCGGCCACGGCCCGGATCAGCCGTCCGTACTTGGAACCGGACAAGAAGTACTGCAGGCCGAGCAGGACGACGACCGCGAGCACGAAGATGATCACGTCGAGCCAGGCGATGGTGATCTGCGAGCCGATCGAGAACGAGGCGGTGACGATCGACTCACCGACGCCGATGCCCCGGCTGTCGGCGCTGAAGAACTGCAGCAGTCCGTTCTCGATGATGATCGAAAGACCGAAGGTGACGATCAGCGTGGTGAGCTCGCCCCGGGACAGGGCGGCCTGGATGACCGAGCGCTGCAGTACGTAGCCGAGGACGGCCATGACGGCCACCACAATCGGCACTGACCACAGGAACGGCACGTGAGTGGCGGCGATGACCCCGACGCCCACGTAGCCCGCGATGGTGGCGAGGTCGCCGTGCGCGAGGTTGACCACCTTCATCACACCGAACATCAGCGACAGCCCGCACGCGAACAGCGCGTACAGGCCGCCGGTCAAGATGCCCTGGATGACCGCGTTAACCCAGGCCATGAGGCGAACCCCCCTCGTTGATGCCGAAGTAGGCCGCCTCCACCTGGGAGCGGGTCACCTCGGCCGGCGTGCCTTCAAGCGTGGTGTGCCCCTCGAGCAGGCACTGCAGGTGCGACGCGACGCGCAGCGCCTGGCTGACGTCTTGCTCGACGAGCAGGACGGTGACGCCGGAGGCGAGGACCTGGGGGAGCATGGCGTAGATCCGCTGCACGATGACGGGCGCGAGGCCGAGCGACAGCTCGTCGAGCAGCAGCACCCGCGGGTTGGCGACCAGGGCCCGGCCGATGGCGACCGACTGCTGCTCGCCGCCGGACATCTGCGCGGTCCGCTGGCCGCGCCGGTCCTTCATCCACGGGAACAGGTCGTAGACGCGCTCAATGGTCCACGGCCCCTTGCGCGCGTAGGTCGCGCCGACCTTGAGGTTCTCCTCAAGCGTCAGCGACGGAAACAGCCGCCTGCCCTCGGGCACCATGCCGATCCCCGCGGTAGCGCGCTTCTCCGGCCGCAGCCCGGTGACGTCCTTCCCCTCGTAGGTGATGGAGCCATCGGAAGGCCGGTGCAGCCCGGCGATCGTGCGCAGCAGCGTGGACTTACCCGCGCCGTTCGCCCCGATGATGGCGTAGACCTCGCCGGGGTAGACGGTGAGCGAGATTCCGGACAGCGCCTTGAGCTGGCCATGGTGCACGACGAGGTCGCGTACCTCGAGCAGCGGCGCCACCCCGTCCTGGCGAGCAGCCTCCGCACGGATGCTCATGACTCGTCTTCCTTCTCGGGTCCGCGGTCACCAGGCACCGGCAGGTCGGCAGCGCTCTCGATGTCGCTGCCCAGGTACACCTCGCGCACCCGCGGGTTGGCGAGCACCTCGCCCGGCGTGCCGTCGCCGATGAACTCCCCGCCGTACAGGCAGGTCATCCGGGAGACCAGCGAGGTAAGGGCGCGGACCACGTGCTCGATCCAGATGACCGCGATGCCCTCGGCGTTGATCTCGCGAACGACCTCCACGAGCACGACGACTTCGGGGTCGGTGAGGCCGCCCGCCACCTCGTCGAGCAGCAGCAGGGACGGCCTAGTGGCCAGCGCACGGGCGATCTCCAGCCGCTTGCGGGCGAGCAGGCCAAGCCGTCCGGCGGGCACGTTCGCCTGCTCGACGATCCCGGTCTGCTCGAGCGCCTGCGCGGCTGCCGCGTAGCTGGCCTTACGCCGCTGGCCGCCGCCCTGCTGGGCGGCGACAAGCACGTTCTCGAATACCGTCATGTCCGCGAAGGGACGCGGAACCTGGTAGGTCCGCCCGATCCCGAGGCGGCAGCGGGCGGCCGAGTCCAGCCGCGTGACGTTCTTCCCGGCGAACTTGACCTGGCCGGCGCCAGGGGCGAGGTCGCCGGAGATGAGGCCGAAGAGGCTGGTCTTGCCAGCCCCGTTCGGCCCCACGATCCCGACAGTCTCACCGGCGTCGACCGTGAAAGACAGGTCTTCCGCGATGACGACGCGCCCGAAGCGCTTCGTCACGTGGTCGAGCTCTAGCAGTGACATGTTGGGTACTTTACTGATTTACGGCTTAGGCGAAGGTCGGCAGCAGGTCGCCGGTGATCTTGGCGTTCGGCTGCAGCGTGTTGTCGACGACGACGGCCTCCAGCGGGTAGGTCTTGCCCTTCTGCCACTGGATGCCGACCGGCGGGGTGATC
>Ga0123356_10002773_pt1 | contig 18608 bp, 13 predicted proteins | sample TergutEmb28metaG_2_FD_92546 | JGI IMG/M metagenome (GOLD analysis project Ga0123356, IMG submission 92546) | Embiratermes neotenicus P3 segment gut microbial communities from Petit-Saut dam, French Guiana - Emb289 P3 | ecosystem: Host-associated > Arthropoda: Insects > Digestive system > Gut ...
CCTCAAAGCCGCTGCCGGCCGCTGCCACAAAGACCGAACTGCTGGCGATACACGACGAGGCCGCCAAATTCTTTTACCGGTGCATAAAAAACAATCCGCACTCCGTTGAGTACTTCAAGTCGCGGGAGTTGTCGGCGGAGACCGTGAAGGAGTTTCGCTTGGGCTACGCGCCGGCCGGGTGGTCTGAGCTGCACGACTACCTTATCGGCAGGAAAATCCCGGTACAGCGGCTTGCGGAGTGCGGGCTTGTCGTCCGCAAGGAGAGCGGGGCGACGTACGACCGTTTCAGGGACAGGATAATCTTTCCGCTGTACGACCTCAACGGCCGCGTCATAGCGTTTGCCGGCCGCGGGCTTGACAAGGATACGCAGCCCAAGTACCTGAACTCGCCGGAGACCGCGCTTTACAGGAAGAGCGGCGTGCTGTACGGTATGCACAAGTCGCGCCAGGGCGTTCGCGACGAGGGGTATTTGTTAGTCGTCGAGGGCTACATGGATTACCTGGCGCTCTATCAGGCGGGGGTCCGCAACGCCGCGGCGGTGTCGGGGACGGCGTTTACCGAAGATCACGCGAACATCATCAAGCGTTTCACGCAGAGGGTTGTTCTGGTGTTTGACGGCGACCGCGCCGGCCTTTCCGCGGCGCAGCGGGCGGCGTTTGTCCTTGCGCCGTTCAGGCTCGATGTGCGGATCCTCGCGCTACCCGGCGGCGACGACCCCGACACGTATGTCAAGCGCGAGGGGGCCGGCGCGTTCAGGGCGCTTGTGTCGGCCGCCAAACCGGCGTCTGACTTTTTGATTGACAAGCTGATGTTTGAGCACGACGGTTCGCCTTTGGGCAAGAGCCGGATTGTAGACGAGCTGGTTCCGTACGCGCGGGCGATTGCCGACACGATCATGCGCGATGAGTTTTTGGAGCGGCTCGCGCAGCGGCTGCGCGTCGACCGGCGGCTTGTGTCGGAGAGGTTCGCCGCGGGCGAGGCGTCCCGCCGGCCGGCCGGCGGCCCTTACGCCGATGGCCCCGGCGGGGATGGCGGCCAGGGGCCCACCGGGGGCGGCGCGGTTGCCGGCGGTGTCAGGTTGGGGGCGCTCGAGGAGAGCTTTTTGCGGATTCTTCTGACCAGCCCGGAGCTGATCGTCAAGGCGCGGCAATTTGTTACACCCGAAATATTTATTGATTCTGTTGCCGCGAATGTATATTCAGTTATACTGGAGGCTTACGCCCGAAGCGGCGATCTTTGCGGGCTGCACGATATCTGTTCCGGCGACCCCGAGATGGGCCGCGTGATATCCATGCTCGCGGTGAGGCCGGTGCTGTTGGATAACATAGACGGCGAACTTGTGCAGAAGATACTGCTTTTGCGCCGCAAGCACTTGAAGGCGCAGATGGTGGAAGTCAGACAGGCGCTCAAGGATTGCCCCGAGCCGGAGAAGGTGCGGCTGAACGGGCTTCTTGAGGATTACAGGAGGCAGCTCTTAGACCAGGGCTTACAGGGATGATAACGACACGAAATAAAGGCCCGGCGGTTTTAGACGGGCCGCCTGTTGAAAGAATTGCGGCGCGGCTGCGCAAGCACGCGAACTTGCAGGGCGGTTTTGTTACCGAGGAGCAGTTCGACGAAGCCACCGGTATGGCCGACGACGCCGAGCTCGTCAGGGACATCCTGGTGCGCGAGCATATCGCCATCAACACATTGGTCAGGGCGCGCCCCGCCCCGCCGCCTCCCGCGCACGAGAGGCCGAAGCAGCAGGCGGGGGCCGGCCGGCTGCCGTCCCACTACGCCGACCCCACGTGGGCCTACCTGAATACCGTTGGCAAGGTACCGCTGCTCTCCAAGGACGAAGAGACTGGTTACGCGATAAAGATGGAGCTCGCGCAGGCGGAGCTGTTCAAGATGGCGTTCCACTCGGAGTGCGCGCTCGAAACCCTCTACCTTTTGGGCGAAGAACTCAAAAACGGCGACGTGGAGTGCGCCGACGTTCTGCGCATTGAGGAAAGTGAAGAGCGCTCTGACGCCGCGGCCGACATAGAGGCCAAGCGCGAAGAGTTCCTGCGGGCGCTCGCGAACATAAGAAGGAAGCACACCGCAATCAAGGCCGCGGAGCGCGACAAAGACGCCGTCAGGGCTGAAGCGCTGTGGGACGAGGTAATAGCCTTGTGCAAGGGTGTCAGGCTGAGCGCCAGGCAGGTAGAGAACATTCTGGACAAGTACAAGGCCGGGCTTGCCACCGCCGGGCGCACCGCCGAGTTGGAGATGTTCACCGGGTTCGAAGAGACGCGCAACGCCGCCAAGTGCGCAGTCATAGAGGCGAACGTGCGGTTAGTGGTCAGCATCGCGAAAAAGTACATACTGCGGGGGATGGAGATCATCGACCTCATACAGGAAGGCAACCGCGGGCTGATAAAAGCCGTCGAAAACTTCGATTACCGCAAGGGATATAAGTTTTCGACATACGCCACATGGTGGATCCGCCAGGCGATCCTGCGCGCCATAAACGACAAGTCGAAGGCGATACGCATCCCCGCGAACACAATGGAACTCGTAAACAAGGTCACGCGCCTTAGCCGCAAGTGGGTCATGGAGTTCGGGTACGAACCCTCCAACCAGGAACTGGCCGAAGAGTTGGGCATCACAGCGTCGAAGGTGCAGCAGGCCATGGAGTACGCGCTCGACCCCATATCGTTAGACATGGAAGTGGGCGGCGAGAGCGGGGCCACGGTGGGGGAGTACATAGAGGACTCGAACGTCGTAGACCCCACGCAGAAGATATCGCTTTTGCACCTGCGCGAGCAGATAAAGCAGGTGCTCAACTCGCTGGCCCCCAAGGAAAAAGAGATTCTGATGATGCGCTTCGGGTTAGACGACGGGCGGATAAAGACGCTCAAGGAGATCGGCGAGGCGTTCAACATAAGCCGGGAGCGGGTGCGGCAGATAGAGACCAAGGCCCTGGGGAAGCTCAAGCACCCCAGCAGGGTCAGGCAGCTGCTGGCCTGGCGGGAGGAGCGGGCGGAGACGCTGGCGGATGTGCCTTATGATGAATAAAGACGTTGTGGCGTTAATTGTTTACGCATCCCGGATGATTTTTATATAGGGGCGGCAACAGAGCCGTCTGCCGTTTGGGATGACGAAAATATACGTTCGTTTCCATTGTTTTATCCCTGTACCGTAATGTATTTTCGTAAGATGAAGAAAATCAACGTCGCATATTTCCTGACGGCTCTTATCTGCGCCCTTGCCATGCTGTTTCCGGCGTATTCATCAACAGGGCACGGCCTGAGCAAGAGTTTGCACCGCGTTGCGTCCATAGATACCGTTTGTAACGTTTGGGTGTTTTTTAATGACCGGCCTGTCAGAGGGGGGCGTGAGGCTGTTTCCGAGCGGGCCTTGCAGCGCCGTCAGCGGGCGCGGTTTGTTGGGGATGCCGGCGACCTGCCTGTTCACCGCTCCTACATAAACGAGATTCAGCGGCGCGGCGGCCGGCTTCGCCATGAGTTTCCCTGGGGGAACGCCGCCAGTTTTTCCGTTCGCTCCTCACAGCTTGAAGATATCGCCTCGCTGCCGTTTGTCCGCTCTGTGGAGCCGGTGGCCGTTTATGTCAATGCCCGCCCCGATCGCGGTTCGGGCCTCTACAAGGCGTCGTCTGTGCTGCCGGCTACGTTCAGGGCGCTTGGTTATGAATGGCATACCGAGATGGTCAATATCCCCATGGCGCACGAGTACATAAAAATGAGAGGGCTTGGCAATCCGGGCCGCGGCGTTTTTCTGGCGTTTTTTGACAGCGGGTTCCGGCTTGACCACCATGCGCTGATCCATGTGAAAGACAGCGCGCGCGTGGTGTCGGTCTACGACTTTGTAGACGGCGACACGCTTGTACACGATGCCGATTCCATACTGGCCGATGACAAGCACCCTTACCATGGCAGCGACAGGCACGGTACGCAGACGCTTGCGCTTGTTTCCGGGTACCATCCCGGCCACTACATAGGCGGCGCCTGGGGCGCGCGCGTGGCGCTTGCCCGTACCGAGGATATTGTTATCGAGGCGCGCGTGGAGGAGGATAACTGGGCCGCCGCTGTGGTGTGGGCGGAGAAACTGGGGGCTGACATCATTTCCAGTTCATTAGGCTACCGCGACTCATTCGACGACACTACCGAGAACTACAGGCCGGCCGACATGGATGGCAAGACGACCATTGTTTCGATAGCCGCAGCCGGCGCCGTTGAGCGCGGGATGATCGTGGTGAACTCGGCGGGCAACGAGTCTCGGGGCTCGAACCCTCGGCAAACCCTGACCGCTCCAGCCGATGTCGGCGGTGTGACCGCTGTCGGCGCCGTCGACAGGAGCCGCATCATCACCGATTTCAGCAGCGTGGGCCCCACGGCCGACGGCCGCCTGAAGCCGGACGTCGTCGCGCCCGGGCGCCATGTGCCGGTTCTTGACGTCTATTCCGGCGCGTATATCGTGTCAAACGGGACATCGTTCTCCGCGCCGATAGTCAGCGCCATATTCGCGCTCATATTGCAGGCACACCCCGGCATAACCGCCGAAGAAGCGCGCGCGCGCCTCTACGCGTCGTGCGAGTTCGCGCCGAGGCAAACGAACAGGGACAACATATACGGACACGGCATCCCCAACGCACTCCGGGCAATAATGCGGGACGACGAGGCGTTCATAAGGATAACCGATATGGCCGGCGTCCCCTTGCCGGGCGCACTGGTGAAAACCGTCGACAGCGTGTACACAGCGGGCGAATCGGGATGCGTGCTCATCAAGGCGGCGCCCGGGCAACCCTTGGATATGAAAATATACTACAGGGGCGACTCGCTGCACGCGTTTACCGCGGACTCGCTGCCGTTCGAAGCCACCATAGACGTCGAAGTGAAACGGGCGGATGGGATGAAAGTGCTGCCCAGCGTGGTAAAGAGGAACAACGCCGTAAGGGGAAAATACTACTTCAACGGTGCTGACGTCTCAACCCCGGCGGTGGCGATGGTCCACACGCTTGACGGACGAAAAGTATGGCAGGAAACAATCCGCCTCCGCCCGGACGGCAGCGCCGAATTCGTTTGGAACGGATCGAAAAGAGCCGCGGCAGGCATATATCTCATAACAGTGCGCCACGGCGGCAATCAGGTAAGCAACCGGATAATAATCTCCAATTAACGCATCCCGAGGGTCTTTCGGTATGGATGCACGTCCCGTTGGTGTCAGGCAAATACAAATTTGGCGGCGGACATATCCAACCGGTATATCCACCGCACGGGATTAATGTGTGCGACACGGATTACGCCGTGATCGCCTCAACCGGGCACGTTTCGGCGCAGGCGCCACAGTCGGTGCATTTGCCGGCGTCGATGGTGTAGGGGGTTCCCTCCCCGATAGCGTCGGTGGGGCACTCCGGCACGCAGGCGCCGCAGCCAAGGCATGCATCTGAAATTTTGTAAGCCATAATTTACCTCCTTGAGTGTGAATAGTTGTTTTCTTGAACCGGGCCGAAAGCTTGGCGGCTCGATAACTATAATTATAGTATACGGGACGCCCCTAAATCAATACAAATCGTCCATCATTATGGTTGACAACTCCGCCGGCTTTGCATAACGCCCAAATTAGCGCCGTCAGGCGTCCCCGTCAGGCCCACAGTATGGCCGTGACTCCGCGCGGGTAGTAGGCGCTGCCGCATACCTTGCCCGCGCTCATCTGGTCGCTGAACGCGAAAAAGGCGTTGTCAGGGTCTAAGAGCCACGCGGCGTGGGCCTCGTCGGCGGCCTTGTCGGCGCCGTACCCGAAGATTTTTTCGTATATGAACTGGCAGAGGAATGTCTTGCTCGGCCAGGAGTTGTCGGCGGTCTTGGACATCTTCCAGGCGCCGTCTGGGAACTTGCAGCCTCTTGTCAGCGCGGCCTCGAAGTGCTTGCTCAGGGCGTCGACGAACTTTCCATACTTTTTGATAAACGCCGGCTCATCAAACATCCCCATTGCGTATGGGTATATCAGCCCCTCGACTAATGAGAGCGTGGTCGCTTCGTTGCCCTTCTCGAGTATTGCCGGGATTGTTCCGTCGTCGCGTCTGTATTTGAGGATGGTGTCGGCGCACCTCTTCGCCTGTACTGCGGCGGTCTTTGCCGACTCCGCCCAGACGAAGTTATCGAACATTTTTTCCAGCACCAGATACGCCGCCCAGCACTTGACCGCGAGGTAGCTGTTGCGGCGAGCCTGACCGAGGGCCGTGTCGACGTTATCATACGTGGTTATCTCGGCGCCGACGCCCGTCAGGGCCGAATCGAGGTCCATCACGCCGTCGCGGTCGCTGTCGTCAACGCCGTCTCTGTTGAGCATGCTCGTCAGACACTCTTCTATCAGCTCCTGGCAGTCGTCTATCAACCACTTGTCGTCCCCCGTGCCTGCCCAGTACACGCCGGCGCAGAGTATCCAGTTGACAAGCTGCTCCTGCGTCATGTACGAGTAGCAGCCGGTCAGCCCGGCCAGCTCATAGGCGGATTTATGCCGCGGTGAAAAAGCGTTCATGACGCCCATGTCGTGGGTGAAACTTACGCCGCCCTCAAATGTTTTTCCCGACGCGTCTTTGACCTGATCGTGATAGCTGTAATCATTCGCATATTGGTCAAGTATAGACCGCACCGTCCACGGATTTTGGCGCATTTCGAAGAAAAGGTGGTCGACGGCAAGGTCGAGCGTGTTGATCATGCGGTACGCGCCCTCAACGACGATCCATATCGGGGTGTCATCTTCGCCGATGAGCAGTTGGGTGCAGCCGTAGTAGCTTTTGATAGACTGGGATAACAGAAAAACCCTCTCATCGCTCAAGCCGGGGGCGCATCCTTTCGGGATGCGGGATAAATCTTTTTTGGACGTATTGCTACCGGGCGATGCATCCCTTCGGGGTGCAAAGGCCGCGTCCGAATCAATGGCCGACTGTTTATATGATTCGAATTTTTCAAGTCCGTACCGCGCGACATCACCGGTATCCTTAAAATAACGCGTGTACAGATACGACGCGTTCTTGCCGCTTGTTACGATGCCGCCGCGGTAAAAGCATACGGCGAACCTCCACGTGCGCTTCTCTCCGGCCGCGGCAGTCATCAGCACCAACCCCGTCGTCCCTAAACCAAAAGGCTGCTTGTCATCAAGATTTCCCACTGCCAGCAACTCGTTGACAGAGAACGCGAGGGCGCAGTCAACGGACGCGTCATCCGTAAATATCCCGGTGATATTTCCCTGCCCCACTCCCCTGACACCCTCACAAACATGCCGCCGCATCGCGGAGTACGGGTCGTTGCCCTCGTATCCGAAAAAAGCTTTTCGGTTAGAGTTATGCGCGCTGTTGTCAAGCGTCAGCTCAACAAACACGGCGGGGATTATCGCCTGTTTGAGTGCCGGTTCGGCGGCGGTCTTCGGGTTGGGGACCGGCATGTGCGGGGTGTAGATTTTAAACTCGATATCTCCCGCGCGCCAACAATCGCATCCCGGTGTCATCTCCCTGGTGATTTCGTCATCCGCAAATTGAGTTATCTTCGCGCGCTTGGGACGGTTGTCATCCTGGCTGTTTGGCCGGCAATCGTCTTCGGATTGCTGATCCTTATAGAACGGCAGGGTCAGGTACTGCCCGGGTGTTGCCGACTCCGCGCCGATGTAGACGTTTTGGCAGGCGGGGCCGGCCAGTTCTATCCCAAGGCCGCCGGAGGCTCCCTTGTACCCTAACGTAAATGACGCGAACGCTCCGACGGGCGAGTGGTGCGAATTGTAGAATATGTTTGTCATAAAGCGCTATCCTGTCACTAAATAATAATGGGACGCACCCTTTCGGAGTGCGCCCCGTAGATATACCCCCAGCAAGAATCGAACTTGCGACACCAGGTTTAGGAAACCTGTGCTCTATCCGACTGAGCTATGGGGGCAGTATTGTCAATTATAATATACTATTTTTTTCTGCGAAAAAGCAAATTTTTCACATAAGCCCGTGGTCGTCCGTACGTACTACTGATGTGTACGCTTCCGATTTTCCGTATTCTACCATGAAATCGGACTGCAGGCGCTCCATGTCGGTTTCGTCTATCGGCACGGCGGCGCCGGCGAAGATGTCCCACAGGCGGGCGTCGTACTGCGGGGGGGCTGTTCGGCCCGAGTCTCCGGTTTGGGTTTGGTGGCAGAGGGCGTCGGCGACGGTGACGTGCGCTACGAATGTCGGGTCGACCTCCGCGTTCCACGGGTCGTGGTGGTGTTTTACCGTGTCGCTTATGATGGCCGGCAGGTTCCACTTTTCGGCGAGCCACGCGCCTACCTGCCCGTGGCATACGCCCAGCACCTCCAGCTCGGCGGTGTTCAGGTCCATCTCTCCGCCCAGCGTCAGCTTGTGTACTTCGGCCAGCTCCGGGGCAAAGTACTGGTTCAGGATCATCTTGCCCATGTCGTGCAGAAGCCCCGCCACGAACGCTTCGCCTGAGTAGCGTGAGCCTGTGCTCTTGGCGAGCATGCGCGACGCGACGCCGCAGCCCGCGCTGTGCTCCCAGAACTTGACGGGGTCGAAGCCGGCCGCGCCGGAGTTCGAGTTCTTGAACGCGTCGAAGACCGACAGCCACAGCCCCATGTCCTTGACCGTGTTGAATCCGAGGACCACAACCGCCATATTGACCGTTGATATCTCCCGAGAGTAGCCGTAGTAGGCGGAGTTGGCGAGTTTCAGGAGCTTTGCCGTCAGCGCCTGGTCTGTGGATATCAGCCGCGCCAAAGTGTCGGCTGACGCCCTCCTGCTGTCTATCATACGGAGCATCTTGGAGACGACGGTAGGCAGCGTGGGCAGGCCTATGACGCTCTGCGCGACCTTGCGTATTCTCTCAGGGTTGACTATTTTGTCGTTCATCACGCTTCCAGATCTATTAGCCGGCCGCTGTCGGTCATTGATACCGTGACCTCCGGCGGCGTATCTTTCCCCTCTTCACCTTCGTTTTCCTGCTCCTGCTTCTCCCGCTTTTTGCCCTTGCGCCCCTCATCCTTGCGGTCGTCGGGGTTTATGGTCTTGCCCTCGGCCGCCTCGGCCTCCTGCGCAGTGCGCATCTGCAAGTCGAGCTTGTCGCGGTTCATGTCGGCGTTTTGGGCCTGGTGCAGCATCGGCGCACGCTGAATTTCCGACTGGTGGCTGGTGACCTGCGGCATGTTCATTACCGGGAGATTGGCGTTTATGCTGTTCATAATTCTCCTGTCGAACACTGCATCCCTGCCGGGATGCATCAAGTTCCATAAATCCCACGATAAAATTCCGCGCTCGTACCGTTCGGCGACATCACGGTTGTCGTGCAGTCGCCGGGCGGTGCGGGCGCGGAATTTTATCGTGGCTTCATTGCACGTCCAACTTCTGGACCAGCCTTGCCCTCAGCTTCATTATCGCCTTGGAGTGTATCTGGCTCACACGGCTCTCCGTGAGGTTCAGTACTACGCCTATCTCTTTCAGCGTCATCTCCTCGTAGTGGTACAGCGCAACTACCAACCGCTCGTTTTCGGGCAGGTCCGCTATCGCGCTTTTCAGTATCTCCTTTATTTCTGAAAACCCGAGCTCTTTGAGCGGGTTCATGCTGTCGTGGTCCTCCACCTGGTCCATGACCTTCATCTCTTTGGAGTCGGAGAACGGGTCTGATGTTGTTTCGTCTATTGAGACTATTGTGGTGGGCGTGACTTCGCAAAGTATCTGTTCGTACTCTTCTATTGAGACGCCCAACTCTTCGCACACTTCGTCGTCGTACGGCGAGCGGCCCAGCCTGTTTTCGAGTTTTGTGAAGACCTTTTGCAGTTCGCGTGATTTTTGCCTTACCGACCGCGGCACCCAGTCGAGCGCCCGCAGTTCGTCGAGTATCGCCCCGCGGATCTTGTGCCCCGCGTAGGTCTCGAACTTGAACCCGCGCTCCGGCTCGAATGTGTCCACCGCCTTGATGAGCCCCAGTATCCCCGCGCCGTAGAGGTCGTCGCGGTCGACGGACGACGGCAGGTTTACCGCGAGGCGCTGGGTGGTGTATTTAACGAGATGGGAATACTCCACGAGCAACTTGTCCTTGGCAACCTTGGAACCGGTTTCCTTGAATTCACGCCACAGATTTTCTAATCCCAACATCAAGATACCTCGCTAGTGTCTGTTTCTGCACTATTACAGGTCCCGCCAATTAACTTTTGCGCAGTGCCGTCCGGCGGCATCACGGCTGTCGTGCAGCCGCCGTGCGGCGCGGCGTAAAAGTTAATTGGCGATACCCTATCTATATTATACATTTTTAACCTCCGCCGCGCTACTTACTTTTAACATTTTTCCTGACGATAGTATCCGTCCTCGGATCTACCTGTATCACGTTTCCGTCCTGGTCGTAGTTCAGCCGCTGCTGGTACAGGTATATACGCTGCAGCAGGCCGCCGTCAACAAGGTGGTCCTGATTTACCGGAATGTCGGTAATCAGGCCCTTCAGGAAGATGTTGCCGATGATGAGCCCCGCCATCCAAAACAGCAGCGCGGCGCCGAAGCCCTTTACCACCGATATTATTATGACCTTAGTATCAAAATAATTCTCGAAGTCATAACTTACCAAAAACATGACGATAAAAGCGCAGAAGCCCAAAAAGAACGCGGTGCGTTTTGTCCACACAACCATCGCCGCGGCCTTGGTGGCAAGGGCCTCCTCCTTTTCTAATTCATCGTCGTCGTCGTCGTAATCTTTATAGCCTTTTGCCATTACGCACCTCCAAAGAAACGTCCGAAAAACCCGCCGCCACCGGCTGCCGCCGTGCTGCCGCCGTCGATCTTGCGCGCCAGCATCGCGACGAGCTTGTAGAAGCGGCTGTCTGCCGACTTGCCGCCCAAATGCGCCTGCCGGCGGCCAAGGCCCTGCACGTCGCGGTCAACAGGTAATATAGAACATAACTCGACCTGCTTTTTCAAAAAGTTTTCGACGAACCGGTTCAGGCTGTCAAACACCGCCCGCCCCTCGCGCTCGCCGGACACCGTGTTGACCACGACCGCGATCCTGTCGGCCCCCTTCTCGTGCAGCACCTTGACCATCGCGTAGGCGTCGGCCAGCGACGACGGGTCGGGCGTCATCACCAGCAAAACCAGGTCCGCGTGGCGGGCAAAGCCGGTCACCGTGGAGCTTATGCCCGCGCCGGTGTCCATCAACAGGTAGTCGTACTGCGACTCAAGCCCCATAAAGTCCATGCGGAGCCGCTCAAGCCGCCCGGCGTCCAGATTCGCCAGCTTTTCAAGACCCGACGCACCCGGCGCCAGATACACCCCGGGGGCCGCCTCTACTATAATATCGTTTATGCCGCACTCGCCATCAATCACGTGCGAAATGTTCAGGCGCGGGTTGATGCCGAGCAGGATGTTGATATTCGCCAAACCAAGGTCGGCGTCCATCAGCAAAACCCGCTTTTTCAGGCCGGCAAGGCTCGACGCGAGCGCTATGGCGAACGTGGTCTTGCCCACCCCGCCCTTGCCGCTGGTAACGGCAATGCTCACGCACCGGCCGCCGCCCGGCCGCTTAGACGGCACCGACGGCGCGACATCTGCGCCCTTCGCCAATTCACGCAATTTTTGAGCTTGGTCGCTCACATCGCACGCCCTTCCATCAACCTCTTTACAAACTTGCCCGCCTGCGCCAGCTCTATATCGTCCGGCACGCTCTGGCCCGCCGTGAAGTACGATACCGGGATACCCAGCTCGCTTACGGCGTTGAAGACGCTTCCGAGCCTTGTCGTTTCGTCTAACTTCGTAAACAGCAGCCTGTTCACCCGTATCCCGCGGTATTTCTGCGCCATGTCTACAAGGTCCGAGTCCTTCGTCGTCGCGCTCAGCACCAAGTGCGTTTCGTCGGGGCGCAGTACGTTTATGAGCTGCCTCAGCTCTTCCATGTGTTCCGTGTTGCGCTGGCTTCTTCCCGCCGTGTCTACGAAAATAACCTCGCTCTCACCGCACGCGGCGAGCGCGTCGGGGATTTCGTCCGGCGAGAAGATCACCTGCAGGCCCACGTTGACGATGTCGGCGAACGTGCGTATCTGCTCGATGGCGGCGATTCTGTAAGTGTCGGCGGTTATTATCGATATCCGGCGGTTTTTGCTGAAGCAGCAGTGCGCGGCGAGCTTGGCTAACGTCGTGGTCTTGCCCGACCCCGTGGGCCCTACAAACGCGACTACCAGCGGTTCGCCCTTCTTGACCTTGAGCGGGCCGGCGACCGGGAACTGCTCGCTGAGGGCGCGCTCCAACTTTTTCTCGAGTTCGATGTCTGTAAGCTGCGAGCCGCTGCGGATGTTGTTGACCAGCCTTTTGGCGATGTCGGGCTTGACCTCCGAGTCGACTAACCGCTTGACGAACGCGTCCCAGCCGCTGTCACCAGCCGCTGTAACACTCTGCACCGGCGCAACGCTTGGCGCGGCGCTCGGCTGTGCGGGTGCGGGCGCCTGCCGGTCGGCCGCGGCGCTCATCGCAGCCACCGCCGCGTTCTCCAGTATCGTCTTGACCAGGTCCTTCAGCTCGTTGACGTCGGCCTTGATCTCGGAAATCTCGTTTAACCCCTTGGTCGTAGAGGGGAACGCGCCGGCCTTTGCCGGGCGCCGTATCGGCTCGGCGGGGGGAGCGAAGTCATTCATTCCCTGCGCATCCTCGAACGGCACTTGGCGGGGCGGTGCATACGGGCGCACGGCCGGCGGCTCGGGTAACGCAGGCTCCGGCATCTGCGGCTCCGGCGGCGCCTGGTCGACGATTGCCGACACCGGCTGGCGGGGACGGCCGTAAACGCCCGGGTCGGCAGGGCCCGACACCTGGAGCGGCGAGAATGCGGGGGCTTTCGGCGCAGCCGCGGCGTTCTCGTCTACGCCCGCAACCACGTGGTACTCCTTGCCGCCCAAAACCTTGGTCCGCTCTTCCTTCGAAATCACAACGGCATCCTCGCCAAGCTCCTCCTTGATCTGCAGGAGCGCCTCGCGCATGCTCTTCGTGACGTACGTTTTAATTCGCATCAATACCAGTCCTTATTCCAACGTTACCATGCCCATCGACCGTATCTCTACACCGGGAACGATCTCATTATACGACAATACCACCAACTCATGGAAATTCGTCTCCGACAGCCGCTTGAGCTGCGGGCGGACAGTCGGCGCGCATATCAGTATCGGGTACTCGCCCGCCTGCTTCGCCGCCTCCACCTGCACACCCAGCGCCTCCAAAATGCGGTTCGCGTCAACCGGCGACAGCGAGAAGTGGAAGACGCCGTCGCGCTCCTGTATCGAACCCTCCAACTTCGCTTCCAGATTCGGATCCAGAGTTATGGCCGGAACCACGCCGTCGTCGTTCTTGTAAGCCTCGCAAATCTGGGGCGCGAGCGCGTTGCGCACGTACTCGGTCAGCATGTCGCTGCCCTTGGTGCGTGTCGCGATGTTGGCCAGCGTCTCCAATATCAGCATCAAATCCCGTATCGACACCCGCTCCCGAAGCAGGTTCTGCAACACCTTGTGAACCTCGCCCAGGCTCATCAGCTTGGGTATCAGCTCCTCTATAACCGCCGCGCCCTGCTCGCCGATGTTGTCTATCAGCGTCTTGACGTTCTGGCGGGTCAGTATCTCGTGCGAGTGCTTCTTTATGGTCTCCGTGAGGTGCGTTGCCAGCACTGCCGGCAGCTCGACCACCGTGTAGCCCGCGACCTCGGCGTCGCTCTTCTGGCTCTCGGTGATCCATATCGCGGGCAGGCCGAAAGCCGGCTCCACCGTGGGAACGCCGCGGATAGTGCGGGTAGCCGTGCCGGGATCCATCGCGAGGTAAGCACCGCTCATCAGCTCGCCCTTGCCGACAACAACGGTGCGGATCTTTATCTTGTACTCGTTGGGCGTAAGCTGAATGTTGTCCCGAATACGTATAGGCGGGATGATAACGCCAAGCTCCGTGGCTAACTGCTTGCGGATCATGGTGATCCTCTCCAACAGGTCGCCGCCCTGCTTGGCATCCACAATGGGTATCAGCCCGTACCCGATTTCGAGTTCCATCGGGTCTACGTGCAGATAGCTCTCAACCGACTCCTCCTTGGGCTTGCCGCCGGGCCCGCTACCCGCCGCGTCGGCCTGCTGCAGCGCGGCATCCTTCTCCTTGGCCTCGACGGCTGCCCTCTTGTCGCGCTGGCCGCCCATGTAGGCAATGGCGAAGCAAATCGCGCCCAAAATAACGAACGGGGCCTTGGGAAAACCGGGGATAACCGCAAAAAAGATCATCAGCGTGCCTGCCACCCACATCACTTTCGGATGCGTGAAAAGCTGGTTCGTGATCTCTATGCCGAGGTTGTTTGACGATGCGGAGCGGCTGACTATCATGCCGGCGCCCACCGAAATCATAAGCGCGGGGATTTGTGACATCAAGCCGTCGCCGATTGTCAGGCGCGTGTAGGCCTGAATCGCGGTGTTCCAGTCCATCCCGTTCATCGCCACGCCTATGATGAAGCCGCCCACGATCTGCACTATGATAATGATAATTCCGGCGATGGCGTCGCCGCGCACGAACTTGGAGGCACCGTCCATCGCCCCGTGGAACTCGGACTCGCGCGAAATCTTATCGCGGCGCTCACGCGCCTGATCCTCGTTGATCAGCCCCGCGTTGAGGTCGGCGTCAACCGCCATCTGCTTGCCGGGCATGGCGTCTAATGTAAACCGCGCGCCAACCTCGGCGATGCGGCCGGCACCCTTGGTGATGACAATAAAGTTAATAAGCGTCAGTATCAAAAATATAATTACACCGACAACTATGTTGTCACCCGTAACAAAGCCGCCGAAAGTGTCGATGACTTGCCCCGCGTTGGGCGGGTTGGTACCCAAAATCAGGCGCATGGTGGCCACGTTCAGCGAAAGCCGGAACAGAGTAATAGTAAGCAAAAGCGGCGGAAAAACGGAAAATTCCAGCGCCTCCTTGGTATACATGGACACAAGCAGGATTATCAGCGCGACGCAAAGGTTGAGCGTAAGCAAAATATCCACAAGAAACGTGGGCAGCGGAATCACCATAATAACGACGACGCCGATAACCCCCGCAACGACCATCAGGTCGCGGTGCTTGCCGACATTCATCAAAAACGATGTTATCGCGCCTATGGTTCCGGAGGGCGCGGAGGGTGCCGTTGTGTTCATTTTCTCCGTCAATCTGTACAGTTATACCTATATAATATATAACATAGCATCGTGGATATCAAATTTTGAGGGAAAATCTTTGGCGGGTGGGTCTTAAAGGCAATTCAAGGTTGGTTTTGTGGGTTTAGGTTTTTAAAAGCAATTTAAAAGCAATATGGGAAAAAGTTTTGTCGGTTGTAACTCGGCCCGCGAGGGTCTGAGCGGTCGCTTGGACGTTGAGCCCCGCTACGCGGGGCGCCGGGCTGTCCGCCCGGCACTCATAACGTCAACGGCAAAATCAAGGCCCCCCCTATAGTTACGCCGCTTTACCTTTCATCATGTGAACTTGGGCCAGTACTTCCGCTACGGCATTGAAAAACTCCATCGGGATGGGTTCGCCTACCTCTACCTTGTCGTACATGGCTCGGGCCAGTTCCCTGTTTTCGACCAGGGGAACGTTGTTGTCCGCGGCTATTTTCTTTATACGTTGGGCTATCTGGTCTACGCCCTTGGCCACGACCATAGGCGCGTCCATCTCCCCGTCCAGGTCGTATTTCAGCGCTATCGCGTAGTGCGTCGGGTTTGTTACCACTACCGAGGCTTGCGGGACCTCACCCATCATGCGCCTCCGCGCCATTTCGCGCTGCAGCTGGCGGATGCGGCCCTTGACCTTCGGGTCTCCCTCCATCTGCTTGTGCTCCTCCTTGATCTCCTGGTGCGACATCTTGATCTTCTTGGTGTGCTCGTAACGCTGGTAAGAGTAGTCGGCAACCGCTATAACAAGCATCACAAGGGCCGTGCGGATGAATATGTCGAAGGTAGAGAGCAGCAAAAAGTCCCAAATAGCCCGCACGGACGCGTCGGCAAGCCCTACCAACACCTCGTATCCGCCCCGCACGGTGATATAGGCAATGTAGCCGATGATGGTTACTTTCAGGAGGTTCTTCACCGTTTCGATTATCGAACGCATCGAAAACATCCGCTTGATCCCGCTCAGCGGGTTGATCTTCTCCAACTTGGGCGTTAGAGGCTCGAACGTCAGAAGCCATCCGATCTGTATGATGTTGGCGATGAGTCCGGCAAAGAGTATCGCGCCCAAAAGCGGCAGCATGAGCTTCACTAACAGCATAATAGAGTCTTGCCCGAGCTTGATCAGCCGCAGAACGCTCATCTCGGTGGGTTCCGCGAACATCGAAAAGCAGACGCGAATGAAGGTCTCAAACTCCGCCATCATCCACGGGCCCGTCAGCCGCAGCATGAAAACGGCGGTAAGCAGCACAAACACGGAATTGACGTCCGTGCTCTTGGCAACGGTGCCTTTCTTGCGAGTGTCCGCCTTCTTTTTTTCTGTTGGGGCTTCACTTTTTTCTTGTGATGAATCGTCGGCCATAATAATATAAGTATAATATTAGGGCAGGGGATTATTCTACAAAAAACGACGGGCGGTTCTGTCGCTGCCCCTGCGTGGATTATCAGGCAGATATAAAATTACCGGATTACGGCAGGCGTCATTGCAAAAACCAGTTCATTCCCCACCTAAACGTCAACCCGGGCGAAAAATACCCGGGCACGTATGCCTGCCGCACGTTCAGCAGGTTGTCGATCTTGTAGAACAGCCTGAACGTCTTGATATGCGCCGTGACCTTCACGTTCAAGTCGTATATCGGGCGGTTCCACTCGTCATGGTGTCCCGCGAAAAGAAACGGGGCGCGCTCGCTCCAGTACTCAAACCCGACCTCCGGTTCGAACGTGTAGTCCATGCTCTCGGGCCGGATGATGTGCGACAGATTGACGGACGCCTTGAGGTACGGCCTCGTATCGGTGATGACGGCCCGCGACAGCATCGAGAAACCCCGGTAGCGCGCTGCCCACGGCGCTACGACTACCGTGTGGCGCGGCTGGTGGTACGGCGGGAACCCCTCGGGCCACGCAGTCCTGAGCGCGCGCATGGAGTTGGCGGTTGTGTACTGATACCCCAGAAGCAGCCCCAGGTACCCAAGCCTGGCCTCGCCTTCCGCGCCCAGCACCCTGTTGCTCTCGAACCACTCCGGCAGCTGCAGCGCGGTGTAGCGCAGGGAGTCGTAGCCGGCGTAGAATACCCGCGGAGCGTGCCTCGCGTAGATGTTCAGCCGCGCGGCGGAATCGCCCGACAGAAACTCCAACGACACGCTGCCCTTGGGCCACAGGTAAGTTCCCCTGTCGATCCTGCGCTTAAGCGGCCAACCGGTATCGGTTGTGTCTCCCGTGTAAGCCGTGTCTTTGATGTACGACGTGTCGGCATAGGGCTCGAACAGGGCTCCGGCGCGCGCGTGCAGGCTTGTATTGAAACCCGCGGCGGGAGGGAGGCGGTGCGTGTAAAAAAGCTCGGAGCCGTAGTGGTAGAAAAACCTCTTCTCGCCGTTCCAGTACTCAACGCTCCTGAGCGCGCCGCCGGCGTTCAGGCCAAGGCCCGCCGGCAAGGTGAAGTCGGCGTCGGCCATGAAGTTGTTGGATTCGCCGCTCCAGTTCGCCAGAAGCGAGTCCGCGTCGTAGCGCGATATCGCGTATTCGTTCACGAACGCGGCGCTGACGTCGATGCTCACCGCCCCCACCCGCTTGTCCCGAAGCGCGGCGTCGGCGCGGAAGGCGCTGCGGCGCAGGCGCGCCCACTCTAACCTGTCCGTCTCCAACACGGGGACGTCAAGCGCATACTCGTTTTTAAGATTGTTGACAGCGAACGACACGTCTGTCACAGACGAGTCGGCGCCGCTCCACAAAAACGCCGCGCCGAGCATGTGCTCGTCGACCAAAGGGTTGTACCCGCGGTTCATCACCGTAGACGTGTCAGGGTGGAGAGACTTGTAAAAGTTGGCGATGTCGTTCCCCTCGTGGTTGAAACGCTGCGCGCGCAGGTAGCGGGAGTTGGAGAAGAAACTCACCATCAGGTTGGGGCTTAGCGGGCGGCCAAGGCTCAAATTCAGCGTATTCTGGGCAAAAGGGCCGCTTTCCCAAAATATCGACAGCTCCGGGCCGGTCAGGCCGGCAGGGGAGAGGTGGTGATACCGGTCCGTCCGCATAAACGGCGAGTGCTCGCAGGGGACAGGGGCGCCGTAGTACAAAAGACGGTTCATGCCGCCGGACAGCGTCAACGGCACGTACACCGACGTCAAGGCGTGGTACCTAAGCATCTCGGCAGGATCCGCCCCGTCGCTGCGGTACCTGCCGGCCCGGTCGACAAGCGACGGGCTGAACGCAAACGCGCTGTCGACCCGGGCAGGGTCATAGGCCGTAACGCGCGGACGTGCCGTCCGTCCGGGCGTATCAACGGTGTCTTGCGGTGATGTCTGTGCCGATGTATCGACGGCGGCCTGTTCAGACGTATCCCCGGCAATCTCCGCCGATGTGTCGACGGCTGACTGTGCCGGCGTATCCCCGGCAATCTCCGCCGATGTGTCGATGGCTGCCTGTGCCGGCGTATCCCCGGCAATCTCCGCCG
>Ga0123356_10002774_pt1 | contig 18602 bp, 16 predicted proteins | sample TergutEmb28metaG_2_FD_92546 | JGI IMG/M metagenome (GOLD analysis project Ga0123356, IMG submission 92546) | Embiratermes neotenicus P3 segment gut microbial communities from Petit-Saut dam, French Guiana - Emb289 P3 | ecosystem: Host-associated > Arthropoda: Insects > Digestive system > Gut ...
ACTCCCATGGAATATTGGCCGTCACAAAAACCAACACCGCATTGTTGATCCCGGAACCTCCCGCACCCGGCAGGGTGGGCATGTTCGGCTGTGCGGGCAAGATCGAGATCTGAGGAGCGGCTCCCGCTTGTGTAATTTCAAATTCCTTTGTAAAGGTACCGTTGTTCTGCTTAAAGACAAGTTTGGTAGTGCGCGGGAGCAACTCTTCATTAGCCCTTACCCTAAAGGTACACGCCGTCCCGTCAGAAGCAACATCGTAAATCCACGACGCTGTCGACGACACATCAACCGTCCACCCAAAGTTGGCATTTACCGTTACAGACCTGGTTTGCAACGCCCCCGTCCCCTGAGCGGGAACGTCATTAATCGTTGTGGGCAAGAAAGACATGGCCGGCTCCGCCGGTTCTTGTGTAACGGTAACGGTACGGCCCAACTCCAGCGTACCTTTTTTAGATATAAGGATTATCCCAACCCGTGTCTCCGCCCGCGGATTTGGATCCACCGAGAAAATACAGGTTTTAGTCTCAATCGCCTTGGTTTCTACAATCTTAATCCAGTCTCTCGAGGGGTTAGCCTCCCACTCAATGTTGGAGTAGACGTCCACACTGCTGAGCCCTCCCTCCGCTTCGATCACAACCGCAGTTTTGGCAAGCTCAATACTGGGCGTCTCGCCCGCCTGGGTAATGGTAAACTCTTCTGAAAGCTGACCATTCTTTTGCCTAAAGGTGACCCTTGCGGTACGCGACTCCAGATCCGTATTTGGCCCCACTACAAAGTAACGCCTGCCGGTAGTAACCGTCCGTGATAAGGGCGACTCAGTGACCCATAACGCATTAATATAAACTTCAAGCTCAACATTGGTAGATACCTCCGCCACCACTTCTCCGCCAACAGCCCCAATCGACGCAGACTTTTCTTTTAGCCCGATCACCGGCGCCTCACCCTTTTGCGACACCCTAATCTCCTGCCTGATCTGCTCTCCAATAATAAAGAAGCTACTCTCACGCTGCTGCAACGACACATTAGGACTCACAATAACCTCCAATACCTTATCCCCAGAACCCTTTGTCGGCGACACGTTTACCCACGTATCACTACATTCGATAAACCAAACAAAGTTCGCCTGAATCGAAACAGTTGCAGGAGACGGCTGAACAGCCTCAACCAAGATATTAATATGAGATACATTCAATACCTCCTTTTCGCCCTTATTAAAAAAGCATCCGCTCATGCAAATCGACATGATAAGCAACAGCGTAGATATTTTCCAAAATGTTTTCATTTGTTTATTTTTAAAGTTAAACTTTACCGCTAATTGCCCATATAGTAAACCACTATACGGTTGCCGTCAGCAATAAAAATGTAGTTATCTTTTATGGCCATGCCTTTGGGGTTGTTCAGTTCGCCGTCTATAGGTGAAACCTGACTTACGGCAAATCTGACATTTGTCTCATTGTCATAAAGATCAGGAAACGAAATACGGGGCGGTGGCGGGAAAAAGCCGCTACAAAGCAACGCCCCGCTCGGCGGCGATACCTCGCCATACTGCACCGACACAATCCGGCCCTTGTTTTGAGGCCCCACTCCGTCATTACACGAAACCAGCACACGCTGATTAATTTTATCGTAAACAATTCCGTATGCATTATTTAATGCCATCGACTCAGGCACAACAATCTGTTTTTGCCCACTGCCGCTAAACGGACCACCTTTTGTTGACCAGCGATTACGGTTACCCGGTCTTTGTTCCCAATAAGCCGGATTTGGTGACCAATACGGCACTCCGTTCAACATATATGGTTCATTACCGTCCGTATCTACACGAGGATAGTCGTCGCGGTCATAATAGTCGCGAGGGCCAGCAATACCTTGACTAATAGGCTTTGAGTAGACTTTCCCATCATCCACAACCCAACCAACCACATCGCCCACCAAACCATCATGGCCAAAAGCCACACCCGTAGGTTTCCCGGGACCCCTGTAATCCCAGCCATTTGCTGAGTTCACACGTGGAATCTTGCTCGACACCCAATGTGACAAACAACCTATTAGACCCGTCTGGTCATCTACAAAGTTATCCAAACTATTGTAGAGCCCGCCCAGCAAACTGTGGTTGGCAATCTGCCCCACACGCACGTTTATTGGACTCCAGTCAGGCATATCAATCCATGCATTAAGCAATACATTAAAGTCAAGAGATATATTAAACGGCTTAATAATAAACTCATAAAGCTCATCCAACAGGGCCATAATATCAGAAACCCCAGCCTCTGAAATGCTCTTCACAAGCCTTAAATAAGCCTCAAGCTGCGGATTATCAAAGATGCCATAATCCAAAATAGCATCAATATTGAGCGCATCAACCACATTTTTTAACTTATCCAAAATGCTGCCGGTAGTCAACGCCTGTACAAAATTGTCTACGTCGTCTTTGCTCTGAAGCAAGCTAAACGAACCGGTAGGCGTCCCGTCTTTAAATTGCAAAAGATAGAGCGTAAGGGCAATCTTAAGGTTCATATCGCCTCCAACTTCGCTATCAAAGTTGGGCGTCATGGGATAACCCAGGGAGTTGGGACGCGCCGGAAGCGCCGACAAATTGGTGATGTTCCATGTCCAGGGGTTGCCGACCGGCTCGGAGCCATCGGTGTAGTAAGGTAACAGGTAGGGGCGGGGGGGGTATATCCCGGGCTGGTCCTCGTAGTTGCCGTTGATGGACACGGGGGTGTCTCTGGTGGGGTTGGGGTCGGTAACGTAGTTGGATAGCAGTCTCAGAATATTTTGTTCATCGGTCACAATGTTTCCGGCGATAATGCTCGCTTGTTCTCCGAGATATTCCAGAATCTTTTCCCACCACTCGCCGCCACTTCCGCCAAGACCTGCAATTGCACCTACTAAGAAGTCGTTAATCATGTCTCGTATGACTTCCCCTCTTGGTCCTGTCAACGTAAGTAACAAATCATGAAGTTCACCAAATGGTATCTCCAAATCAACCGGCGACCAAAGCGTTGCTAAATGCATCCCCCATTGTGGTTCTAAATAGAGAGGCGGTATGGGGATGCTTAGCCTTACCTCGTCAGTTCCAATTAAGGCAACAAAAGCAATGCGGCCAAGATCAATCAAAGCATCAGTGATGATATTTCCGGTTTTGAAAGTATCAAACATGTCTCTTATATATATAATGACATCGAAACCAATACTCGGCCCTTCAAGGGTAGGTCTAACAATCGGATAGGGAGCCACCAACAGGTTGTCCATGGCTACTTTTCCCCAATCTATGATTCCTGTATCGTAGTCTATACCGTCGTCAACAAGGGCAATGTTGACCATTTTGAGCGCTCCCAAAACCTTATTAATGTCAAACTCCGTAGATTCTCCAAGGGCCATCTTGATCAAAAAGTCCAGCTCATCTGGAATAAGTCCGGACAGCGCCTTTAAACTCTCTGTGTAGCGACCGCTGCCAATGCCCATACCTTCTAAGTTGTAGGAAGTGGCAAAGTATAGCCCGTCTTCGTAACGTCTGGTGCCTGAGCCGTTGTACCAAGCCAAGGCGTTAAAATTACCTCTGGGCGCAATAAAGAGCTTTTGAGCTGGGTTGTTGCTAAACCGGTTGTGCCACCTTTCACTGGTGTGGGTAAAATAGATCACGCGATCACTCGCCCATTGACCTGTGGTAGGACCAAACTGGTCTTCACTCCAGCTCGAAGTTTTGGGAGAGTTTTGAGCAGACGAACCAATATACAACCCGCCGTTGTCATCCGCCACAATACCGGTTGCGCCGGGCACTTTTACATAAGTCACGGCATTACCCGCTTGCGAGAGATTCTTTATATCTGCTATGCGAACACGATACACCTGATCTTGTTCGGGCACCGTAAGATAAAGGTAATCGCCAGAAACGGCCAAGTCATAAGCCTCTACACCGGCAGGCAAAAAGATCACCTGCGGCGGCCCTTCAAAGGGATTATTATTGGGTGTGGGCCCCGGCCCCGGAGCGTCCATATTGGGGGTGCAGGCGGCTGCGAGGAGCATGACACCTATTGCGAATATACTATAAAATTTTGCTTTCATATCTATCTTTGTTGTACATAAATGATGAGTATTAAAGTGGTTTTGGGGATGGCAATGGTTACTTCATAGTCAATCCAGCGCCACCCCAAAATGCTACTTCCTCCAGTAAATCCTGTACTTAATCCTATATAGCGCTGCGGTGGTACTATGCTAAGCTGGCAATCAAGCTTAAAGGAATTGGTAGCAGTAAGAGACCACGGCGTTGCAGGTGAAGGATCAACGGTACCTTGTATACGTGCGGGCGTCATTGAGAAAGAGTTATCTCCGATATATCCACTAAGATTAACTGTTTGCGCTGGTGGTGGGCCAAAAGTAATGGGTCCTCCAGACCTTCCAATAAAATAAAGAGTAGCTGAAGTGGCAGTGAATGATGATGGATAGGAGGCATTCGTATGAGGAGTCCCGCCAATACCGGTAATCTCCATCCACCACCTCTTATCCTGATAAATAATCATCTCATATTTATCCTCGTTTTCACCCCTAACAATGAAAGAATGTTCGCGGTGCCAGTCTTCTCCATCCAATATCAAGTCGTTGTCTTCCACGCTAACCGTAAACGTTCTATCACCATTAAAAACAACACTCTGGATCCAACTCGGAAAACTTGACACATCATATTCCGGCGTCCAAGCACCCGAAAGAGCATCCGTTGTTTGGGGTATGGCAAACGTGCCGGCAAGGTCAACCCTCACTGTCGGTAATGCAGGGCCTTGTTCTAAGTTAATGACAAAGGATTGGCTAAAGCCATCGCCGTAAGAAATCGTGTACTCAGCAGTTGGCGCATTATTAGGATCCATGTTTTTAGCACGCGGGTAGAAGGTGATGTATACACCGCCCGGTTCTCTGTCGTTATACCTATCTCCTGTAATAGAATAATCAAACGCAGTCGAACCACCTGTTAAATCAATCGTCCACTCCTCATTTGAACTTATGTTAATTCTTTGCCCGTTAGCTACAGTGGCAGAGGGGCCAAAGAAGAGGTTGGTTCTGTCCGGGTTGCAGTACGGTGTTTTTGCTTTTTGAGTAATATACACCACCGTTGGGGTCAGGTCGCCTGCAATGCCGGTAAAGGTAATGATGGCTTTGCGGTCGGCGTAGGTGGTGTTGGGTTTGAAGGTGAGGGCAAGAGGAAGCGCTACTTCGTCGGTGTTTACGTCTTCGGGGAATTTGCCGGTGGCGGGGTCAATGCTTAGCCAGCCGGCGCCGTCTATGTAGGCGATGGCGGCGTTCCATTCGCGGTTGCTTCTGCTGTCCAAAAGGATTGTGAAGTCGTCGCCAGAACGTATGTTGGGGTTGAGGGCTTCAATTTCTATGGTGTAGGGGTCGGTGGTGAAGGTGTAGTCGGCGTATGTGGTGCCCGGGTAGGGGTTGTATGTTGAGGGTTTTTCAAGCTCAATGTATGCGTTGGCCGTTTGTTGGCGAACGAACAGGACGATTGAGTTGATGCCTTCTGTGGCAACCATCGCTTTTATTTCGATCTCTGCAGTGCGGGGGTAGCGGTTGGAGTCGTTCACATCGATTTCTAATCGAACCCCCATAATGGGATCGTATGCTGCCGGCTTAAGAAAAAGGTTGTTGCCTATCAAGGCGCCCAAGTCTCCATCGCTTGACGTAGCAGTGATCCAGTTAACAGGTTCCGACCTGTTTACACCGGTGGGGCGGATGGTGATCTCCCACTCGCGGTCGGCGTGGACTTCAAAAGAGACGTCGTGATTGCCGCCGTTAAAGAGGATCACTCCATTGGCGGTAAAGTCCTGAATAATGTTGCGGCCAACGCTGTCGTCACAAACATAAAAACTCTCATTCTTTATATTCCGATAAACATTAATCGTCACATAAACAGATGGATTGGCCGAATTACGTAAAATAAGCGTAAACATTTGCGGGAACGGGTGTACATTGTCTCCTCGGTCGGTAAAGGTGAGGGTCTTGTCGGTGACATTGCCCGTGATTAGTCCCGATGGGGTGGTTACGCTGCACCAGATGGGAATGGAGTTAAAGGTGGGGCGGTCTAAGAACCATTGGTAGTTGGTGTTCACGTCAATGGTGACGCTGGAGCCTTTGTTGCCGTCTAGATAGACATCAATGGCGTCTTTGTACTGACTGTCCGGGGCGCCGTGCTCCTTTACAAGGAGTCGCGGAGCGGGGCCTTCGTAAAAGTCGCGTGTACAGAAACCCATTCCTGTTAATAAGGCTATTAGCAGGGACAAATTAATGAAATTGATCGTTCGCATTAGATTTTTATGTTATGTTTATACTATAAGATGCATTTTTGGACTAAAACGCTGCATGGAGGGTGAAAATTTTTGATATTTTTTTAACATTTTTTTAACGACCTTATGCAAAGAGCAAAGGTAACGTTTTTTTTTAAACTTTTGCAAAAAATGTAAAAATCAATGTTGTTTATTATTCAAACCACTTTTTTACGATTTGTCACGCACGAAACAAAAACTATTTGTTGCTTTGAATAAAATTGTCAAAATAACAACAAAACGATAAGAGGAGATGGCAAGAGTGGGATATGTTTATATCATGACAAACAAGTGTAAAACAGTCTTGTACATTGGTGTAACCAATAATTTACAGAGAAGGGTGAGCGAACATAAGAGGCACATGAATAAGAACTCTTTCACTGATAGGTATAATCTTGAATATTGTATCTATTATGAGGTGGTTATGCCTTTTTATGCGGCAATAAAAAGGGAGAAGGAGCTCAAGAAGTGGAGGAGGGAGAAAAAGGTGGCGTTGATAAACAAAGTGAATCCTCGGTGGGAGGAGGTGGGGGTAGCGGCGGCGGGGCCGCTGCTACCCCCACCTCCTCCCACTTCTCCCCTTCTTCCCCAAGCAGGCGCGACCAGTCATTCCGAGTTGCGCGCAGCGCAACGAGGAACCTCTGGCGTACCCAACAGGAGCGACAGGGGGGCGAACGCGGGGCGACGCGGGGGCGACGACGCGATAGCGTACGAGTGCTGACGTACGACTGCTGACGTACGACTGCTGACGTACGAGTGCTGACGTACGACTGCTGACGTACGAGTGCTGACGTACGAGTGCTAGCGTACGAGTGCTGACGTACGACTGCTGACGTACGACTGCTGACGTACGACTGCTGACGTACGACTGCTGACGTACGAGTGCTAGCGTACGAGTGCTGACGTACGAGCGCTAGCGTACGAGCGCTAGCGTACGACTGCCGACGTACGACTGCCGACGTACGACTGAGATTCCTCGCTGCGCTCGGAATGACGGGGGGGCGGGCGCGGGGCGACGCGGGGGCGAACAGGAGCGACGACGCGACAGTGAACGAATGCTGACGTACGAGCGCTAGCGTACGACTGAGATTCCTCGCTGCGCTCGGAATGACGGGGGGGCGGGCGCCCCCCCGTCACCCCCAACGTGGCACATTTTTTGTTTTTTTTCCAAAAAAACATTTACCTTTGTACCATATTAACTAACATAAAGACTCATGAGACGTATGAAAATTTCTCTTTTGAGCGGAGCCTTGGCGCTCTTTTTTGCCATAACGGCAAATGCTCAGGACATCAATCAGGCGATTGAATTTTACAACAAAGGCGCGGCAGCAGTTCAGGCAAAAGATTGGGCTGTGGCAATAACTGAGTATGCTCAGGCGCTTGCCATTTTAGAAGAGCTGGAGGAGACAGATGAGGGCACAGAAATGATTTATAAAATTAAAGAGTTAATCCCAAATCTGCACCTCTTTTTGGGACAGGAGTTGGCCAAAGAGTCCAAAATCGACGAGGCGATTGAACAGCTAAACAAGGCCATTGAGATGGCAGACCTCTACGACGACTTTGGCACTGCGGCCATAGAAGCCAAAAAATTGATCGACCAGCTTAATTTTGCCGCTGCCAACAGTCTGTTTGCCGACAAACAGTACGACAAAGCGATTGCCGCATTTAATAAGGTATTGGAAACCGATCCCAACAACGGAACAGCCTATTTTATTATTGGCGCCTCTTACGCAGCGCTTAACAATGAGGCTCAGGCCATAGTTGCTTATGAAAAAGCCATCGAACTGGGCAACAGAGATGCCGCATCAAGATTGGCAAATATATTCCTGACCCAGGCTCAAACGGCCCAACGCGCCAATCCGCCCAGGTGGGCAACGGTATACGACTTGGCCAAAAAGGCCCTGTCTGTGGCCGAGAGCACCAACGCCAACCTCATGTTTGGCAACGCCGCCGTAGAAACCAGGAAATTCCAAGAGGCAATTCCTGCCTTGGATAAAGTATTGTCTTCCAATCCAAATGACAACATCAAGGCGCAAGTCATCTATCGCCTTGCCCAGGCTTACGAAGGTTTAGGCAAAAACAGCGAGGCGTGCGGTTATTACAAGCAGCTTTTAAACAACGCCACCTTTAAACAAACCGCCGAAAACAAAATCAAGACTGTGCTCAAGTGCCCGTAATGCTCCTTGAGCTGCTGGCCCCTGCACGCAATCTTGAGTGCGGAAAGGCGGCGGTAGATAGCGGCGCCGACGCCCTCTACATTGGAGGACCCGCTTTTGGCGCCAGAGCCGACGCCGCCAACGACATCAGAGAGGTAGCGCAGTTGGCGCAATATGGCAGGAGGTTTGGCGTAAAGTGTTACCTCACACTCAATACGCTCCTCTATCCAAACGAACTTGAGGCAGCCCGCCGACTGGCCCATCAGGCCTGGGAGGCGGGCTGTTCTGCGTTGATTATTCACGATCCCGCCCTGTTGGAGTTGGACTTGCCACCCATACCGCTCTTTGCCTCCACACAAATGGACAACCGAACCGTAGAGCAGGTGCAACGATTAGAGCGCCTTGGATTTGGACGGGTGATCCTGGCACGGGAGCTGTCGGTACAACAAATTGCCCACATCAGGGCCAACACCACGGTGGCATTGGAGAGCTTTGTTCACGGAGCCTTGTGCGTTTGTTACAGCGGGAGGTGTTACATGAGCCAACACCTCACCGGCCGAAGCGCCAACCGCGGGGAGTGTGCGCAACCTTGCCGCAACCGTTACGATCTGGAGGATGCCCGGGGACGTCTTTTGGTGCGGGATCAGCATCTTTTGTCTCTAAAGGATCTGCGTCTTGACCGCCATCTGGGGGCGCTGATCGGTGCAGGCGTCTCCTCCTTTAAAATAGAGGGCCGGCTCAAAAACAGCGGATACGTCAAAAACGTGGTCGCCCACTACCGGCGCTGCCTCGACGCCCTGATGACACAGCACACCCGCGCCGCCTCGTTGGGCCTAACAGAGTGCGCTTTTGAGCCCAATCCCGAGCGCACTTTCTCGCGGGGGTATACCTTATATAATACGGTTCACAAACGCGGCAAGGAGGCGACCCTCACCTATGCAAAAGCAAGGGGACAAAAGATCGGAACAATCGCCCCCCTGGGAAAAGAGTTTTTTGTCACTCTACACCCACATGTACTGCTGAGCGCAGGAGACGGCGTATGCTACATTGACCCCAACGGACAAATGACCGGAAGCGTCGTCAACACAGTCGCGCCCGCCACCGACCCCAGGCAACAGATCGTCACATTACAATCTGCAATGCCCGTGGGCGCCCATCCAACGCTCTACCGCTCTTACGATCGCCTCTTTGAAAAGGCGTTGGCACATCCTCGTAGCGTCAGGCGGCTCATAACCGTAGCGCTACACGTCACTATTGATTCCGATTTGGTTACCCTGCAGGCATCTATCCGTAACGGGCCAAAAGTAACGCTCACCCTCCCGGGCAAAGGCGCTCCCGCCAAAGATCCCGATCTGGCAAACCAACAAATACGCAATCAACTCGAAAAAACGGCCCAAAACCTCTACCTCTTTACCCTCGAATCGCTCACAAACGATCCTCCCCAATTCTTTGGCGCATCCCAAATCAACGAGTGGCGCCGCCGCTTAGGCCAAGCATTGTTAGAGGCATCCGACCGCTTTTTTGCACCGCAACCACGTACACCAACTCCTCCCGATCCCCAAGCGCTCGAAGAACTAAAACAACACATTCCTCCCATCCACACAACCTCTCCCACCCTCATGCAGTGCAGGTACTGCATCAAATATGAGCTGGGCTGGTGCGGGACGGAGTCCTCCAAAGAGCCTCTTTGGCTTGTTAATCAGGGAAAGCGGTTTAGACTGGTGTTTGATTGCACACGCTGCGAGATGAAAGTTTTATTGTAATCAGCAATTCTTTTATTACCTTTACCCCATGCTTTTCTCCTCCATTCCAAGTCACGCCTTGCTAAAAGAGCGGCTCATTGAGATGGCCAACGCGGGTCGCGTGGGACATGCGCTCCTTTTTTGGGACAACAAAGGGGGGGGCGCATTGCCGTTGGCATTGGCGTTGGCGCAGCAGATGATGTGCAAGAGCAAACAAAACGGCACATCATGCGGCAAATGCCCTACTTGCAATAAGGTGCAAAAACTGATCCATCCCGATCTTCACTTTGCAGTACCTGTTAACAGCGTCAAATCTTCTGACCGCAACCCCGTTACCGACCACTACGCCGCCATCTGGAAAGAGGCGTTGCTTGCAAATCCATATATATCAGAACATCAATGGTACGAGGCGCTCGGTATCGACAACAAGAGCGGAAACATGAGCGTGCACGAAGCGGACGCCATTGTAAAAAAGCTCCTTTTTAAGCCCTTTGAAGGGGATTGTAAATTTATGATTATCTGGTTGCCTGAGCGGATGAACGTTCAGGCTGCCAATACCCTGTTAAAAATATTGGAAGAGCCCCCTGCCGGCACCCACTTCTTTTTGGTCAGTGAGCACCCTGAACAACTGCTGCCCACAATTCGATCACGCTGTCAACACATTCCTGTGAGTCCCCCTTCCAAAGAAGAGAGGGCGCTCAGGGCCTCTGTGCGGTCTGAGCAAGAGGAGGAGATTGCGCAGTATACCCGTGATTTGATCACCTGTTGTGTCCAAAAAAAGTTATACTCCGCCATTGAGTGGAGCGAAGATGTAGCCGGTTTTGGCCGTGAGCGTCAACGGCAATTGGTAACCTCTCTGTTGGAACTATTGCGAAACATCTATGTAGAGCATCTGCAGGCGCCGCAGGTAAGCGCTGCAACGTCAGATGAGATCCCCCAGCTGCGGCTGTGGGCAGGAAAGGTGCCTGCGTCTTTCTTTTCTGAAGCAACTGAAGCGCTCAATGGGGCGCTGTCGGATATTGACCGGAATGTGAATGCAAAAATGACTTTTTACACGGTGGCGACGCGGTTGTTCTTTGCTTGTTAATTTTGCGTATCTTTGCGGGGTGAATATCGATACAGACATATTACCGGACATATTAAATTTTGAACCGATCTATACGCCGACTGAGGGGGAGGCCAAGCGTGATTGTGCACGTGGGTGTGTGGTGGCACGGGCGACCCATGGGGAGTTGCAGTGCAAAATGAAGGATAGCTGCTCTAAACTATCTACACACGATTGGTTAAAGGGGGTGCCTCCGTTTGGGGAGATGGATCTCTATGAGGTGCGCTTTAAAAATACACATAAGGCTTTTTATCTCAACACAACTGGAATTCCGCTTCAAAAGGGCGACATTGTGGCCGTAGAGGCAACCAATGGACACGATGTGGGCATCGTAAGCATTGCAGGGCCAATGGTGATGTTTCAACTTAAACGTCATGACATTGATCCATCTACCTACGAGTTCAAAAAAATCTACCGCAAAGCCAAGATGCTCGATATTGAAAAGTGGCAGGAGGCAATTACCCGTGAACACCACACCATGATCAGGGCGCGCCAAATTGCCGTATCGCTTGAGTTAAACATGAAGATCGGAGATGTGGAGTTTCAGGGAGATGGAACCAAGGCCATCTTTTACTACATTGCCGATGAACGTGTTGATTTTAGGAAATTGATCAAGCTTTTTGCAGAGGAGTTTAAAATCAGGATCGAAATGCGTCAAATCGGCGCCCGTCAAGAGGCCGGCCTCATCGGTGGCATTGGCGTATGCGGACAGGAGCTTTGTTGCTCCAGGTGGATGGTTGACTTTATCTCGATTACCACGCAAGCTGCGCGCTGTCAAGATCTCTCTTTAAATCCGCAAAAGTTAACCGGTCAGTGTAGTAAGCTCAAATGCTGCATCAATTACGAAGCTGCAACCTATATTGATGCCCAAAAGAGCCTGCCGCAACTATCTCAAGCCATCGATACAGAAGATGGCCCCGCATTTTTAATCAAAACAGATATCCTGCGCGGCCGCTTATGGTTTGGATACGATCCCAACGACCAGATAAAAGTTTGCGAACTCTCCCCCTCCCGTGTTAGGGAGATGATGAAGCTCAACCAAAGGGGAATTAAAGCGCCCCCGCTCTTTGGAAACAGACACGAAGTCGACCATGAGTCCGAATTTAGGAGCGCCGTTGGAGAAGGCAGCCTCACCAGGTTTGACGAACAATCGCATAAGCAACACAAAAAACGCCATGGGCATCACCGCCAACGCAACCATGAAAAGAGATAGCATCCATCTTATTTCAATCCTTTTTCTACTCTTTTCTGCTTGTTCTTTGGAACTTCGCAACCAAGCCTCCATGCTGCCCATTGACAGCGAGGGATGGCACGCCTCCTGTGTATATACATGCGAGGCCACGATCACCGACTCGCTCTCTTTTTACCATGTAGATATTACCGGTCGCTTGCGACACAACTACCGCCACGACTCGTTATCTGTGATTATGGAGGTTACCGCCCCGTCGGGAGACTCCTTTTGCGACACCCTCACCTACTCTGTGGCGCACATTCGCGGCACACTTTGGGAAGATTTTAGGATCCCCTACTGTAGCCATGTTTGCTTTTCCCAAACAGGGACATGGCAATTCTCCTTTCGTCAAAATATGGATACAGAACTCCTTACAGGGGTAGTGGCCATAGGCGTCTATCTGCATCAAGATGGGAAAGAATAAGCACGCCAGATTTGTTGAGAACCACACATTCGACTGCCTCTTCCAACCGTCGTTCCAAGAGGTTTTTCGAAAAGATTACCGTCTTAAGGGATCCTGGAACACCGATGTTTTTGGGCGTCAAGCGCCTATTTGCCTTGAACTGGGGTGCGGCAAGGGAGAGTACACTTTAGCGCTGGCGGGCAAATACCCAAACCGACATTTTGTTGGCATTGATATTAAAGGAGCGCGACTGTGGCGCGGCGCCAAAACGGCCACCCGGGAGGCGATCACCAACGTTGCCTTTGTCCGTACCCGCATTGAGTTTATTGATTCGCTTTTTGCCGCCAACGAAGTGGACGAGATCTGGATCACCTTTCCCGATCCCCAAATCGAAAAAGAGCGCAAACGCCTTACACATCCCATGTTTTTAGAACGTTATCTCAAGTTTTTACGCCCCGGAGCCACCATCCGCCTCAAAACCGACAGTCGCCTCTTATACGACTATACCTTTGGCTTGGCCACCACTTTGGGCTACCCCATACACCAAGCAGACCCCGATATTTATGGGTCGGGATTGTTCCGGCAAATCGACATATTGGGAGTCCAAACCTTTTACGAAAAGCAATTCTTAGCCCAAGGAAAACCCATTACCTACTTGGCATTTACGCCCAACTAAGCAGCCGTGCTGCGCATCGGTTTTATCTTCTCAATAATCGCGTACGCCAAGTCAAAGCCCTCTTTGACCACGCTCGCTTTGGTAATCCCGTCGTAATAACCAAACAGATGCAAGATCTCATAAGCGCTGTTCAGATAGTTGAGTATCTTCTTGTCAATCTTGGTAATATTACTCTGATAGTATTCAATCGACTTTCTCTCTTTTCCTTTAGGTTTGATATCCCTCAGTTGTAGAAAGCCGTCCATGGCCACAAGGAGGCCACTGTAAGCAGTACCGCAGGCGGTTTTAACATACTTTTTGTCGCGATAAAAGTCATCCTCTTTTTGCGCGTTTTTGAGAAAGTCCTTGGCGTTGTCCATGTATCGCATCGCCTCAGTATAATACTTCTCCTTCAATTTTTGTTGTTCTTCTATAGACATCGTAGACAGTTTTTGATTTGTGCAAATATAAAGCAAAATCTTGACTACGCCTACACATTTCTGCCCGACAAATAGTCAACCACCTCCATTAGATGTTGCCTTGCCTCATTATCGGGTGCATGTTGCAGCATCGCTTTGGCTTCTCTGATCTTCTCCTCTACAGCCTCTTGTGCAAGATGAAGGCCGCGGTAGCGTTTCACAAAGTCGGTTATTTTGACCACAAGCTGAGGGTCGGAATTCAATGCCTGAATCCACTCCAGCGCTATTTGACGCTCATGAGCAGGGGCCTGTTCCAGCGCACAGAGCAGAGGAAGGGTCATTTTACCTTCTAACAGGTCTTTGCCCCCGGGTTTGCCGGTTTGTGTTTGGGGGGCGTAGTCCAAAATGTCGTCCCTGATTTGAAAGGCAACACCAATACAAAGGCCAATTTGCTCGATCAAAGTGCATTGGGCATCAGTGGCGCCTGCCGATTTGGCGCCTGTGGCCATGCACGAAGCCATGAGCATGGCTGTTTTTTTGGTGATGATTTGGTGGTACTCCTCCATGGTGGTGTTGCGATGCCTGGCCTTTTCCATCTGAAACAACTCCCCCTCGCTCATTTCGCCGATTGCATGGGCATAACGGCAGAGCAACGATTCGCCTCCATGATCAATAAGAAGTTTAAAAGCACGTGCCAGCCAAAAATCACCCAGCAACACGGACGCCAAAGGAGAGTAGAGTTTTTGTACTGTAAGGGCGCCGCGTCGCGTGTCAGATTGGTCGGCCACGTCGTCATGGAGCAGCGTAGCGGTGTGCACCATCTCTACCACAGCGGCCACCACGGCGGTCAATTGGGTGGGGGCGCCAAATACCTTTGCCGACAACAGGGAGAGCATCGGGCGGATCTGTTTGCCCCGACTAGAGGTCAAATGGCTGTTTACCTGCGTCACAAATGAGAAAGGAGAGGCCACAGCCGTTGAAAAGAGGGTTTGGTACTGTGTCCATTCCGGTTCAAGAAACGTTGTAATCCTATTGATTTCCATATTCGTTACTATCATGATAGTGCAGCATATCGGGCGCCCAGGTCGGCTCTGCATCTATGGCCGGCAAAATATCCTCCACGCGGGTAACCACCTTCCACACTTGGCATTGATCTGCCCCCATCATGCGCTCCCGCACCATGTCGTCAAAAAAAAGGAGCAACGAATCGTAAAATCCATCCTGATTAAAGATGATGATCGGATTACAAAATTGTCCTAACCGCTTTAGGCTGATCGCTTCGGCAAGCTCTTCCAATGTGCCCACGGCGCCTGGGAGGGCCACAATGGCGTCTGCATCCTTCATCATCAAATGTTTTCGTTCGCGCATATTTTCCGCCACTTTCAGATGGGTAAGGCGTTTGTCGTCCCATCCATATTGAACCATAAACTCGGGAACAACCCCCTCAATGGTACCGCCCGCTTCAACGGTCGCCCCAGCTAAAACGCCCATCAGCCCTTTGGACGTACCTCCGCACACAAGGGTGTGTCCCTGCAAAGCAGCAAGCCGCGCAAATTGCGCGGCCGCTTCTATATACTTGGGAGCGATCCGATTGCTGGAGCAGCAATAGACGCAGATGCGTTTTCCCATGAGGCGTTACGCCATTAGAACAACAAACCTACGGATAGTTGGAATCCGTTTAAGTTGGAACTGCCAAAAACAATGTCGGACTTACCAATGTCGCCCAATGTACCAAAGGCCCAGTTCCATTTTCCTGTAATCTGAAGAATCCAAAGGTCGATTCCAAAACCCGCGCCACAACCGTAGCCAAGATTTTTAACACCGTCCCACTCTTTTGCCTTGCCACCCATGGAGGCTAAGTAGCTGACATATGGCCCTGCAAAAACATACGGACGGAAAATCAGCAAGTCAATACCCCACTGGAGATTTAGCGGTAATTCCACATAACTGAAGTCAAATTTATAATTGGCTGTAGATATTTTTGAATCAAATTTCCTTACCGAGTAGAGGAGCTCCGGCTGAAAAGCAAATCCCAACGGAAGTTTTGCCTGAACAAGGATTCCGGCGTGCCAGCCCGTGGAATTCCACGAAACCGAACTATTCCCTCCCTCCTTGAATTTAATGTCTTTATGGCTACTAAAGTTAAGCCCCCCTTTAATACCAAAGTGGGTTTGCGCAGAGAGCCCAAAGGCAAAGAAAAGCGCTAAAATGCAGATTGTAATCTTTTTCATAATGTTTATTTTTATGGGATAATTGATTCTAATCTTTTGACGATTTCTGCTTTGGTGATCGCCCCAACCACTTTATCCTTTAACTCCCCATTTTTAAAAAAGAGGAGGGTGGGAATGTTTCTGATTCCATACTTAACCGGAATATCAGACGAAGTGTCCACATCGCACTTGGCAATAATGGCCTTGCCCTCATATTCGACAGCAAGTTCATCAATAACAGGCGCAATCGCGCGACAAGGGCCGCACCAGGGCGCCCAAAAATCAATCACAACCGGTTTGTCGGCATTGATTACAATTTCTTTAAAATTCGCATCATTTACTGCTATGGCCATAACAAAATTTTTAAATTTCACCGTAGGGGCGGGCCTCGCGCCCGCCCAATAACATTGCAAAGATATAAAAAAATTTTACATCAACACCGCCAGACCGCCTTCGGCGGTCTCTTTGTACAACCGTGGCAAATCGTGTCCCGTGCGTTTCATTGCCTCTACCACGGTATCAAAACTGATCAAATGGTGTCCGTCGGACAACAGGGCAAACATGTTGGCGTCTATGGCGCGACCTGCCGCAAAGGCGTTGCGTTCAATGCAGGGAATCTGCACCAGTCCGCCTACAGGGTCGCAGGTGAGGCCCAGAAAATGTTCTATACCCATGGAGGCGGCATATTCGATTTGCGCCACACTGCCCCCAAAAAGTTGTACCGCCGCTGCAGACGCCATGGCGCAGGCAGACCCAATCTCTCCCTGACAACCCACCTCAGCGCCTGAGATTGAAGCGTTGGTTTTGATGATGTTGCCAATGAGTCCGGCAGTGGCCAATGCACGTATAATACGCTCGTTACTAAAATCGTAATGTTTTTGATTGAGGTAGAGCACAGCAGGAAGCACGCCACAGGAGCCGCAGGTGGGCGCTGTGACCACCAATCCTCCCGAAGCGTTCTCTTCTGCCACGGCCAATGCATACGCAAACACATGCGTGCGTCGTTGCAATGTGCCTTGATATCCCTGTGCCTTAACATGATATGATGCCGCTTTGCGGGGGAGTTTAAGCCCCCCCTGAATCACCCCTTCGGTCTCTAAACCGCGCTCTACGGCGTCTTTCATCACTTTCCACACCTCTGCCAAAAAGTCAAAAATGTCTTTCTCTTCGTGTTGCACCACATACTCCCAAAAGGTGGAGCCGTTGTTGCGACACCATTGTAAAATGCGGGCCATGGACGACTGGCTGTACCGCTTGGTTTTGGGCTCGCGTTTGCCGGTATCGCTCAAATCGCCGCCGCCGATGCTAAAGGTAGTCCACTCTTTCACGCTCTTGCCGTTACTGTCTAATGCCTCAAATTTTATCCCGTTTGGGTGCTGAGGGAGAAAGATTTGGGGCTCCCAGACTATAGTTACCGGCTTATGGTACAACGCGCAAACATCCTCAATCGCCTTGTTGGTCAAGTGCCCTTTGCCTGTTGCCGCTAAGCTGCCGTAAAGGGTCACCCTAAACGAATCTGCCTCAAGGTGTTCTTTGACAAACTTTTGCGCAGCGTTCCGCGGCCCCATGGTGTGGCTGCTCGAGGGACCGTAGCCGATTTTATAGATCTCTTTGATCGACTCCATCCTACACCCCCGATTCCGCTTCCCACACAAAGGCCCTCAGCCCCTGCTGCTCCGCCTGTTGGTTTAGATGCTTGAGCTCCTTGAGCAACGTCGCCGCCTTTTTGTCATCTACCAAAGTGAGTATCGACCCGTTTTGGGATGGCCAGGCGTGGGTGCCGTAGTGGGGCTCGCCCTGATGGCTGCCCCGCCCATGCACCTCTTCCCAGCGGGTAAAGCCGCGGATCTCTAAATGGTCTAAAATTTGTTCAATTGTTTGTGTATGCGACTGTCCGTATACGATGAGGATTGCTTTCATGATGTTTGGTTTTGATGTTTTGCCCTTGTAAATGCCGAATACATGGCGGGAACGACCAACAAGGTGAGCAGGGTGGAGAACGACAAACCGCCGATCACCGCAATGGCCATGGGCTGCCAGATCTCTGCGCCCTGGCCTTTGCTCACCGCCAATGGAATCATTCCCAAGATGGTGGTTAGGGAGGTCATGAGTACCGGACGCAGGCGCGATTTGCCGGCGGTAATGACCGCCTGGTTAATCGGCAGGCCGCGTTCGCGTTGCAGGTTGGTAAAGTCGATAATGATGATCCCGTTCTTGACCACAATCCCCACCAGCATGATGGCGCCAATCATGGCAATCATGCTTAACGACGTACCGGTGATCCAGAGCGCCAAAAAGACGCCGGTAAAGGCAAAGAGTACAGTGAGCATAATGATAAAGGGCTGTTTGAACGACTCAAAC
>Ga0123356_10002775_pt1 | contig 18597 bp, 18 predicted proteins | sample TergutEmb28metaG_2_FD_92546 | JGI IMG/M metagenome (GOLD analysis project Ga0123356, IMG submission 92546) | Embiratermes neotenicus P3 segment gut microbial communities from Petit-Saut dam, French Guiana - Emb289 P3 | ecosystem: Host-associated > Arthropoda: Insects > Digestive system > Gut ...
AAAAGCGGTGTACCCTACCAAGAGTGGGAGCTAAAAAGCGGTGTACCCTACCAAGAGTGGGAGCTAAAAAAGCAAAGGGCCGACAAAAATCGGCTCTTTGCCTACATAGGAGAATTGTATGAAATTAAATAAACAAGCTGGGCTACGTTTGCTTCGTCGACAAAATAATGGTACACTGAACTCAAGGCATAAAGGAAAGGGTATCCGATTTATGAAATTAAACGCAAGGATAAGTGCTGCAATAAATGAGTTCAGCATGGCACTAAAAGATGCATATGGAGACAAACTGGCAGAGGTGCTGCTGTTTGGCTCATACTCTCGGGGGGAAGCAACCATCGATTCCGATGTAGACGTAATGGTTATCCTGGATATGAGCGAATCAGAAGCCAGAAAAAACTATTTGATATAAGCGAAATGGCTTATGACATAACACTTGAGTACGATGTGCTGATATCGCCTTTCATAAAAAGCAAAACCGGCTATAATGAACGAAAGCACAAGCCGGGGCTATATGGCAACGCATACAATGAAGGGATAAGCATATATGTCGAGCAAACAAAATAATTTATCACACAAATACATTGACAAGGCAAGAAGGGTGCTTTCTGATTCAAAGGATATGTATAATAAGGGCAGCTATGACTCTGCGGTTAACCGCGCATACTATTCAATACTTTATTCAGCGAAAGCCGTCTTCGCTCTTGACGGGAAAGAATGTAACAGCCACAACGGCGCAAAACCGAGTGCGTCATATTAGCAAAATTTTGATGTCTCAAATGAAGAAAATCACCTTCCAAATCCTGATAGAAAAGAAAGATGATGTTCTGCACAAACCATTGATATCAAAGGTTTTTTGGCACCCTCGACGAGATTCGAACTCATGACCTTCCGCTTAGGAGGCGGACGCTCTATCCTGCTGAGCTACGAGGGCTTATAATATTTTGTATCGACTCTCAAATAGACCCATAAAACATCCGCTTAGGAGGCGGACGCTCTATCCTGCTGAGCTACGAGGGCTTATCATTCAATTATTTTAGCTTATGAGTGAGCATGTGTCAAGGGAACAGCCCTGTAATACCTATAGCATCACAGAGCTGTTAAGCGGTTATCTTTAACTTATCCCTAGAACATATAATCAAATATCGAACCGGCACTCAGGAAATTATATTGAATCAAATCGCCAAAACCGGAATATGCAAAGTTCTCACCCATCGAACTCCCGAACATTGAACTGCTTACAAAGTTCGACGTATTGGTCGACACATTGTCGGCGAGCCTGCCGAGCGTAGCGGCAAATCCGAAATTCCTGCCGCTGTTTTCTGCGAAGAACTGCTCCAGCCTGCCGTTTTCCGCAGCCTGGTTCAGCTTTTGCGAATCAATAGTCATTCTGCCGCTGCTGTTAAAGGTGATACCAATGTCAGAAAGCGAGCGCGAATATGCACCGGAAACATTCATCATACGCGACGCAAGACCTTGCGCTTTCGGATCGCCGATGTTACCCGCCGCCGCGCTGAACAGGTTGTTATAGCTCTTGACCATGTTCTCAACCGCGCTCTTTGCTTTATCCATGTCCTGACCGCGTGTAATCTTTACCTCCTGCTCGGATGCAGCTTTAAACGTCGCGCTCACGCCGTTACCCAGATTGACTGTGTTAGACTTCGATGTTTGTGCAGGACCTCCGTTGACACTGTAAATCGCATCCTGCCTCTCGCGTGATATATCATTTGCTCCTGTCTGTGCTACTGCATTGCCGGTGACATCTCTGAGCGAGAAAGCATTTTTCTCATCACTGCCTACGTTTGCGGATTCGATTCTGAGCATGCTTACATTGGTTTTGGAATCCGTTTCTACTGTAGCCCTCAAACCGAGTCCCGCATTGTTGATTGCCGTAGCCATCTTCTGCTGGACATCTTTGTTTGAGTCACCCGCTGCGACGCTTATCGAAAGCTGAGTTGTTTTACCGCCCGTTTCAACCGCAAAACGATTAACCCCGCGATCTCCGCTGTATCGTGCCGAAGCACCCAGACGTGAGCCTTCATTAAGCTGCCCCATTGCGATTTGGTCAATTTTCACACTCATATCATTGACGCTGTTGAGATTCTTCCCTGTGAAGTTAACAGACATCACATCAGAGTTTGACGAAACCATGGTTCGCTGCGTAAATGCCGACCCTGTAAGCTCCTTCAGCGCATCTGACAACGAGCTTGATGCTGACTTAATATCGTTAATATACTGCAGTGCATTCGTGCTGAATGCACTTTTTCCCTGCATATTATTCGTCGGGAAAAATTCCCGGCTCAACCGGTTATTATGCATAGCAATTTTACCCTGATATAACGTATTATACAGGTTGCCTATACCGGCGTTAAGCCCTCCGGATACTCTCATAACCCACCTCCATGCTCACTATAGCGGATACCTTTCCATGCTCATTATACTCCAGGAACATCATAATGTCAAGGATATTTATGCACTTTCGTCCGGTTTATCAGTATTTTCACTTTCTTTTGCATCGCGGCTGAACGCTATGTACATCAAAACTAAGCTTGTTATAAAGATAGCAATCGAAATGTACTGCGACGTTGAAAACGGACCATATATGCCCCGTGCCGGGTCACCTCTAAAGTACTCAAGTGTAAAGCGAAAAGCAGAGTAAATAGCAAGGTACAGGGTCAAGCAAAGCCCTATCGGCCGGGTTTTAATATATACGAGTACAACTATCGCCGAAATAATAATCAGACCTCCCGCTTCAATCGCCTGAAGCGCTAAAAGCGGTATTCCTGACGGAGCTCCCAGGGAAATCGCCGGATATACAACAGCAAAGGGATTGCCGGAGCTGACCTCCATACCGTAGCAGCACCCCGCCATAAAGCAGCCTATTCTGCCAAATGCGTGACCAAGTGCAGCGGCAGGGGCAATGGCATCCAGCGTTGAGATTATCGGAATCTTATAGAATCTGCAGAAAATAAACGAAGCTATGGCTCCGCCTATAAGCCCCCCGTAAAATACGATTTCTCCAAACACATAACCAAGAACCTCACCAATTGGAAGCTGACTAAAATAATCCCACCGTATAATCACTTCCGGCAGCTTCATCAAAGGCCGCAGTGAAGCGGCTCCTACAATCGCTCCAAGTATGATTATACTGCACGTGAGCAGCGTGTCCATCCGGTCTATTCTTTGCCCTCTTACGAGCGACTTGCTGCATAAAATCGCAGAAAGCCCGAAAGCGGCACCTACGCCTGCGAGTACCATCAGACCATATGTAGGGAAGCTTGCTCCGAAGATGTTAATAAAAGGGTACATAGCTGCTTACTGTCCAATCTTTTCTAAACGTAACCTTTAGCCGCTATGCAGCGGCTAAAGGTTTAATAATAGTGTTAATAAATTATATGGCTACCTCTGCCGGTTACCAGCCCCATCCACCGATAGCACCGTATGTTTGGTTTGCTCCGTAGCAAGCACAAGCGTTGCAAGATCCAACAGCTAAACATATGACAATACCTAAAATAGCGCAAACCAGTCCGGCAATGCCCATGCCGATAGGCTGACCGGTGAGCCTAAGCTCCTTCATGCCGTTAGCACTCATTGCAATACCGAGAACAGCGGCAACAAGACCAACCACGCTGAGTATAGTCGCTGCGGTCAAGTGACCGGTGCTTAGATTCCAGCCTGCAGTACAAACGCATGTTGCACCAATTATCGGGAACAATATAGAGATAATACCCAGTATCATTCCGGTCATAGCTTTACTCTTAGCCGGAGAAGAACCACCCATAGGTGATGGCCTAAACGGCTGCTGCCCAAACTGCTGCTGTTGCTGCTGAGGCTGACCCCCGCCGCATCTGCAAACCTGGCCGTCCTGTACCTGAGCGCCGCACTTTTGACAATAGTACATTTAAAAACCCTCCTAAAATAATGAATAAAAGTGATAGAATTAAACCATATACGGCAGTATACTCTTTATTTTTGTCAATAGCAAGTAAAAATTTAAGAAAAATAGTTTCAAATTTCTGCAAGGCATATATAAGACAGGAGAAAACAGCAAATAAAATAAGAGAAATGCTCAATACTCATGCTCCAACGCCAGAGATATTTCCGCGAGCTTCCTCATCCTGTGATTCATACAGGATTTTGTCACCGGCGGGTCAGCCATTTCCGCAAGCTCCTTTATGCTCAACTCCGGATTATCAACTCGTAAAACGGCAGTTTGCCTGAGTTTTTCCGGCATCGCTTCAAATTCCCCTGCCGCTTTAATCCTGTCAATGGCTTCAATCTGCGCAGCGGAAGCGTCAACCGTTTTTGTAACATTTGCCGTATCGCAATTTACTTTCCTGTTGACCGTGTTGCGAACATCCTTTTCTATCTTCGCCGACATTATCTTCATTGCATGAATCGGCGCACCGATATAAGTTAAAAAATCCTCTATCGCGGAGCTCTGCTTGAAGTAAATAATATAATTGCCGCTACGGGATGTCTCTTTCGGCGAAAACCCCGATTCCAGCAGCAGGGAATATGTTTGACGGCTTACATTAAAGTGAGCAGTCACTATCTCCAAGTGGTAACTCTTGGAAGGGTCGGTCACCGCTCCGCCGGTTAAAAAGGCACCCCTGATAAAACTCTTGCTGCAGCACTCATCTTCAAGCACCCCAAGATTTACATGGTGTGCCAGAAGATTCTCCTTATTAAACCCGTACGCCTCAAATATCCGGCTGATCTTGCCGGAAGCCGTTATGACATATGCCTGCTTTCCCGACTCATCCTCATCGGGCATTATATCAAAGGACGTTTTAAATGCAGAAAGGAACAACGCAACAATGCGTTTTCCGAGAATCTTGTTTCCCGTAACAATCCTGATCTCGCGCATATTGAATGTATTGCCGTAGAGCAGCATTCCATAGCATTCAGCTATAGCACAGCAGCGGCTTTCAGGCGCGAGCCTGCATAATTCCGTTTTTGTGTTGTATGAATAGGACACGATTCTTGCTCCTTCATTATCCGCAACGGGAAATTATCCGCCTGAACTACCCACTATAAAGCCTTGTCGGGGCTTTTTCGTAAAAAACCCGCAATATCTCACGAGCGAGCCTGTCCGGGTCATGCCGCGCCAGGTTGCCTGAACTTGCCGTTATCGGAGCGTTTATTATCTCAACACCCAACTCCCGCACAACCTCCATATCCCATAAAACCGGCTGTGCACCATCTTCGGTATAACGCTTCAGAACCTCACGGTTCACCGGCATATTGTTGACCAGGCTGAAATCGAACAGCTTTCCGTCTGCATGAGAGAACAATTCCCGGATGTGTTCCGAAACCGAATATCCATCTGTCTCACCCGGCTGTGTCATCACATTGCATACATAAAGCTTCATAGCGTCCGAACCCAGCAGCGCGTCTACGACGCCGCCTACCAGCATATTGGGGATAATGCTTGTATATAAACTCCCCGGACCTATTATTATCAAGTTTGCATCATCAATAGCTCTTATACACTCCGGCAGAACCTTTGCATCCGCCGGAGCAAGCTCTACACGTTTAATCCTGCTGTGCCTTTCGTTCTTTGCCGCTGCTATTTTCGATTCCCCCACAACCATACTGCCGTCTTCAAAATACGCCCGCAAATGTATATCATCTATTGAAACCGGCAAAACCTGCCCCGTTATCGAAAGCACTTCCCCCATTTTCATGACCGCTTTATCAAATGAGTCCGATATACCGTTTATCGCCGCTAAAAATAAGTTGCCGAAGCTCTGCCCGCTCAGGCTGCCGCAATCGAATCTGTAATCCATCAGCTTTTCAATCGTTGGTTCAGCATTCGAAAGCGCCTGCATACAGTTTCGTATATCACCGGGTGGCGGCATCCCGAGTTCATCGCGAAGAATGCCTGAACCGCCGCCGTCATCTGATACCGTGACTATGGCGGTTATGTTTTTTGTTATTTTCTTTAAGCCGCGCAGCAGCGTCGAGAGACCGGTCCCGCCGCCTATGCAGACAACTGCAGGGCCTTTTTGGTTAGCAGATTTTGTGACATTATGCATTATAAATTACCCGGCTATTCCCTTCCAATATCCCTGTGTATGCAGTCAACAGGGTAGCCTTGCTCGCTTAAATGCTCCATAAGCGCTTCCGCAACTGCAGGCGACCTGTGCTTTCCTCCTGTACAACCGAAGCAGATAGCAAAATATCGTTTACCCTCTTCGATGTAGTGAGGAAGTAAGTAATCCAGCATATTGCAAAAATACTTAAAAAACTCATTGCTTTGCTCAAACCCGAAAACATAGTCTTTTATGATGGCATCCAGACCCGTTTTCGGCTTCAGCTCTTGAATGTAGAACGGGTTTGGCATAAAACGGACATCAAAAAGTATATCTGCTTCTACAGGCAACCCGTATTTAAATCCAAATGATTTGATAGTCACATTAAGAGCTTTATTGTCGGACTCATCCATTAACAGCAGATTTAACCGCCTTTGCAGATTGCTTAAGGTCAACCCGGTAGTATCAATAACCTCGTTTGCCCGACTCCTGACAGGTGCAAGCATTTCTATTTCACTTTTGACAGCTTCCGCGAGATTTGACCCCGATGTATCCAAGGGATGGCGGCGGCGCGTTTCCTTATACCGCCTTATAATCGTCTCGGTTTCAGCCTCGACAAACAGGATTTTCAGCATACAGCCAAGCTCCTGCATTTCGTCAAATGTTCTGAACAGCTCATCTATATTCTCAAGCGCCCGTATATCTGTGACAAGTGCAACGCGTTCATATCTGCCTTGCGTAGCGAGACAAAGTTCTGCGAATTTCGGCATCATCGGCAACGGCATATTATCAACGCAATAAAAATCCAAATCCTCAAGTGCAGCCGCCACGCGGCTCTTTCCCGCTCCCGATATACCCGATATGATTACTATATCCATTTCTTCCTCCTACTTCAGCACCTTAACCTCCAGCTCCAAAGAAACCCCGAGCTTCTTCAGCACCGTTTCCTGCACATGCCCTATAACAGCCATTACATCTGTAAACTTCGCATCCCCGCGATTAACAATAAAACCCGCATGCTTGTCTGACACCTGCGCTCCGCCTGATGAATAGCCTTTTAATCCCGCTTGTTCAATTAAAGCGGCGGCATATCCATCTTTAGGCCGCTTGAATGTGCTTCCGCCGCTCGGCAGGTCAAGGGGCTGGCTCTCACGCCTGCGGGCATTTAACTCTTCCATCCTCCGCTTTATGCTTTCCCTGTCACCTTTTTCCAGTCTTATAACAGACGAAAATAATATGTCATTTGAACCGGTAAATCTGCTGCTCCTGTAGGTAAACTCATGCCCGGCAGCAGGGATTGCACATTTACCGTCTGCTGCATTATATACAACAGTACTGTAGATAACATCCTTCATTTCTCCGCCGTAAGCCCCGGCGTTCATTACCACGGCACCGCCGAGGGACCCGGGAATGCCGTGGGCAAATTCAAGTCCTGTCAGCCCGTTTTCACAAGCAAAAACCGCAAGCTGCGAAAGCAATACACCCGCATCAGCCCTTATATCCCAATGCTCCTGCATTGCAGTGTCCCGCGTGTCCGCCGGCTCAATGCTGTTGAGTCCGGACATGTTTATAATTACAATATTGAGCTTTGCATCACTTGCCAATATATTAGACCCGTTCCCCAGAATGGCCGGGGTTATATCGTGCCTGTTCAAAATGTCGCAAACCTCTGTCAAGCCGTTAATACTTTCAGGAAAAAACATGACGCGTGCAGGTCCGCCGATTTTAAACGTTGTATAGTTCTTTACCGGTTCGTCGAGCTTGAAGAAGATGCCCGGCGCTTCACTCCTTACAGCCTCGACAGCCCGGGATATAACATCCATAATATAAGTTTAATCCTTTCGCAAAACCTTTTTACATTGGATATGATGAAAACTGTAAACCGTACGTTAATTATTGATTTGCAGAGCTCTCCGACAGCTTCTCGTCAAGATGCCTGTCAATCTGCTTTGTAAACTCCACCGCAGCATGATAACCCATAAACTTCTGACGTTGATTCATTGCAGCGACCTCAAGAATGACCGCAAGATTTCGTCCGGGCTTGATGGGAATTGTAACTGTCGGGATTTTCACGCCAAGAACATCAACCGTGTTTTCCGTTATACCTAATCTGTCGTAGTTGGCGTCATTTCTCCACAACTCTATATTGCAAACAAGATGTATGTTCTGGTAGTCCTTAACCGCGCCGGAACCGAAAATCTGCCGCACATCAATGACCCCCAGTCCGCGAAGCTCCACATAGTGGCGTATAAGGTCAGGGGCTGTACCTTGAACAACGTTGACATCTATCGCTTTAATCTCAACAGCATCATCTGCTATAAGCCGGTGACCGCGTTTTAGCAGCTCAATCGCTGTTTCGCTTTTCCCGACACCGCTCTCGCCGACTAAAAGCAACCCCACACCATATACTTCGACAAGAACGCCATGGCGTGTTACACGCGGTGCGATTTCCCTTTTTATAAGCCTGATGACCTTTGACATTATCTCCGTTGTATGACCGGTGGAGCTGAGTACCGTTATATCATGCTTTTCAGCGGACTCCAGCAGAGCACCCGTAATGTCTGAGCCATGACACATTATCAAAGCGGGAACCTTATGCTTCATAAGTGTCTCCCACTTCCGCAGCCGCTCATCCCTCGGCAAACCCTCCATATAAGCAGACTCCATCTGCCCGATAAGCTGGATACGCGTCGGTTCAAAGTGCTCATAAAAATCCGCGAGTTGCAAACCGGGGCGGTGTACATCCCCCGAATAAATAAGCACCTCTTCAAAATCGGTTGACCTGTAAACAGTCTCCGCCCGCAGCTCTTCTGTCAGTTTTGACAGCTTGTAACTATAAACCTGCTCCATCATCTATCACCTCAACATTGAGTTTATACAAAACCTCCGCCATTTGCAAGCATTTGTTACAGGTCACACCCTACGGTCAGTCCGTTGACGCAAGATAGGGTGTGACCTGTAACCGGTATTTCAAAAATTTATTGGTATTGCTGAAAATTTCACTTGCATTTTATAGTTTATTCTGTTATTATGAGTGCCGTTGCTCAGAAGGATTATGGAGGTACCGGCAAATGGCAAAGTGTTTATATTGCGACAAGGGTGTGTCCTTTGGCATAAAAGTCAGCCACTCCCACAGGCGCAGCAACCGTATGTGGAAACCTAATGTTAAACGTGTCGCGGCGGTAGTCGACGGCTCACCGAGACGTGTTCATGTGTGTACACGCTGTCTGCGAAGCGGAAAGGTAACGCGCTCGGTCAAGTGATTTGTTATTAAATAACAACGCCCACGGCGCAAGCTGTGGGTTTTCTTGTACAACAGATAAAACAACAAACACTACAGAAAGGAAAGTATGACGCCCATAGCTTTTGCTATATAAACATCATACAATGAAGAAATGAAATTTGGTATAATAGGCTTTGGCAATCTTGGCAAAGCGCTCGCATCAGCATTGACATGCTCCGGAAGCGTCACGGCAAACGAAATATTTATATGCGACAACTCACCGGAAGCTATTGCCGTCGCGGAACTGGAAGCGTACCATGCATATGATGTAAAGGAAATAAACCGTGTGATAGAAAGCACAGATGTTGTGTGCATCACCGTAAAGGGCTATGTGTTCGAGGAACTGTCAAAAAGCATAGAGAGGAAAGGCCTTGACGGGAAACTCATCATAAGCATGATGGCAGGCGAAACCTTTGAGAAAATTTACTCCCTTATAGGAAATGTAAACCTTGCCCGCGCAATGCCCTCACTCGCCATTGCAGCAAACGAGGGAGTTATAGCATACACAAAAATCCCCGATGAAGTTTCAATGATATTTAACAAGTTCGGGTTTGCATTTGAAACTGAACCGGAAATTATTGAAAAGGTTATGGCATTCGCAGCTTGCGGTCTTGGTTACGCGGCATATTTGATTGACGCGTTCGCCGCAGCCGGAGAAGCAATGGGGTTTTCGCTCGACACAGCATCCCACATAGCGGCACTGTCCTTCAAAAACGCCGGAGATATAGGCAACTTCCGAGAAACAGTTAAAGCTGTTGCCACACCGGGCGGAGCAACCGAGCAGGGTGTTATGTACATGGATAAATGCGGAGTATACGACATTGTCGCTGGAGCAATACAAAAAGCATATGAACGCATGACATGATACAAGGAGCAGCTATGAGCAAGGTGCCTGGCAACGAACTCAAGAAAAGACTTGAGCGATTTAAAATAAATATGGACGCGGCGTATGATAATTGGGAAATGTGCGCGGTGGTCGGCGGTGTATCAATGTTTTACCTGACCGGCACAATTTGCGACGGTATGCTCCTCATCAGGCGCAGCGGAGAAGCAACACTATGGGTTCGCCGCAGCTATGACCGCGCCGTGCTGGAGTCGGAGTTCGGAGATATACGCCCGATGAGAAGCTTTCGGGATATTGCAGGAACCCTGGCACAAATACCGGACATATTGTATCTTGATACAGCCAATGCAACTCTGGAATGGTTCGGATTACTCCGTAAGCATCTGCCGTTTGAGAATGTATTGCCTCTCGACAGCGCACTTTTGAACACAAGAGCTGTTAAAAGTGAATATGAGCTTGATATCATGCGGCATGCAGGTACAAAAACCGACCGGTTTTACAGGGAGGAGTTGCCCGCATTTTTGAAAAGCGGAATTTCCGAAGCCGACCTTGGAGCCGAGTTATTTGCAGCACTGTTGAAAAGCGGGTTTCATGGATTAAGCCGCTTTTCAATGCGAAATGTTGAAGCTGTACTCGGACATGTCCTGTTCGGCGAAAGCCCACTTTATCCGTCAGCTTTCAACGGAGCCTCCGGCGTTAACGGGCTGTGTCCCGCAGTTCCAGCTCTTGGTAATCGTGACCGCTTTTTAAATGAAGGCGATCTTATTTACATTGACCTCGGGTTAGGTGTGGATGGCTACCACATAGACAAAACAATTGTACTCAGTTATAAGCTCCCCCAGCCGGAACATATAACCGAGGCCCACCGGCATTGCTTAGAGCTTGAACGCCTTGCAGCAGCTATGCTAAAACCCGGAGCCAGACCCTCCGACATTTACGGAGCTGTGGCCGCTGCGGTCAGCGACGAGTTCAGACATTGCTTTATGGGAGCAACAGGCCGCACCGTGCCGTTTATAGGCCACGGCGTGGGATTAAACGTAGATGAAATGCCGGTTATCGCAAAAGGCTTCAACTCTCCGCTTGAGCTTAACATGACAATCGCCATCGAACCTAAAATAGGAATCGACGGTGTTGGAATGGTCGGCAGCGAAAACACATATCTTGTAACTGAAACCGGAGGCATAAGCCTCACAGGCGAACCAAGAAACTTGGATATTGTCTAAACAGCCTACTTATGGCTAAATAATAAACATCGCATCCCCAAAGGAAAAAAACCTGTACCGTTCTTGAATCGCCTCATTGTAAGCGCGAATAGTATTATCCCTGCCTGCAAAAGCCGAAACAAGCATTATAAGAGTACTCTCGGGCAAATGAAAGTTTGTAATAAGCCCGTCGACACACTTAAACGAATAACCGGGATAAATAAAGATATCCGTAAACCCCGAAAACGGGGAAACAAAACCCGAATCATCCGCACAAGCTTCAAGCATACGGCATGAGGTTGTACCGACCGCAATTATACGACCTCCGCTTTTTTTTACGCGATTTACTACCTCGGCTGTTGTCTCGGGAAGAATAAAATACTCGGCATGCATCTGATGCTCCTCTATCCTGTCCGTTTTAACAGGCCTGAAAGTCCCGAGTCCGACGTGCAAAGTCGCATAGCATATATTTATACCCTTTAAGCTAAGCTCATCGAGCAGCTCCCGCGTAAAGTGGAGCCCTGCCGTCGGCGCGGCTGCCGAGCCGACCTCATTTGAATAGACGGTTTGATACCGCTCCTTATCTTCAAGCTCTGCGGTTATATACGGAGGGAGCGGCATCTTTCCCAGTCTATCCAGCACTTTAGAAAAAATGCCGTCGCATTCAAACTCAATCAGCCTGTTTCCACTGCCCGTTATGCTATTAACCGTAGCGGTCAATTCGTCATTCCCGAATACAATCTTAGCCCCGACCCTGGTTTTCCTGCCGGGACGGGTCAGGCACTCCCGCAAATCCTTATCGCCAGACATCGTATCAGGTTTGGACGGCAGTATAACCACCTCTACATTATCGCCTTTTTCTGTTTTCCCGAACAGTCTTGCCGGCATGACGCGCGAATCATTCAATAAGAGACAATCACCTTCACGCATCAGCTCAGGCAGCTCATAAAATCGATGGTGAGTAAGCGCTCCTGTTTTTCTTCCCATGCAGAGAAGCCGCGATTGCTCGCGGCTTTTTAACGGGTATTGTGCAATCAGCTCCGAAGGGAGTTCAAAGTTAAAATCGCTCTTTTGCACTGATTTATCACACCTGTAATATTATTTCCGTTATCATCATTATACTCTTACTATATTATGTCCTTACTATAGTAACCCCTGTGAAATAAAACTGTATAATCTGTTCGGCTGTCCTGCCGTGGTGCTGCGCTTGTGAAAATGCCCCCCACTGGCTCATTCCGACATTATGCCCCCAGCCTGTTCCTCTAATGGTGAAGATGCCGTTTACCGGAGCGGTAGGAGTTCCGCTTGTCGTACCGGAGCCGCCGCCTACGACAGTCCTGTTGGTCCCTGAGCCGTCTATTGCAATCATCCCGGTACTCGGCACCGATACAATCCTGCCATCTCCGCCGATAACAGAGTACGTTGTGGTGCCTACAACCGTTCTGGCGGGAGAATTCACGAAAAGGGTGCTTCCCGGCTGCCATACAGTACTCCCGATATTAAACCTGTGAGACCGGATGGCATCCACCCCAAGCGCGCTTTGGAGACCTGCCCGTCTTGAATAAACATAGTCTCTGCCGTTTGCATCTCTCAGAGTCACACTCAGAACATTGCCCGTTGGTGTATACTGGCTGACCCACATACTGACAATACTAACTGCGTTGGGGTGTGTGGCTCTCACACGTGTGGTGACCTCTGCTTGTGTCATAGTCCGTTCCCAGTTATACCCCGAAATCCTGGAAACAACATCCGCCTCATAAGGATCCATCACGCCTTTAAGATAAGGCTGCGCAGCCGACCAGATATTTTCGCTGTTTTCCGAAGCCCCCCCGTTTGAGGAGACATAAAACGTCTCGGCAAGTCTGCCGTTGTGCGTTATATACATACCCGCAGTTTCATTGACCGCCCGGTCTGTAGCGGCGTTTGACAGCCTCCTGCCTCGATAAACCTGGCAATCCATCTCCGTACATAAATCGAAACCTTGAGAATTGTGCTTATTCAACATAGACATCGCATAAGTGCGGGCGCAAAGCGCTTGCGCTTTTAATGCTTCAATCGGCCATGAGTTGCTCATTTCATAGGGAACAACACCCTGCACATAATCCTCTATGTTAACTATATTGACGATTGTCAGCACTGTGGCGGCACGTCTTTCAAACCTGAATCCGCCGTAGAACCTCTCGCCTCTGTAGTGAGTCGACGGTCGCGGATTCCCGATTGGTCTTATGCCGAAATGCATCGATGCTGCCGCACTGTTATCATACTTGAATAAAATCACATTCGACCCCGTGCGGGTCACCGTTATTGTATTGGCTGTCCCGGAATCAACGGCGTGGCTTGTAATACGCCTGCCGCTCTCCGCACTGGCTCTTGTAAAGAACCTGCCGTACATAGGAATAAAAACACCGTTCATGTATTTTATATAGCCATCATCATATCCTGCCAGATCAGCTTGAGCTGCAGCAAGTGTTGTGCGGCCGTTGTTTATCCTGAGACTCCAGCATCCCACGGCAACACCGCCCGGAGCCGGATTGCTTGTACCAATCGAATTGTATTCGCCTGAAAATGCGCCGGCGGGGTTCCAAACCATATTATGGTCTATCATGATTGATAACCGGGTTTCAGTCGTTGCGGCAACCGGCGTAAAAACGAGGTTGGCATCATAGAAACCAAACTCATACCCGCTTCCTACTTCATTTTGAAGGTTAGCTGATTGAATTGCGGTATTTCCCCAGTTCATTCCTATTCGTAACACAGTCCTGGGCGGCGTGTAGGCAGAAGCGGTCTCTGACAATAAAAGCGGCATCATGATGCACACAACGAGAAGTACTGTCAGAAACCTGATCATAAAGGGTTTCAGCCTTTGAGGCCTTGACCGCTTTTTCACTAAACTCATGCTGCGTCTCCTTTTGTGCTTGAAAAACACATATGCGTATGATACACTAAAACACGCCAAATTTCAAGTCTTTCGGACAACTATTTACAATTTTGTAAGATTTTTGTAGTTTTTTGTAGTTTTTTATTTGAGGTTTAAGGGATGCAAAATGAACAGATATAGAGTCGGCGTAATTGGCGCAACAGGCATGGTAGGGCAGCGTTTAATAACACTGATTGACAAGCATCCATGGTTTGAGCTTGGCGCTGTCGCGGCGAGCAGCCGTTCCGCCGGGAAAACCTATGAGGAAGCTGTCAACGGGCGTTGGATGATGCCGTCCGTTATTCCGGAATCCGCCGGAAATCTTATAATCAGCGATGCGGAACCCGAAATTAACAAGGTAATCGAATCGGTGGATTTTATTTTCTCCGCCGTTGATATGACAAAAGACAAAGCAAAGGCTCTTGAAGAAGCTTACGCCAAATCGGAGTGCCCCGTTGTATCAAATACATCGGCACATCGACTGACCCCGGATGTTCCTGTGATAATCCCCGAAGTGAACCCTGAGCATCTGGAAATCATCTCTATGCAGCGAAAACGGCTGGGTACAAAGCGCGGATTCATCACATCCAAGTCCAATTGCTCGATACAAAGCTATGTTCCGCCGCTTCACCCTTTAAAAGACAGATTCAATTTAAACCGCGCCCTTGTCTGCACATATCAGGCAATTTCCGGTGCAGGCAAGACCTTTGAGACCTGGCCTGAAATGGTTGAGAACGTAATTCCTTTTATTAAAGGTGAAGAAGAGAAATCTGAAAAAGAGCCGCTCAAAATATGGGGTAAAATCAAAGACGATATAATAGTCCCCGCAGATACACCGGATATAACAACGCAGTGCGTAAGGGTCTGCGCCCTGGACGGACACATGGCGGCAGTCTTCATGGGTTTTGTCAACAAGCCTGATATCGACGAAATAAAAAGTATCTGGCGGGAATTCAAAGGATCGCCGCAAACTCTGAAGCTGCCTTCCGCACCAAAACAGTTTCTTCATTATTTTGAAGAGGAAGACCGTCCGCAGACAAAGCGTGACTGTACGCTCGAAAACGGCATGGCAATCAGCCTCGGTAGGTTGCGCCCGGACACACAGTACGACTATAAATTTATTTGCCTCAGCCACAACACCCTGCGGGGAGCTGCAGGCGGGGCGGTGCTGACGGCGGAACAGCTCTGCGCCGAGGGTTATATATAAGAAAGGAATGGTCAAACAATGAAAACACCGGTATTTAAAGGCTCATCAACAGCAATCATCACACCCTTCAGAGATGGAAAGGTAGATTACAAAAAGCTTGGCGAGCTGATTGATTTTCAAATCGCCGGAGGAATAGCCGCAATTACCATTAACGGAACCACCGGTGAATGCTCAACACAAACACTGGAGGAATCGACTGCAACTATTGATTTTTGCGTAAAGCATGTCAACAGCCGCGTAAAGGTTATTGCAGGCACAGGCAGCAACGACACGCAATCTGCGCTTTTTCTGGCACAGGAGGCTGAAAAGTCAGGTGCTGACGCATTGATGATGGTTACACCATACTATAACAAAACAACTCAACAGGGTCTTGTAAAGCATTTCACATTCCTTGCCGACAGAGTGCATACGCCGATTATTATGTACAATGTGCCATCACGAACAGGAATGACATTTACCGCCGATACCTATCTGGAGCTATCAAAGCACCCGAATATAAACGGAGTCAAGGAAGCCTCGGGTGATTTTAAGCTTATTGGCACAACACTTGCATCGTGTGGTGATAATTTCTTCATATGGAGCGGCAACGATGAAGATACCGTTCCGCTTATGTCAATCGGGGGGCTTGGTGTTATCTCCGTAGTCAGCAACGTCATTCCTTCGGTCATTTCGGAAATGACAAAAGCCGCTCTTTCCGGTGATTTCAAAAAGGCGGCGGAAATCCATTTGAAATATTTTGATTTGGTGGATAAGCTGTTTATCGAGGTAAACCCGATGCCTGTCAAAGCAGCACTCAACCTGATGGGTATGGATGTCGGCGAACCACGTATGCCGCTTTGCGATATAACTCCCGCAAGCTTGGAAAAGCTGAGAAAAGCTATGACGGGAGTAGGGATTATTTAGAACAACATGGATTGGAAGCAGTGAAATATATAATGACTCCAATCCGGTATGAAAACTATTCAAATTGGAGAATACCTATGACGAAAATCATACTTTCAGGCTGCAACGGATATATGGGACATGTTGTGACCGCTCTGGTTAGCAAAAACCCCGAAATAATGATAGCTGCAGGTATCGACATAAATAATCAAAAACAAGACGACTACCCGGTTTTCGCAAATCCCGTCGATGTAAACACAGAAGCCGACGTTATTCTGGATTTTTCAAATCCGTCGGCAATCGACGGTTTGCTTGCGCTTGGCTTATCAAAGCAACTCCCTCTCATACTTTGCGCCACCGGCTATTCCCCTGAACAAATCTCGGATATTGAAAAAGCATCAAAGCAGATTCCTGTGTTTCGAAGCGGCAACATGTCACTGGGAATTAACCTGATGGCCGACTTGATACAACGGGCATGCGCGGTTCTCGGAGAAGATTTTGATGTTGAAATAGTTGAGCGGCACCACAGACGTAAAGTAGATGCGCCAAGCGGTACTGCCATGATGCTTGCAGACGCGGCCTCTTCCGCCCTGCCGTATGACCCCGAGTATGTCTTCGAGCGTGAAAGCAGCCGCAATGCCAGAAGCACGCACGAAATCGGTATATCTGCTGTACGGGGCGGCACAATTGTAGGCGTCCACGATGTTATATTTGCCGGACAGGACGAAATAATAGAGCTGCGTCACACTGCGGCTTCGCGTGATGTGTTTGCCGCCGGCGCACTAAAAGCCGTCGGATTTATCACAGGCAAACCGCCGGGAATGTATAATATGAAGGATGTCCTTGGATAATTGTTCAGAGTTTGGTGTTGCTTTTATCATATAAAGTGGTATAATTACCGTAAGGGGTGATTTTATGGAAATAAACCGCGACGAATATATAAATGTTAAAGATGCCTTGAGCCGTATAGGCGGCAGTATGGATTTATATAAACGACTACTTGAGAAATTTACCGGAGGGGATCATATAAACCCTCTCGAAGAAGCTCTTAGCGTTGGTGCGATGGATGAAGCCAGTCGTTTAATACATACGCTTAAGGGTGTCAGCGCGAACCTTTCGCTTAACAAACTCAGTGCTATTGCGGGCGATCTTGAACATAAAGTAAAAAACGGCATCGACCATTCCGGGTCATTTGCCGAGCTTAAAAACGCATATTACATCACATCCCAGCAAATAGCTGAGATAATGTAATTCTCGCTTTAACGAAAGGAATAGTCATTTCGATGGGAACACAAGAAAGAGACATCATATTAATTGTAGACGATATTGATATTAACCGTATTATTCTTCGCGAGATTCTTCAAAATGACTATGAGATCATAGAAGCATCAGGCGGTCGCGAAGCACTGGACGCCCTGTTCACAGCAAGCGGTAAGCCTGCCGATGTCCTTCCTATGACAATCCTGCTTGATGTAATGATGCCTGATATCGACGGGTTCGAAGTGCTGGAAAAAGTTAAAAGCAACGAAGTCACAAGAGGCATCCCCGTGCTGTTCATTACCGCATCCGATTCGGAAGAAACCGAATCCAGAGGACTTGTTGCCGGTGCCGCCGACTACATCACCAAGCCGTTCAACCACAGTGTTGTAAGGGCGCGCGTCGACAACCACGTCAGTCTGGCACGGTACAGCCACAAGCTCGAGCAGCTCGTTTCAATTAAAACTGCAGAAGTCACAAGGACATACGAATCCACGCTTGAAGTCCTTGCAACAATAATCGAGTACAGAAACCTCGAATCAGGAGCGCATATCCGCAGGACAACATTACTCACCGAAATCCTTGTCGCAAGAATGATGGAGCATGATAAATTCAGAGCAGCACTCATGGCGGAGAATATCCCCTCGCTTATTAAAGCATCGGCACTGCATGACATCGGAAAAATCGGCATACCTGACGGAATCCTGCTTAAACCCGGCAAGCTCAATACCGAAGAGTTCAACATGATAAAAACACACACGACCATAGGCAGCCATATAATTGACAGCATATCGGAAACCCTGCCTGACAACGATCAATATCTTAAATACGCAAAAGATATTTGCCATTATCATCATGAACGCTGGGATGGCAATGGTTATCCGGGCGGTCTGAGCGGCGAAGAAATTCCCCTTTCCGCCAGAATCATTTCCATAGTCGACGTATACGATGCACTGGTCAGCCCGCGCTG
>Ga0123356_10002776_pt1 | contig 18592 bp, 10 predicted proteins | sample TergutEmb28metaG_2_FD_92546 | JGI IMG/M metagenome (GOLD analysis project Ga0123356, IMG submission 92546) | Embiratermes neotenicus P3 segment gut microbial communities from Petit-Saut dam, French Guiana - Emb289 P3 | ecosystem: Host-associated > Arthropoda: Insects > Digestive system > Gut ...
CATGGCCCAGGCCATAAACCCCTATGGCGACGGCCACGCGGCAGAACGCATAGTGAAGAAAATATTAGAGGCGAGAGGCGGGAGGTTAGAAGTTAGAGGTTAGAAGTTGGAAGTTGAACGAATTTACTCAAAACTCAAGACTCAAAACTCAAAACTGGGCTGCAAAGCAGCCCGTTATTTTCCGCTACATGTTCCGCGCCGGTTTGTAGTATCGCTTTGATATGCCCGTCGTCTAAGGAATAATATACTACTTTGCCCTGCTTGCGGTTTTTGATCAGGCGGCTTTGTTTCAGTATGCGTAATTGATGCGATACCGTGCTTTGGTTCAGACCCAGCAGCGCCGCTATATCGCATACGCATAGTTCGCGCACGGCCAACGCGAACAATATGCCCAAACGCGTGCCGTCGCCGAAGGCTTTGTAGAATTCGGCCAATTCGGCGCGCGCATCCGCCGGCAGCAAGCGCGAGCGCACCTCGCGCACCGCCTCCTCATGTATCATATGGCATGTACAGGTTTCCACAGGCGGGTCAGTACTCATATTGATACCAATCATCGCCCGGCTTCACCCCGCTTTCGTCTAAGTTCTAAGCTCTAAGTTCTAAGTTCTAAGCTCTAAGTTCTAAGCTCTTCCATACGGGCAAACTGCCAGGCAGCGGCCGCATACGCTTTTGCCGAAGGTCTTGCGGATGCCGATGAGAAATTCATGGCATGCCGCCACGTCCAGCCTTTCGCTCAGTGGCTGGCCTTCCTGCCAGATCACGCCTTTGACCGCCTGTACGGGGCAGATATCCGTGCAGTTGCGGCAAGCGCCGCAACGCGGCGTTAGCGGTTCCCCGCCGGGCAGCGGCGCATCCGTAAATATGGTACAAAAACGCTGGCGCGGGCCGCGATCCGGCGTGATGATAGAGCAACATTTGCCCACCCAGCCCAAACCGGCCAAGCGCGCCGCCGCGCGGTGGCTGAAAATGCCGCGTAAATGATTCTCCCCCACCATTTGCGAGGCAGGAACCGGATAGGCCTTATAGCCGCGAACATCCAGCCACTCGGCGCCATAAGCGCTGATACGGTCTAAAGAAGCGTTCAATGTGTCATAATAGCGCACATAGGTAAGCGTGGGGCCGTCGCGTACTTCGTCCAGCACGGCGCGGGGAAAATTCACCGCCACGGATACCGCGCGGGGATAGTCCAGCCAGGCGTCGCCGTATTCCAGCTCTATCACTGGCCGGTACGGCTGCAAATCGGCAAACCCTACCTTATGAGCGCCCAAAGAGAACAAATAAGCGCGCAATTCCTCCGCTAAACTTGATAAAGAATCTATTCCATCATATGTCATTTTATTAGCCTCCCATGTATTTCGTTCATTTACCTAGTCCACTACATCATTTAACCGCGAAAAGCGCAAAAAACGCGAAAACGGAATATTTACTAACCGGACTATTTGTGCTTTGGGGGAGACGCCAGAATTTGATTTCTACTCGCAAGCGAAAAAACTTGCCTGCCCCGTCATTCCGCGTTTGACGCGAAATCCCTTCAAAAGTGGAGGATTGCGGGTCAAGCCCGCATTGACAAATTCTTTTTATTATCATTTTTTTCGCGTGTTTAGCGTGTTTCGCGGTTTTAATTAGTCTTTTTGCTAATAGACTTATGAAGTCGAGAAAGGCTTAAAATCCTACCAAATGTGGCAGCGCATATACCAACGGCAATACTATTTTTGTGCGGTCAATATAATCTATGACCATGAAGCCATAATCCAGCCCGATCTCCGCCCCTAAATTTGCCATAAATGGCAATGCCATGCTATGCAGGAAAAATAGTATAAAAAGCGTTATCACCCCGGCGAATATAGCGCCCAAAGCCTTGTTTACAATACCAAAAATACCGAAATTGATCAGGGAGGTCAAAAATGAGGCCAGTTTGCGTATCAGCCACGTTACCACTACAAAGACGATAACGAATAGTACGGAACGTATGATATAGTTCGCCAGGACATTGGTATCAATGAACAGCGCGATAATCGATAAAAATTGATTTTCGCCGCCAGCCGGGTCAAAAACAGGCAGCAGGCGGGAAAAAAAGGCGGCTAAATGGCCGGACAAAAAGCGCGCCAGCAGAAAAGCGACAAACAAAGAGCCTATGTTAGCCAGTACGCGCAAAGCGCCCCTGCGCCAACCCAAAAATATTATTAAAGCCAGCATGATGATCATTATCAAATCCAACATATAATTACGCCTCCACGCTCTGTCTGTTGATCACGGCGGCCATATAACCGGCGCCGAAACCATTGTCTATATTGACCACCGCCACCCCGGCGCAGCAGCTGTTGAGCATAGCCAGCAATGCGGCCAGGCCGCCAAAGCTGGCTCCATAGCCGATGCTGGTGGGTACGGCAATCACCGGCGCGGCGGTCAGTCCGCCGGCCACCGAAGCCAAAGCCCCCTCCATGCCGGCCGCCACCACCACCGCTTTTGCCTCTTGCAGTAGCGAGGTGCGCGACAGCAGGCGGTGCAAGCCGCTTACGCCCACATCATACAGGCGCTCTACCCGCGCCCCCATCATGATCGCGGTCAGCGCCGCTTCCTCGGCCACCGGCAAATCGCTGGTACCGGCAGCCAGTATGGCCACCAAGCCGCATTGCGATCCGTCGCGGCGCAGGTATATTAGGCGGGATATTTCATCAAAGCAAGCCGCGGGCAATAATTCCCGCACCGCGGCATAATGGGCCTCATCGCAACGCGTGGCCAGCAGATTACCGCTATGCTGCCCAGCCAAGCGCTCCATTATCTGCGCCACCTGGTTGGGCGTTTTACCCGCGCCAAATATCACCTCGGGGAAGCCGCAACGCTCCTCCCGCTGATAATCAGGCCGGGCATAACCCATATCCTCGGTCATAAGATTTGTAAGCAATCCGGACGCCGCGGCAACAGTCAATTCTCCGGCAATCAGGCGCTCTAAAATGTGACTGATATCAGTATTGCTCATTCCCGCTCCCCTAAATCCCGCAAATTTCACCTATATATATACGCTACACTTGTGCATTTGTCCTTTTTCTATTATAATAAAAAGCAAGCCGTTTCACACTACACGCAAAATTTAAATTTGGAGGACTATATGGCACTTTCCTGCGGTATTATCGGCTTGCCCATGGTGGGCAAAACTACTTTTTTCAACCTGCTTACCGGATCACAGTTGCAAACCAGCGCCTTTTTCAGCGGTAAAACCGCCGTCAGCACCGGGCATGCGCGCATCCCCGACGCCCGCGTGGATTTTCTGGCCGATATATTCAAGCCGAAAAAAACCACCTATGCCCAACTGGAAATCATCGACGTGCCGGGGCTGAGGCGTGGCGGCAATGAATTTTTGGCCGCCGTGCGCGATTGCGACGCGCTGGCCCATATCGTGCGCGGTTTTCACGATGACGATGTGCCGCATGTGGAGGATAGCCTGGACATCATGCGCGATATCGCCGCCATTGATACGGAGCTGTTATTTGCCGATTTACAGTTGATAGAAACGCGGCTAAACCGTATCCGCGAAGGCCGGAAAAAAAAGCTGGAGCATCCATTGGAAGAGGCGGCTTTGGAAAGATGCCAGGCTTTGCTGATGGAAGAAAAGCCGCTGAAGCTGTTCACGCCCACGGAGGAGGAGCAGGAGGCTTTAAAACATATCACCTTCCTCACCAATAAGCCGCTATTGATAGTGGTTAACCTGGACGAAGGGCAATTCAGTTCCGGCCAGTGGCCGCAAAAACAACAGGTGGAGGATTATTGCGCCGCGCAAGGCTATGCGCTGATAGCGGTATGCGCGCGCATGGAGGAGGAAATAAGCCGTTTGCCCGACGAGGAGCGCGGGCTGTTTCTGGAAGAGCTGGGCGTACAGGAAAGCGGCGTCAGCCGCCTGGCGCAGGCGCTATACCGTCAATTAGGGCTGATTTCCTTTTTGACCACCGGGGAAGACGAAGTAAAAGCCTGGACGATACGGCAGGGCTTGCCGGCCAGGCAAGCCGCGGGCAAGATCCATTCCGATATTGAGCGCGGTTTCATCCGCGCCGAAACGGTAGCCTTCGCGCACCTATCCGAAGCCGGCTCCATGGCCGCGGCGCGCGAAAAGGGCTATTTCAGGCTGGAAGGCAAGGAATACCCGGTACAGGACGGCGATATAATCAATTTCCGCTTTAATGTTTAGAAAACACGGTACACCGAGGGCGGCGGCCAATACAGAAGCCAGAAGCCAGAGGACGGAGGACAGAAGAAACACCAGAAAACACGGTACACCGAGGGCGGCGTCCCCTACGAAACTAAATGTAGGGGACGCCGCCCTCGGCGTACCGCGGTCACAATAACCTTATAACCACAGACAGCCCATCAAACAACTCTATACCGCTTCCTTCAATTTCTAAGTTCTAAGCTCTAAGTTCTAAGCTCTAAATTCTAAGCTCTAAATTCTATCCTCTATCATCCCGCCTCCAACCTCCATCACTGTACATCCGGCGTATATCCTCTGCTGGTGTTGACTTGCACGGTATTACCGTTGACAAAGTCCACGGCGAAATCGAATAGAGCGCCGATTTCCCGCAACATGAAGTAATTATTGCCATCCGCATTATAGGCCGTTAGATAAATAGGCCGGCCGTCCAGTTGCACGCTTTGATTGCTGAGTATACATTTTATGGGCGACGTTGTGGGCCTTATCATCTCCCCGCCGATGGCGGTGTAATCGCGCCCGCTGGTCATGATGATCAAGCGGGTAGCGTCATTGTAGGTAACGTCGAATCTCTTGGGTGTGCCGCGCAGAGCAAAGGCAATATCGCGCAGCTTAAAGTAGTTGTTGCCATTGATATTATAGGCGGCGCAGGTAACCGGCGTGCCGTTTACCGTCAACGATTGCGGGCTGACCACCGGCCGCAAGCCGCGCGTTACCGATATCGTATAGGTGCTGCTATTTCTGCCGTCGGCGGAGGTGACTTGGAAAGAGTACACGGTAGAGTCGGCGGTAAGGGTATTGTAGCTGGTCCATTGTCCGTTTGATATCGTAGTATAGTTGGTAAATCTGATCGTAGCGCCGCTATCGCTGGCGGTGCGTCTGAAGGCTATCTGGTTGATGGTGGAATCTACATTGATGCTGTAAGTATAGATAGATCTATCGAAGCCCGGTATGAGGTTAAGCACCTGATTGCTGGCGGCGCCATAGCGCGCTTCCAAACCGGAAAGCGTACTATCCGAGGATCCGCCGCTGCCGCGGTTGATGGAGATAGTATAGGTTCTGTTGGCTTTACAATCCTCCGCGTATACCAAAACTTTGATAGAATTACTGCCTTCAGAGAGATCCACCGATACATAATCATTATTCTCCATCAGTACATCGTTTACCAGCACCCAGGCAGCGCTGTCGCTAGGGTCACAATAAACGCGCACGCTCTGCGTATTATTATCCACCCCGTCTGCCGTATAGCTATAGGTGCTGCTGCTGAAGGAGCGGTTGAAGGGTATATTGGTGGAGGTGGAAGAGCCGGTGCGGATGGAAAGGGAACTAAGCGCGGTGTCGTTGTTGCCGCCACTGGGTCCATAAAGAAGGGTAAGCTTATATTCAGTGCTAACACTACTGCTCTCCCTTACTCTAATTGGCACACTTGTGCTTCTTTTGCTGCGGCTGCCAGTGTCTATGGATATGTCCTTCCAGCTACCACTACTGATGGTAGCACCATCTATGGACAGTGTATCGCTAGTGTTATCCAGTGTGGCTTGCACATATACTGTGTCGTTGCTAATTTTATCATTAGGAATTAGAGCCACATATTCTTCCACTGAGGAACTGAAAGCCGGGGCTAGTGTGAATTGAGAGGAACTGCTGATACTTTCCTGTGACGCCACACGCAGACTCGAAAGCCGAGCGCTTTTACTGCTGCTATTGCCGCTGTTTAGGTTGATGTAATAAATAGTACTGTTGCCGCTATATGATACTGTAATTTTAACTTCTTTTGTTTTATCAGCGGTAAGCGCAGCCCTGTACACGCCTTCGCGGACATAAGTAGCGCCAGTGATAGTAACGCTAGCGCTGGAGGTATTCTTGCTATAGTACAAATACACCTCGCTGACAGATCTGGGTATACTTACATCATACCTGGTTCTGTCGAATGCAAAAGCGGGTGAAAGTGAATATCGGGTACCGCTGCTGGAAGAGGTACTGCTATTGTTTACTATCAACGAACTTAATGAAGCATTTTGCACTATAGATTGCTCGCGTTCGATATTAAGGGTATAGCGGTTGGAACTGCCGTTAACATCAATATAAACTCTATTTGTCCCGCTGCTATTCAACCTCACCGTAAAATAACCACTGGAACTGGTCATACTGTTATAGGTTCCAGAAGCAGACACATTATCACTGCTATTGTTTTTGATCGGATATATATAGATGTAATCAGTGTTGTCGTTTACATATACGGTATAGGTTCTGGTGCTAGAAGAAAAACTGCTGGGGCTAGTGGTAAATGAATTGTTGCTGTTTGCGCCGGAAGCGCTGCTTTTGATATAAAGGTTTGAGAGTGTAGTACCCGAGCTGCCACGGGTAACGGTAATAGTTTTATCATAGTTGTTGCCATTCACGGTAAATCTTAGAACCAAATCCCTTTCGGTGACGGTGGTTGGTAATTGCAATGTAACAACATTTCCGTTGGTTATAGTCGCGGTACCGTTAAAGGTTGCAGAGCTTAACGTAACACCACTGACCAAGGTTATATGCGCATAAAATGTCGATGTGCTATTATTAGAGGTGCTATTTGGGATAGCCATAGTCTGACTAGCGCTGGTACTGGTTATGGTGGTGGTGGAACCTACTACTACAGTGCCGCTGGGACTGGTACTGGTACGGATATTAACGGCGGTAGCAAGGCTAACCGCAGCAGCGGCGCGGTTAACAGTGATGGTTTTCGTATGGTTGTTACCTCCCGCGCTGAAATTTAGCACTAGATTCCTGCTACTGGTGTTTGTTGGCAAAGGTAGCGTAACAATATTGCCACTAGTAATAGTAGCATTATCGCTACCAAAGGTGGCTGAGGTTAAAGTGGCGCCGCTAGCCAAGGTTATATGTGCGTAAAATGTTGATAGGTTATTATTTGTGGTGTTATTAGGGATTGTCATTGTTTGTGTAGCGCTGGTACTGGTAATGGCAGTCGTGGAATCAACCACCAAAGTACTGGTTGGGCTGGTACCGGAGCGGATATCAACAGCGGTGGCCAAGGGAACCGCAGCGGTAGCGCGTGTAACTCGGTAATAATATGTTTGCGTGGTAATACCGTTAGGCGCTGTTACTGTAACGGTGAAATCGAATGGTATGTCGCTTGCATTGGAGGTGGTGCGGGAAGGTGAGGCAAAGGCGCCAACTGCTCCCGCTGTTGCTGCAATATTGATGGCGCCGCTTGCTGTATTAGGAACCTCTATTGTGGTGGGATTGCTGAGAGTGGAACCGCTACCATTGCTGGTGCTGACTGTGGCGCCACCACTGAGGGTCACAACGCCTATGCTGGTATCAGTACTGCTGCTCTGTGAAATGTTTATGGTAGCTGTGCTGCTATCCTTTGTGGAGCCACTTGCAGTAGGTTTGTTGCTAACAGTAATAGTTCTTGTACCGCTAGAAAGACCAATAGGTATGGAATTGTCTGGGGAAAATGTTATATCATAATCACTAGGATTGGTGATACCAGTAACACTTATAGTCAAGTTATGACTGGATCCAGCAGCAAAACAAATACCCGGAATGACAAAGCTAAAAGGGCCGTTTCCGGTAGGGCTAAAAGTCCCATGACCGCAAGAAATAGTAATATTATTACTATTTAGACTTGGTGGTTGAGGAGCTATATCAAAATCCACAACCTCAGGGTATGTGTAATTATCAATGGTTGTTTCCCGATCATCATCATAAGTGATTTCAACTTTTTCAGATAATGTAAGCGTTATTTTGTTATTGGATGGGAGGTCTTTGGTATTAAAAGTAAGTGTATAGCCTGTTGTCGCGTTTCCCGAAAGTGAGCCGGTGGATGTTTTAAAGTCGGTAATTGTTGCTGTAACTGTAGCTCCCTCTACCGTTTTGTTATTTGGAATGATGGATATATTCACTGTTACATTTTGGTTGCGACCTAAAGTGCCACTGGGTTTATTTGTGACATCAATTCTATCCCCGGCCCAAGCCGTAGCCGATAGACCTAATATCAAACACAAAGCTAACATAAGCGCAAATAATTTTTTCATTCGATAATCCCTCCTAATAAAACCTGGAATTTAGCATACCTTCAAATATATAGACGTTCGACATTGTGAAAAAGTTCCCTGCCGGAAAAAACATATATTGAAGATATTTTAAAAATTTTCCTGTAATTTTTTACATCCATTGACGTCGCCGCAAAATGCCAAAAGTTCATTTATATAACAATATTCGCGCGGTATTAGCGAATTTTCGGGGTAAATTTTCTTTTTTTTAGGATACGCTGGAGGTAGAACTTGCAACAGGTATGATAACCACGGAACGCCGAGGGCGGCATCCCATATGCACTAACTTAGACAACTCTACCTGTCATTGCGAGGAAGCGAAGCGACGAAGCAATCCAGAATGACCAGCTTCGCCGACACTCTGGATTGCTTCGCTTCGCTCGCAATGACGATGAAAATATAAAGTTAGTGCATATGGGGCGGCGTCCCCTACGTTCACGATTCGTAGGGGACGCCGCCCTCGGCGTTCCGCATTTTGTCCTCGGCGTTCCGCGGTCGTAATAATAATCATAACTTGGCGGTAACATAAACAAAAATCTGAAAATTTTTTCTTTGCGGGTAAATGTGGAAGGAATGAGCTTAATTAAGTATAATAATATAGAAATACAACTTTTATGCCGTTTTAAGTGGTATTCAGTGTAATTAATATACTATTTTCATGAAATAATATTACCATTTCATGGGTACTACCTAACGGTCTGCTTCGCAGCCCAGGTTTTGAGCCGTGAGTTATGAGTTTTGAGTAAATTCTTGCTTTTTATTGGCATGGTTTATATGTAAGTGACTAATGCGGTCTTTATCCGCAATTGTGAAGGATCGTATGTTTATGAAGAAAAAATATCTGTTGTTACCGGTCATCATGATGTTCGCCATTCTTACCGTTTTGTTCGTATATATGGCTTTACCGCTGGGGCAGACTTGTGTTCGCGCGGTGAATGGCGTTATGGATTTGCGCGGGTCCGATTTGAGCGCCGCCGTATATCAGCTGACCGGAGAATGGCAATATACGTCGCGGCAGTTGGTAAACCCGGACGAGTTTCCGCCTGATGCGCCGTCTACCATTATCCCGGAGAAATGGCCGAAAACTTATCAGGAGCTTATCACCTTTGCCACTTACCGCCTGACGATTTACACCGATGATACCCGCCAGCTCAACTTGTTTGTCAATCAGATATATTCGGCTTATAAGCTGTGGGTCAACGGTGAGTATATCCGCGGCGCCGGCGTGGTGACTGATGCTGAAAACCGCGCTGAAAGCATCCCCAAGTTTGAAGGCGTTATCGTTCCCGTTAAGGCGCGGGACGGAGCTGTGGAAATCGTTATACAGGGCAGCAATTATCATTATATGCGCCCGATCATGAATGGTATGCTGCTGCTCAGCGAGAGCGACGCGGCATACTCATGGTTTTTCCGCACCCGTTCACTCTACCTTATTGCCTTGGGCGCCTTTATCGCGGGAGCTTTTCATCACCTCGCGCTGTATGCTTTGCGCCGCAAAGAATTAGTTTATCTGATGTTTTCCATCCTATGCCTGATCTGCTTCTGGCGCTATGCCGTCGATACCAATGGCTTAAGCAACTTTGCCGGCTGGTTTTACATGTGGAATGGTTTTGCCGATATAAAATCATTTATGATACTGCTCTTCCTCCACGGCGCGGCTATCGCCGCCTTTAGCCTGTATGTGTTCGATCAAGTATGGATAACCAAGAACCGCCGCTGGGTATTGGCCTATGCCGTGCTCGGCGCGGCTTTGTATGGATTTATTCCCTGGAATTCGCCTCATGCGGCGCCCTTCGTGATGGCGACGACGCTTCCCGCCCTGCTGTTCGCCATATATAAAGCGGCGCGATCACAAAGGTTGCGCGAAGAAAAGATGATGTGGCTGAATTTTATCGCCCTGATACTCTTTACCATAGTCAGCTTTGTACAGAAATACTATCTGGATCATATAATGTATATGACCGGATTGATCACCGATATGTTCCTGCTGATGGCGCAGGCGCTGATCCTTTCCAAACACTATGCCGATATTGAAAGGTCGGAGCAGCTGCTCGGTGAAAAAAATGAACTGCTGGACCGCCTCAACCGCATGAAAACAGAGTTTTTTCAGAACATGAGCCACGACTTTAAAACGCCGCTTACCGTGATATCGACCAGCGTGCTCAATGCCGTGGATATGCTTGATTTCGAGATAGACAAAGAGGATATGCGCCAGAGCTTGGATAGCGCTCAGCGTGAAGTCATGTATATGGCCCGTATGGTGGATAATGCCATGAAATATTCCTCTTTGCAGGACAACCGGCAGAACATGGGGCCGGTGGACATATCTTCGCTATTGCGCGACGGGGCGGCTACTTACCGCTCTTTGCTGGAGCGGCAGGGTAATATGCTATTGCTGGACATACCGCGGTCACTTCCCAACATATTCGGCAACGCGGACATGCTTTTGCAAGTGCTGTCCAATTTGCTCTCCAATGCCAACCGGCATACGCGTAATGGAAAAATCTCTATACGGGCGGCGGAGGAAAACGGCATGATCGCCATCACCGTGCAAGATAGCGGCACGGGAATAAATCCGGAGATTTTACCGCGCATATTTGAGCGCGGCGTATCCGAAGGAGGAACGGGTTTGGGTATTCCCATATGCAAGGACGCCGTGGAGGCCCATGGCGGCAATATTTCTATTGAAAGCGAATGCGGGCGGGGCACGGCCATTACCTTCACCCTGCCGCTTTACATTAATAATGACGGGGAGGAACAGGAAAATGAGTAATAATGGTTATCTTCTGCTGGTCGAAGATGAACCGCTGGTACAAGCTAATAATAAAAAGATATTGGAACGGCGCGGCTATTCCATACGTCAAGCCTATACGCTGGCTGAGGCGCGGACGATTATCACCGGGGAACCGCCCAGCGCCATAGTCTTGGACATTCTGCTGCCCGACGGTAGCGGGCTGGATTTTCTGTATGAATTACGGCAAACCTCAAATATCCCGGTGCTGATGCTGACCGCGATGGGAACGCCGCAGGACATAGTCAAGGGGCTGGAAACCGGGGGCGACGATTACCTGACCAAGCCCTATGAACTGCCGGTATTTCTCATGCGGGTACAGGCGCTGCTGCGCCGGGCTTCTTTGATTCCCGAAACACTGCGGGTCGGCCCGATCAGAATAGATACCGCTTCCAACAAGGCATATTTCAATGACGACGATATGGGCCTATCGCCCAAAGAATCATCCCTGCTCCAACAATTTATTCAAAATCCTGATAAAATATTGAGCGCGGAATACCTGTATGAAAAGGTATGGGGGCAGAAAATGCCCGGGGAAGATAAAACACTGAAAGTAGCAATATCAAAACTGCGCACCAAACTGACAGATTCCGACTATACAATCACTTCGTCAAGGGGCGAGGGATACTACTTTGAGATGATGTAGCTTAGAGCTTAGAGCTTAGAACTTAGAACTTAGAGATTAGAGTTTGGCGAAGGTTAAGTTTTGGAAACCTTCGCCCATTTTTTTTTGTGGCTTGTTATAATAAATCTGAAGACAAAAACAATCGCTAATGAATAAAACACACAAACAATTAAAATAATTAACTAAGCACTCACAACTCACAACTCACAACTCAAAACTGGGCTGCGAAGCAGCCCCCAAGGAGGCGTTGTTATGGAACGTGAAAATGATAAACTGCTGCGCGGCGATAAACAGGAAAGCCTGTATTTCGTCGGGCCGTTGAACCTTAACAGGAAAACTAAACAGGCGAACACGGTGATGGGTACGGAATTGTTGCTGGACGCACACAGCTTTGACGCGCTGGATATGCTGGCGACGCAAGAGAACAAACCGTTGACCTTTGAACAGCTTTACGCGGCGGTATGGGACGCCAAAGATGGCGCGGACAACCGCGACGCGGCGCTTGTGGCGCTGAATAATCTTATCAAACAGGTGAGCGCCGCCGGCAAAGGTTTTATGTGGATCGAATACAGTGCGGAAGCGGGATACACGTTTGGCACGCGTTGGGGGCATAACTGGCAAACGGTGAATAAAGCTTTTGAAAAAGGGTTGATTAAAAGTAATATTGAATGTCAGCGCCTCAGAGTTTGGTTGCCAAGTTGAATGGCGTAAAATAATTTCAACTAATTCAACAAAAACATATGGATTCACCTCAAAATAATCACAATGCCCTACGAATATTATATACGTAGGGTTATTTTGTTGTTGTGAATAAAAAGTTTATTATTGGAGGTGAGGATAAGCGACGCCGCCAGATGGGCGGCAGGGTTTACCACGATCTGAAAACCAGACAGAAAACAGGGCGCCCCACCCCTAATGATGTGCGTTAAAGTCCAGGGGCTACATAATATATGACCTAACCGCGACGGCATCATAAATGAGGCTGAAAACCCTGAATCCCGACAGGATAATAAACGAGACCGTTTAACCACGTTGCACGTGAGCAACGCGGCTGAAAACGGAGCATCTCGGCTCCAGAATAAACGAGACAAAAAAATTTTGGAGGTTTTCAGCGATGAAAAAATACTTGTCTATCGCGCTTATACTTATTATGGTATGCGCGCTCACCATCACCGCGTACGCGGCCCCGGAATCCGGCAAACCGGATCCCAAGCCCGGTAACCCCATGTGGGACGACGTTTATAAAGGGCAAGGCGCCTTAGTTGATCCCAGCGTAAGCGCGAGAACTGACGCGTCCGGCGACAAAATCACCTCTAATGCGCACAGCGGTGATGTACCCGGCCTGTATTTCTATTGGGACGATAATAATAAATCGGTACTCGACGGAACTCTATTAGTTGCGGATAGTTTTTTTGACTTAGTAAAGGGCGAAGCAGGCAGCAGGGCATTCACGATCACAGCTAAGAACTCTAACGCGTATTGGGATTATGAAATCGTTGAAGGCGCGGGGAATGTAGTTGTCAAAGGTTCCGGCGTATCCGCGTATAAAATCCCCCGTTTCTTTATGTATACCCAGTCGGATAAGAAAACCGGCGCACTGGTGATCGATAAAAAGACCGGTTTGCCCGTCCTGGTCAAAGATGAACTGAAAAATATCAATATGGTTTTCATCAGCGGCGATTGGATCGACGCGACGATCACCATTGAAAAAATATGGTTGGATGAGGAGGGCAATGAATTTACCGGAGATAATAGCCTGGTGAAATTCAATGCCCCATATGTGCTCGGCGATAATACCATCGGCGGCATTACTTCACTTGGCGGCAAGAAAGTGACCGTGACCGAAGCCGCCATCCCCGGATTCACCACCAAACAGAACCCCATCTCCGTTACTGTGAAGCCCGGTGATACGAAGTCTATCACTTTTGTCAATCAGAAACAGTGGGCCAATATCAAGATCAATAAGGTTTGGCTTGCCGATTGCGATTGCATTGATGAGTGCGTTTACCAAGCCGTGTATGATGGTTATCATATAGTCGCCGCGCCCGATGATATAAAGGCGGAGTTCACGATCAATGGCCAAGCCGCGGTATTGGGCAATAATCAGGTTAAGGCAGGCGCTTATACTGTCAGCGAATTGGACGGACTTCTCGCGGGCAGCGGCTGGGAGCTGTATTCGGAAAATGATGTGGCAATCACCGTCGCCGCGGGCAAATGCGAGACCGTAACATTCTATAATCTATTTGTTCCCGGCACAGCGGCGGTAACGATCAAAAAAGAATGGATCGACTGGGATGAGGAGAATGACAGTCATGGTTTGAAGGTTGTATTTACCGACGGTGAAAATGATTGCTATAGCGGAGATACGATTTATTATACCCCGCTGCCGGCTGGCGGCATGGATGTTTCTATCTCGGAAATAGTAGATGAAGCGGGCTTTATCAAGGAAGATGCCGAATACACCTATTCCTGGGCGCTTTTATTTATTGACGTTTTCCTGGACGGCGAGCTTATTGATACGATTGAAGGGGATGATGCGGCAAAACTCACCCTATTCGATAAGGATGATTATCTGCTGGTATTTTGTAATGTGATCGACAGAAAGAAGAAAACTGTTGACCCCAAGGATATTACTGATAAAATACCCTCTAAAACACATATCGACAAATGGTGGGATGCTTACGGTATCCTGGCCTATGGCGGGAGCAGCAATAAAGATAAAGATGTCTACTTCGTCGCCTTTGATGATGATTTCTGGCAAAAGAACGCCAGCGTGACCATCGGCTTCGGGACGAAAGATAAATTGGATATCCTGGCAACCATTTATTTAGATGAAGAGGGCAACCTTGCTTGCGACCATGATAAGATCATATTCTACGACCAGCAAATTGGCGGTAGCGTATATTTCGACAACCACTACACCACGCCGAAGGAAAAGAACCATAAGTTCGATATCAGCATTTGCGCGTATTTCGGCAATCCTCTTGAATCCGGGAAAATGCAGTTGTGGCTTTTGAATATCACTGCAATAGAATAATTCACCTATTATATAAACAAAGAAGCAGCCCACTAAGGGCTGCTTCTTTGTTTATATACATATTTTTTGGAACCACCTTTTAACAGAAAAATTACATATTTCTATTGACATTATTGCATGGTTCGGTGTACGATATTACACAAAATATTATCGAAAATATATACGGCCGCAGTATTATTTGCGACTAAATATTATCGATCACCATGTTTACGTAGCATTTTACAAAATTCTTCAACAATAATATATATCACCTCAAAAAAAATACGTCAGAAGGCGAATTATATAAATGTATGGTTAGTTCAACATGGCAGAATTTTTAATAAAGCACAGGAGGTGAAGTAAAAATTGCTCCGCGCGCCTGCCAGGCGGGTGGGACGGCAGGTAGGGTTAACCACGTTCCTTAAAAACGAGGCTGAAAACAGGGAACCACAACCCTAAAGATGTGCGTGGTCAGAAATATTTATCTGATCGCGGCCGCATCGCAAATGAGGCTGAAAATCCTGTATCCCGACAGGAAAATAAACGAGGTAAAATAAAAATTAGGGAGGTTTTCAGCTATGAAAAAACGCATTCTCTCCATTTCCTTGGTGCTGATTATGATAATCGCGCTAGCTATCCCCGCATCCGCGGAAATTGAGCCGGCAACTATTACTGAACCCGAACTTGTGATGGCTGATACGGATGAAATCGCGCTAGCCGGAGCGCCGCTGACGGAAGTTAACGACGATGCCGAAGCGGCAGTGATTTCTGAACCTGAACAAGAAATGGCCGCTATGGAAGAACCCGCGCTGACCGAAGAACCACTGCCGGAAGACATGGGGATTATCGGCGATATTGAGCCGGCATTGATTACTGAACAAGAACATGTGCTGGCGGACGTGGAATTACCCGTGTTTGCCGCCATGCCGTTACCGGATGACATGAGAATTTTCGCGGTCAACGACAGCGATCTCGGCTTCCACTGCCGCGATCTCACCGAAGGCCCCGGCGGCGGCAGCCAAAAAATTTCCAATTATATTAAGGGAACGCAAGTACTGTTTGGCCAAATCGCGCCGAATATCTGGCTGCTGGTAAAACAGGATGGCGTCAATCCGGACGGCACACCGGTATATGTTGCCAACACTGATTATGTATGCCCGGAATGCAAAAAAGACACCTGGGCTTCCTTCAGCAATAATAATGATCCGTTGGGCATACCGTTTAAGGGCAAAAACATCCAGATCAACCATTATGGCACCCCGGAAGCAGGTGATTTGGACATCACCGCCAATATTTCCGCTTCGTATGACGCGGTGACCTGGCGCAACATTATGGCGCAGGACTTCTATAAGGAGTATGCGCAGGATTTTTACAAGGAATATGCGCAGGACTTCTATAAGGAATATGCGCAGGATTATTACAAGGAGTATGCGCAGGACTTCTATAAGGAATATGCGCAGGATTATTATAAAGAATTTGCACAGGACTTCTATAAAGAGTTTGCACAGGACTACTATAAGGAATACGCGCAGGATTTCTACAAGGAATACGCGCAGGATTTCTATAAAGAGTACGCTCAGGACTACTATAAAGAGTATGCGCAGGACTTCCGTAAGGAATACGCGCAGGATTTCTTCAAAGAATTCGCGCAGGATTACTTCAAGGAATTCGCCCAGGATTTCTATAAGGAATTCGCGCAGGATTTCTTCAAGGAATACGCACAGGATTTCTACAAGGAATACGCACAGGATTTCTATAAAGAATTCGCCCAGGATTTCTATAAGAAATATGCGCAGGATTGGTGGAAAGTATTTGAGCAAGACTGGTATGATGTATATAAACAGGATTGGCGCAATATCATCGCCCCCACCTACGACAGGGACGAAATACAGCAAGGCCCGTTCACCGGCATCTATGCGGCAACCAAAGGAAAAGCCAAAGGCACTAATTTCGAACATGGCTTCTTCGGTAGCGGCGGCAACGCGGAAACCTGGGTAAAAATCCCCACCGATCTGAAAGGTAAACAATGGTTGATACTCGGCACTTCCAATTCCAACAATCACCGTGAAGAAGATAACAGCTATGGATATTTCGTGGAAATCAAAGACGGTTATCTGGTAATATCTTATGATTACAGATTCATCGACGCGAATATGCGGGCGGAAGTATTACTTGACTTAAAAGACGTGAACAATGGTTTCAATGTATCCGACAACAGGCATTTCTACACCGGCGACGAGTTCTGGATCCCCATTCCCAAAGCTGCCCCTGCCGGCAACAGCAACACCGCCACGGCAAAAGCGGAATTAGTAGGCAATGGCAACAATGCGAAATTGCAAATCACAGTTGGCGGCGTGGCTTACGGTAATCTGGCCTGGAGCAACAAAACAGTGCAGGATTATATCTGCGGCGACTATGTGGTGCAAGTGAGCATAAACAGCAACAAAGTGGATTCGGTAAAGGTAGTTAAAGCGCCGGTAGTGGAAGGCGATACAGCCAACATTATTTTGCCCGAGTTTATTTATCTGCATCCGTTCGTATCCAGCATCCGCTACTACACCGACTACCGTTTCACCGGCTGGAAAGTTATTGGCAGCGAAGATGTTGGCGATCCTTACTTAGTAGATACGATCAAAAATGACCCCAAAGCGCTGAGATTTATTGAAGATCACTTTGAAGATGCGGTATTTGTGCGTGATGTTGACACCGGCGCCCCGCGCTTTATCCGCGACATCGACATTGAGCAGTTACGTTTTGTCCGCGATGTTAACGCAGAACCGCTGCGCTATGTCCGCGATATTTCCACCGGCCAGCAACGCTATGTCCGCGATGTTAATATTGAGCCAACGCGCTATGTTCGCGATATTAACATAGAAACACTGCGCTATGTCCGCGATGTTAACATTACCCCACTGCGCTATGTCCGCGATGTGAACATAGAACCACTGCGCTATGTCCGCGATGTTAACATTACCCCACTGCGTTATGTCCGTGATGTGAACATAGAACCTCTGCGCTATGTCCGCGATATTAACATAGAGCCACTGCGCTATGTCCGCGATGTGAACATAGAACCACTGCGCTATGTCCGTGATATTAACATAGAACCACTGCGTTATGTCCGCGATATTAACATAGAGCCACTGCGCTATGTCCGCGATGTCAATATAGAAACACTGCGCTATGTCCGCGATGTCAATATAGAAACACTGCGCTATGTCCGCGATGTTAATATAGAAACACTGCGCTATGTCCGCGATGTGAACATTGAACCTCTGCGCAAAGTCGGTGAGGAAGAAGTAGGCAGAGTGAACACCAACACTCCCGTCAGAGGAAGCATCACGGTAAGAGTGACTAGCCCGAACGGCTTTACGTATAACGGACCCATGACCACTCTTTACAATCTTGCCCCCGGCTCATACACAGTGGTACTTTCCGGCGAAGGATTTGCTGATTTGACATTGACCAGAACCGTTGTCGCCGGCGACACCGTAACCGCGAATTTCGGAAATGTTTCTGCGAAATACGCTGATGTGAGAACACAGATTGCTGACAGAGTCATCACAGGTGATCATCTGACAGCGCGCGACACGACGATACCCGGCGTACACGTACCTGCACAGGACAAGACTATACCTGGCATACATGTTCCGGCGCAAGACAAGACGATACCCGGCGTGCATGTCCCGACGCAAGACACGACGATCCCCGGCGTACATGTCCCGGCGCAAGACACGACGATACCCGGCGTACACGTCCCCGCGCAAGACACAACGATCCCCGGCGTACACGTTTCCGCAAGCGACACGACGATCCCCGGCGTACACGTCCCTGCAAGCGACACGACGATCCCCGGCGTACACGTACCGGCACGCGACACGACGATCCCCGGCGTACA
>Ga0123356_10002777_pt1 | contig 18588 bp, 16 predicted proteins | sample TergutEmb28metaG_2_FD_92546 | JGI IMG/M metagenome (GOLD analysis project Ga0123356, IMG submission 92546) | Embiratermes neotenicus P3 segment gut microbial communities from Petit-Saut dam, French Guiana - Emb289 P3 | ecosystem: Host-associated > Arthropoda: Insects > Digestive system > Gut ...
CATTTTGTCCTCCTTCTGCGGGATTATCCCGCTACGCAAAATCTTCTGAATGTGTCGCAAACAGGGCGGTTGCGTGTATTGTAGTGGTGTTTCTCTGAAACACCCTTTTTAGTGTAGCACAAATGTTGTACCATATATCATTTAATAAAACTTGCAACCTAAATCCTTCCCCGTATAACCATTCAGAGCCGCTGTTATTCATATAGTTTACTGAAATAGTATCAGTATTATGTGAATTATATGACACAGTTACATCATGCGGAGGGTTTAACATTTCTGCGGGAGAAAGCAATGAAGAATTCCAGCCTTTTTCATTTTGTGTCAACAAACGTGAACATGGGAAAAAGCTGAAACAAGACAGCTTATTACTGTTGCGGAAATAACTCTGTTCAAGATTTTTAAAATCATAATCAAACGTGTATGCTTTTCCGTCTTGGGTAATCCAAACACCATTAGTCCAAGCCACAGACATAAGCCAATTGTTTTTGCCTTTTATTTCAAATCCGTAAATCGGGAGTGATATATCATCTAAAGACCAATCAATAATCTCGTATGCTTTAACAGCGTTTAATCCGTCTAATATTTCTTGAATTGTATCTTTGATAAAAATTGTAGAGGTACGTATACCGTCGTTGTCATAACAATAAAATTTCAACGCACTTTCTTCCGGTTTTGCGTTTTCCATTAATCCGGTGACAAATGCCATGTCATTGTTCGGTGTGTACATTGTGGTTTCGGAACAACCTATTAGTAATACACAAACAGTAGCAATTATAAGCAGGCAGATTAGGTTTTTCATGTGCGGAATCCTCTTTCTTATTTATCATTAAAACAGTTCGGAAAGGTAAAAAGTTTCAAAATGTTGACAAAATTATTAATACTATGTTATAATATAAAAAAATTATGGACAAACAAAGCAAATAAGGTGGGTTGAAATTATGAAGAAGATTATAAAAAAGGCAGACTTTAAGTTCTCTTTTGTTTATGTATTGTTTTTTTCATCTTCAATAGTTATGTTGATTGTCGCTGTGATATTTACTTTTTTTATTAAAAATATTGAACAGGAAAGAATTGACAGCATTCAAAACCATTTACTGGTTGCGGCTCAGCGTGCCTCGACTTACCTTACGGTGGAGGAGTTGGATTTGTTCCATACGGCGGAAGATATGGAAAGACCCGAGTGGGAAGAAATACGAGCGAAATTACAGAATTTCGCAGAAGAAACTGCGGTTCTATACGTGTACTACTGGCGTTATGACGGGGGCGACTACATTCAATACATTATCGACAACGATGAAGACGAAGAATATATGGTACACCCCGAACTCTTCTTTTCGCTCGATAGTGATGAGATTTCCGGTGAAGCCGCTCTCAAAATTGCAGCCGGTGAAAGTTGGGTAACAGAATTAGGAGAGTATACCGAATCTTGGGACGGGCTTCTCACTGCTGTGGTGCCGGTGTTTAACCCCGACGGTACGGTTTATTGCGGGGCAGGGGTTGACATAAGCGATGAAGTTTTTATTTCCATGCGTAACTACATGAGAATTATGGAATTTTCTTTGTTTTGTCTGCTTTTTGTTTCGGTTTTGACAGGGTTCTTCGGTATGCGTTTATATAATAAAAAAGCTATTCAAAGTGAAAATGACAGCATGTCTAAAAGTCGGTTTCTCTCGAATATGTCACACGAAATGCGGACACCAATGAACGCCATTATCGGTATGACAACCATCGGCAAATCTACCCATGATATGTCTCGTAAGGATTATTGTTTTAAGAAAATCGAAACCGCTTCACAGCATTTATTGGGTGTAATTAACGATGTTTTGGATTTATCGAAAATTGAAGCTAACAAGTTTGAGCTGTCTTATGTGGATTTTGAATTTGAGAAAATGATTCATTGTGTTATTAACATTATTTCGTTTAAGGTTGATGAAATGAATCAGAGCTTAACTGTCTACATAGATAAGGATATACCGCAAAAGTTAGTCGGTGATGACCAGCGGTTAGCACAGGTTATAACCAATCTTTTAAGTAACGCTGTTAAGTTTACTCCCAAAAACGGCTCTGTCAGACTTGACGCAAAACTTATTGGTGAGAAAAACGGTGAATATACAATAAAAATTACTGTTACGGATACGGGAATAGGCATAAGTAAAGAAAATCAAGCCGCATTGTTTGATTCGTTTCAACAGGCTGATTCGGGCACGACGAGAGTGTTCGGCGGGACGGGGCTTGGACTGGCAATTACTAAAAGTATAGTTGAAATGATGGGCGGGAATATTGAGATTGAGTCTGAGGTTGGAAAAGGTTCTGTTTTCTCGTTTGCTTTTAAGGCGAAATGCCCGATTGAAAAAGCATCGGCATTATCGGAAGACGGCAAAGTCGATGCAGTGGAGAGCAAATCTGATAATCTTGATATTGACGGGATTTTTTCAGGGTGCAAAATAATTTTAGCGGAAGATGTGGAAATTAATCGTGAGATTGCAATCGCATTACTTAAAGATACCGGAGTTGATATAGATTGTGCTGTAAACGGGGCACAGGCAGTTGAAATGTTTAAGAGTAATGCTGATTATTATGACTTGATACTTATGGATGTTCAAATGCCGGTAATGGACGGATATGAAGCAACCCGTTCAATAAGGGCGGCGAGCCACTCGAAATCGAAAACAATACCGATTATTGCTATGACTGCTAATGTTTTCGCTGAAGATGTGGAGAAGTGCCTCAACGCCGGAATGAACGGTCACATAGGTAAACCGATTGATGTTGCGAAATTATTCTATACGCTTCGAAAGTTTTTGAAAAAGAAAACTTAGTTATATTTTAACGTATAATCTTTTTCGTCTATTTCGTCGCAGGCTTTTTCAAATTCAGCTTGACACGGCAATACCCGCTTTTCCTTGTAAGGGTATTTCTTATCAAATTCCTCTGCTTCAAGCGGGTCAACTTCCATACAATCGCTAAAATGTATATTTCCGCAAATGCCGTTGAGAGCACCGTCATATAGAGGCAGAGCCATAAGCCCTGTGTAAAATCCTCCATCCATTGATATACCGTATTTTTTCGCTCCCTCAAATCCGTAAGTATGATAATGATAAGGATAACCGCATATGATTATGGCGTTGAATCCAAGTCGTTTTGCTTCATTGACAGAATGTGTAATTAAAGCCCTGCCAAAACCTTTGCGGTGCAGGGACGGTAAAATGCACACGGGGCCGAAGGTTATTGTTTTATGTTCATTTCCATTACTGTCAATAACTTTTGAATGAGTATAAAATATGCTCCCTACAATTTCTCCGTCCTTTTCAATCACGAAAGAAAGTTCGGGAATAAAGTCGTGGTGATTTAGTATTTTACTTACGAGAAAATGGTCTTCACACCCCGGTTTATACAAATCCCAAAAAGCCTCTCGTACTACCGTTAACACGGTATCATAATCTTTAAGAGTTATTTGTCTTATCATAATATAAAAGTCTCCTTATTAATCTACTCGGCTATTATAACACAAATCAACTTGAAAAGCAATAAAAACTTGAAATGAATTAAACAATGATTGATAATACCACAGGTTATATGAAATGTTAAGGGAGGGTTATACCCTCCCACTTACGGCAGTAACCGATAACTCACTCTTTCCTCCCCGAACATTCTGCACCTTGCAAAATCGTCAATCACAATTCCCGCAAGTGACAGGAACACCCACAGCGACGTAGCGTGCAGGCATATCTGCCCTAAGAAGTTAAAGTTTTGGTGGCTGTAGTCCCACACCTCTAACCCGAGCCACAGGTTGACGATAACGCCGGTTATCAACTCTAACAGCGTGATAATTCCCGCCGAGATGAGCATTTGTGCGGCAATGGGAATGTCACGCTTTATATATTGGTTCATTCCGCCTATGAGAATAAAGCAGATTCCGCCGACGATAAACATTGATATATGTGTCCAGCCCCGTGCTAATATTTCTACTAAGCCGTAAATCGCTCCTCCGGCTAAGAAAAGTATCGGTATTTTAATTCGTTCTTTAATCATAGTAATATTTTAGACAAGTTGTTTCATAAAATGTACAAGAGGTGACATTATGAAAAAACTGGCTTTTTTATTAGCGATGATTATTTCAATTAATCTTTTGACGCTTGTTTCATCGGCGGAAATCTCGTGTAATGCCTATATTCTCATTGAGGCGTCAACGGGACGGGTGCTTAATGAGTATAATGCACATGAACGGCTTTCACCCGCTTCATTGACTAAGATTATGCTGTTATTATTAATCGCAGAGGAAATAAATGCGGGTAGGCTTTCTTTTGACGAAAATGTAACCGTGACCGAAAGCGTTTACGGTGTCGACGGCTCGGTTATATGGCTTGAGCCGGGTGAGGTTATGTCGGTTAATGACTTAGTCAAAGCAGTAGTGATTTCTTCGGCGAATGATGCGGCAGTGGCTTTGGCAGTTCACATAAGCGGTTCTGAGGAGAAATTCGCTCAGGAGATGAACCGCAAAGCCCATACACTGAGAATACAAAATACCAATTTTGTGAATGTCACCGGTTTTGACCACCCCGAGCATTATACCTCGGCATACGATGTCGCAATTATGTCAAGTGCATTAATGCGTGAGGGGAACTATATTCATTTCGCCGAGTTTATGCTTACCCGGTTAGACTCGGTCAGAACCGGTACTGAGCGTGAAACCCAGCTGGTGAATACTAATAAGTTAGCTTTATATTATAAAGGTGTAGAGGGAATTAAAACGGGGACAACCGATAATGCGGGGTTCTGCCTGTCTACTTCGGCATTGAGGAATGATATGCGGCTCATAAGTGTTGTTATGGGGTGTAAAAATGAAGAGGGCAGGGTTGACCTTTCCGAGCAATTACTTGACTATGGCTTTGAGAATTATGAATTATATCGACCCGACACCAAGACAGAATTCGACAATGTTCATTTATTAGATGGGTTGGAGCGGGAACTTGCCGTTATTGAGGAAAGTAATACGAGCATAGTTATACCCAAAGGTAGGGGGGGTTCGGTGAAATATGAAATATACCTCCCCGAAAAAGTGACCGCACCCATCTTAAAAAATCAGCCGGTGGGAACAATTACCGGAACACTCGACGGGGAGGTGGTTTATGAAAGTTATATCGTTGCGGCACATAATGCCCCTAAAATGACCTTTTGGAAGTGTTTCACAAATTTAATAAAAGATTTCTTTATTTTTTAGAAAAGATTTCTAAAAAACACTTGAAAAAAATTCCTTTATGATATATAATAGGTTTAATGAGAATCATTAAGGAGATTATGAAATTATGGCTGTAAAACTTAACACTAATTATCTCAAGAGTTTCATAAACGAAAATGAGCTTTCCCACATTGCACCGTCCTGTAAAGCGGCACTTGACGCATTACACTCGGGCAATGGTGCGGGGAGCGATTTTTTGGGCTGGCTTACTCTTCCCGCAGATTATGACAAGGACGAGTTTAAACGGATTAAAGCTGCCGCCGAAAAGATTAAAAGCCAAAGCGAGGTTGTCATTGTTTTAGGGATAGGCGGTTCTTACCTCGGTGCAAGGGCGGTTATTGAGGCGTTACGGGGGTCACTGTATAACTCACGCTTTAAACCCGAGATATACTTTGCAGGGAACAGTATAAGCCCGACATACATGAACGAGGTTTTGTCGTTAGTCGAGGGGAGGGATTTCTCGGTTATTGTGGTTTCAAAATCCGGAACGACTACCGAAACTGCACTGGCGTTCCGTGTGTTTAAGAAGCTCATTGAGGAACGATATGGTGCCGATTCAAAGAACCGCATTTTCGCTGTTACCGATAAGGCGAGGGGGACACTTAAAGAGTTATCTGACAAGATGGGTTATGAAACATTCGTAATTCCTGATAACGTGGGCGGTAGGTATTCGGTGCTGACAGCGGTAGGTCTGCTCCCGATTGCCGTTGCCGGGTGTGATATTGACGCACTTATGGCAGGTGCTAAGGCGGCAATGGACGAACTTAAAGACACTGATTTAAATAAAAACGCTTGCTGTAAATATGCGGCACTTCGTAATATATTGGCACGCAAGGGCTTCTCGGTGGAAATGCTTGTCGCTTATGAAAACTTTTTCATGATGATGAACGAGTGGTTCAAGCAATTATTCGGGGAGAGTGACGGTAAGGACGGGAAGGGCTTGTTCCCTGCTTCTGCTACGTTTTCGACGGATTTGCACTCGTTGGGGCAGTTTATTCAAGAGGGAAGTAATATTATTTTTGAAACTGTTGTGCAGTTCAAAAACACCGACAACGACTTCTTTTTGGAAAACGATGCAGATAATTTAGACGGGTTGAACTTTTTGTCTGACCAAAACATGTCAAACGTAAGTGAAAAGGCGTTTCTTGGTACACTTTTGGCACATACTGAGGGCGGTGTCCCGAATATTATTCTTGAGCTTGATAAATTAGATGAGTTTAACTTGGGGTATCTCTTGTTCTTCTTTATGAAAGCGTGTGCCTTGTCCGGTTATATATTGGGGGTCAACCCGTTTGACCAGCCGGGGGTTGAAGCGTATAAGAAGAATATGTTCGCACTTTTAGGAAAACCGGGATATGAAGCCGATAAGGCGGCACTTGAAGCACAAATTCAAAAACTTAATTCATAATAAATATATTGGGAGGTAAAAAAGCCATGATTAAATTAATCTCAGGAAAAAGGGGTTCGGGGAAGACCAAGCTGTTAATTGAGGAAATCAAGGCAAAGAGGAAAATCAGCAACGGTAACTTAGTGGCAATCCAAGTCGGGAACTCGCTGAATTCTCACGTTAAGCATGATGTTCGGCTGATTAACATCGAGGATTATAACATAACCGAGTATAACGCTATGTTCGGTTTCGTGGGCGGGATTTTAGCCTCCGACTATGACTGCACGCACATATTTATTGACGGGATTTTGCGGATTATCGGCAGGGACATGGAAAAGGTCGAGAAAATGTTTGCGGGGATTCACTCGGTTTCGGGAGATACTGAGGTGGTGTTCACCATTTCTGAGGACGAGAACGACTTGCCGGAGGCTATGAAAAAATATTTATAAAAACCATTGACAAGATTTTTTTTCTGTGCTATAATAACATTCGTGTCATTTATTAACAAATAGAGAGAGGTGTCCTCATGGCAGTTCCAAAAAGGAAAGTTTCTAAAGCAAGACGAGATAAAAGGCGTTCAGAGGTGGAGAAGTTGTCTGCACCGGCTTTTTCGACTTGTACCAACTGCGGCGAGCTTAAAACCCCGCATAGAGTGTGCAAAAGCTGCGGTTTCTATAAAGGGCGTGAAATTATTGCTCAAAAGGAAGCGTGACGGACAATTGACGAACAATTGACAATGTACAATTGACGAACAATTGACAATTAAGGTTACACAAAACAAAGGCTGGGGAAAATCCCCAGCCTTAAAGTATGTTCTGTTGGTTTTAGTTAGTTTTGAACTGTGCACAAAGGTTTTTAAGCACATCGGTCTGCCCGTTCATTTCCTCAGCCGCCGCCGCACTTTGCTCTGCAGTTGCACTGTTTTGCTGAACCACGTTAGCGATTTGCTCAACACCTATGTTAAGCTGAGATATAGCAATCGCCTGACTGTCGGAGGATTCTGCAATTTGTGCGATAATGTCGGCGTTATTGTTAATTCCGTCAACGATTTCTCTTAATGAGTCGGAGGTTTCGGTGGCTAAGTTTAATCCTAAGTTTGCTTTATTAATCGAGTTTTCGATTAAGCCCGATGTGTTCTTCGCCGCCTCAGCACTCTTAGAAGCAAGGTTTCTAACTTCCTCCGCAACAACTGCGAAGCCTTTACCTGCACTGCCCGCTCTTGCCGCTTCAACTGCCGCATTAAGTGCAAGAATATTCGTCTGGAACGCAATATCGTCGATAACTTTGATAACTTTTTCGATTTGGCTTCCCGCTTCGGCGATTTCACGAACGGCGTTCATGAGGCTTTCCATCTGATTTGTGCCGGTTTCTGCCTTGTTCTTGATTTCTGAGGACAGCCCCGCACATTTGCCTGCCATTTCAGCAGTGTCTTTAATCTGACCGGACATGTCTTGAATGGAGCTGGAGAGTTCCTGAACGGAAGCCGCTTGCTCGGTGGAGGCTTGTGCAAGGCTTTGTGCACCGTCGGAAATTTGCCTTGATGCATCACTTACTTGGTCAGCACAGGAGTTGATTTCCCCGAGTGAGTCGTTAAACTTGCCTTCTAATGACCTAAGGTGATTACCTAACTCGTCGGTAGCCGATTTAACGTGAATGTCTACAGTAAGGTCACCGGTTGCAATTCTTTCCATGTCTTGTTCAATGTGGTGAACGAGTTCAACGAAATCTCTACATGCCGCAATGGTTTGTGCAATTTCGTCCTGCCCTCTGGCGTATTTGTTGAATTGCTCTGTTTCCTGCGGGGTGAGTGAGACTTTACCGGTTGTTCCCGCTTGAACCATGTAATTTTTAATGGGTATGAGCGGATTTACGATTAATCCGGAAACGTAAAGTGCCATTGAGATGGCGATTATGATTGCAAGAACGATTACTGCAATAAGTACGATTAATAAAGTGGTTGATAATTTTTGACCTGCTACTGCTGCTTCGTCAGCGTTTTCAATCTTGTAATCCATACATTCGCCGAAAGCGTCAATAACCGTTTCGCTTGAATCACGACATATATCCAAAAGCCTGTTAATCTCGCCCGAATCGTTAATTTTAGCGGCATCATATAAGCTTGCAATCGCGGGTTTCATTTCTTTTTCATACGATGAGCGGGCACTTGAGAAAACGCCTTCGATTTTCGAGTCTTTAGTTAATGTATCCTCGTATTTATCTAAGTATTCCTCTAAGTACACCATGCTTTTCTTAGCTCTGTCATACGCTCTGTCAATCCCTGCCAAGTCTTCTCTGTAGGAATAGACCACCATTTCACGAGTGGCAACCTGTGTGGCTTGCATTGCCTCTTTAGCGATGGCAATGTATTCCAACGGCAGTGTTTGCTCGTTGTACATATTGTCGAGTTTTCCGGTAATGGTGCTCATTCCGATGACGCCGACTACGCCTACAACGACGGTGAACGCAATGACAAACAGGAATCCAACCATTAATTTTGCTTTTACTTTTAAGTTTTTCATTCTATTTTCTCCTTAGATTGAATTTATAATGCTTATTTATAAACTTAACAATAATTAAAGCATACTTTTTGTAAAAAGTCAACATGTAAATGTTTTTTTTGTTACTCTTTACACAAATGTCATGCTTTTTATGTTATAATGTACAAAAAGGAGGGAAAATTATGCCTGTTAATATTAAAAATGTGCTTCCGGGTTCACCTGCTGAAAGAGCGGGTTATCGGGTGGGAATGACATTAAATTCCATAAATGGTCATGAAATCAACGATGTTCTTGACTATATGTTCTATGCGGATGAGGATTTTGGGCTGGAATTCGAGACGTTTCTTATGGATAATAAGCGTAACTGCGGGAATAACTGCATTTTCTGCTTTATTGACCAGCTTCCCCAAGGGCTTCGGGAATCTCTGTATTTCAAAGACGATGACTCCCGTCTAAGCTTCCTCCAAGGGAATTATATTACTTTGACTAATCTGAGTGAGGGGGACGTTGGCAGAATTATCAGTATGCGAACCCCTGTGAATGTGTCTGTGCATACTGTTAATCCGGAATTACGCAGTTTTATGATGGGTAATCCTAAGGCGGGAGAGGCGTTAAGCACCCTGTACCGCTTTGCTGAGGCGGGTATTTCCATGAATTGCCAGCTTGTTCTGTGTCCGGGGATAAACGACGGTGAAGAGTTGATACGTTCCCTCGATGTATTAACAGGGTATCCCTCAATAGAAAGTATCGCTTGTGTTCCTGTGGGGTTGACGAAATTCCGTGATAACCTGCCCAAACTTCGCTGTTTCAACAAGGAAGAAGCTGCAAAAATAATCCGAGTTACCGAGAAATATGAAAGAGTGTTCGCCGCAGACGAGTTTTATTTAACCGCAGAGAAGCCCCTCCCCGATTATGAATATTACGGCAGTTTCCCCCAATATGAGAATGGTGTGGGTATGTGGGCATACTTTGACAATGCACAATGCACAATGCACAATGCACAATTACGCAGGATTTCGATTGCTACAGGGGTGGCGGCTTATCCTTTAATTAAGAGAGTGTTTGGGGGAGCGGCGAGGGTGTACGCTGTGCGTAATGAGTTTTTTGGGGAGAGCGTCACCGTTTCGGGGCTTTTAACGGGGATTGACATTATTAATCAGTTGAAAAGGGAGGACTTGGGCGAGGAATTGTGGCTTCCTCCGAATATGTTCAACACAGACGGGCTTACCTTAGATTCAATGACGGTTGAGGATATATCACAGGCACTTAATGTAAAAACTGTCATTCTTGACCCTGCTTGACAGGACGGGTTATTATATGGTATGATTATGTATTAATATTTGCTTGTTGAAATTGAAAAGGAAAAAATGCTATGGATAAGAAAAATATCGCTTCCGGTGCGGCGGCTGAGCTGAGGACACAGGAATTTATTTCAAAGTTTTCTGTGCCGTTTACGCAGCCTTATGATTTTGAGGAGTTAATTGATAATGCATTGTATGAGCTGCGTGATTTTACTAAAACAGACAGAGCTATTATTTTAGAGTTTCAAGCGGACGACTCATTGTTGTGTACCTATGAGAGTGTTATTAACGCCGAAACTCCGAAAGTGCTGAACCGTTCGCTCGCTTATGAGGTTATGAAGCCCATACTCGATGAAGCGGATAATACCGGCTGTTTTTATAAAAGAGAAGCCTCACGCCATTTCCTCAGATACCCCGACGCTGATTTGGGTGAGAAAAGCTTCTGTTATATACCCTTGACAATCGGGGGGAACAGGGCGGGTTATCTCGTTTTCTTCACCATGTTTGAGGAGGCGAATTGGGCAGAGGGTGAATTTAGGCTTGCGACTATGGCAGGCTCGATTATAGCGGGGGCATATTCCCGTAAAAAGAGTGAAGAAATCCTTCATGCGGCGAATGAAGCAGAATTACGCACGCAGGAGTTTATGTCGGAATTCTCTGTGCCGTTCACACGGCCGTATGATTTTGATGATTTAATCGACAATGCGTTGTATGAGTTGCGTGATTTTACTAATACCGACAGGGCGATTATCTTGGAGTTTCAACCCGACGGCTCACTCCTCTGCACCTATGAAGATGTTATAACCGAGGATACACCGAAGGTTATGGGGCATTCCTTAGCTTTCCGAATGATGAAGCCCATTCTTGAAAAGGCAGACAGGACAGGCTGTTTCTATGAAAAGGCGGCTTCCCGCTATTTCCTCAGACACCCCGACACCGATTTGGGTGAGAAAAGCTTCTGTTATATACCCTTGACAATCGGGGGAAGTCGGGCGGGGTATCTTGTATTTTTTACAATGTTCGAGGAGGCTAACTGGGCAGAGGGTGAGTTTCAGCTTGCCACCATGGCGGGTTCGATTATTGCGAGTGCGTATTCCCGGAAAAAGAGCGAGGACTTCCTTATTGCGGCGAATGAAGCGGAATTACGCACGCAGAAGTTTATATCGGAATTCTCCGTGCCTTTTACACAGTCCTACGATTTCGATGAATTAATCAATGACGCATTGTATGAGCTTAGGGACTTCACCAATACCGACAGGGCGATTATTTTAGAGTTTCAAAGTGACGGTTCGCTTTTATGCACCCATGAGGACGTTATTAATAAGGAAACCCCGAAAGTATTAGGGCGTTCGCTGACCCATAAAACCATGAAGCCTATTTCCGATAAGGCGGACAGAACCGGCTGTTTTTATGAAAAAGCGGCATCACGTTATTTTCACAGATACCCCGACACCAATTTGGGGGAGAAGAGTTTTTGTTATATACCTTTGACAATCGGCGGAAACAGAGCAGGTTATCTCGTTTTCTTCACCATGTTTGAGGAGGCTAACTGGGCGGAGGGTGAGTTTCGCTTAGCGACTATGGCGGGTTCGATTATTGCGGGAGCATATTCCCGAAAAAGGAGCGAGGATGTTTTATTTGCGGCGAGAGAGGCTGAGCTTCGCACACAGGAATTTATATCGACGTTCTCGGTGCCTTTTACACAATCGTATGATTTCGATGAGTTAATTAAGCATGCATTGTATGAGCTTAGGGACTTTACCGGAACGGACAGGGCGATTATTTTAGAGTTTCAACAGGATAAATCGTTGCTCTGTACGCATGAAAATGTTATAAATGATGATACTCCGAAGGTTATGGGGCGTTTGCTGACGTATGAAATAATGAAGCCTATTCTTGTTGAAGCGGATATAACCGGCTGTTATTATGAAAAAGCGGCGGTTCAGGTGTTCCAAAAACACCCCGGCACATCTCTTGATGAAAAGAGTTTTTGTTATATACCTTTGATGATTGGCGGGAGCAGAGCGGGTTATCTCGTTTTCTTCACCATGTTTGAGGAAGCTAACTGGGCTGAGGGTGAATTTAGGCTTGCGACTATGGCAGGCTCGATTATAGCGGGAGCGTATTCACGTAAGAAGAGTGAGGAGGCACTTCTTGCGGCGAATGAAACCGAGTTGAGGGCACAGGAATTTATATCGAAGTTCTCGGTGCCGTTCACACAGCCTTATGATTTTGATGTGTTGATTGATAACGCATTGTATGAGCTGCGTGACTTCACTAATACGGACAGAGCGATTATTTTGGAATTTCAACAGGATAATTCGCTGTGCTGTATTCATGAAAGTGTAATAAACGAGGAAACTCCGAAGGTTTTGGGGCGGACTCTTAAATATGAAGTGATGAAGCCTATTCTTGATAAAGCTGAAGAAACGGGTTGTTATTACGAAAAAGCGGCGGTGAATGTGTTCCAAGCCAATCCGGGTACTTCGCTTGAGGAAAAGAGCTTTTGTTACATTCCGCTTATGGTGGAGGGTGCAAGAGCAGGATATTTAGTATTCGCCACAACATTCGAGCAGGCAGACTGGACAGAGGGTGAGTTCAGACTTGTTACTATGGCGGGTTCTATTCTTGCGGGAGCGTTCTCTATGCGTAGGGGTGAAACTGCACTCAGAGAAGCGACACAGAAAGCACAGCAGGCGAATGAAGCCAAAAGCCAGTTCCTTTCTAACATGAGCCATGAAATTCGCACGCCGATGAACGCCATTATCGGAATGACGTATATCGGGAAGTCTGCATCTGATTTACAGCGGAAAGACTATTGCCTGTCGAAAATCGAGAATGCCTCACAGCATTTGTTGGGTGTAATCAACGATATTTTAGATATGTCGAAAATTGAGGCGAACAAATTCGAGCTGTCGTATGAGGAATTTGATTTTGAGAAAATGCTTCAGCGTGTTGTTAATATTATTGCGTTCCGTGCTGATGAGAAAAATCAAAGGCTGACAGTGCATATCGACGATTCTATTCCGAGGACACTGATTAGCGACGACCACCGACTTGCTCAAATTATTACCAACTTGCTCGGTAATGCAGTTAAGTTCACGCCTGAGGGGGGAAGTATTGTTCTTGACACCCGCTTCATAAGTAAAGAAGACGATGAATATACAATACAGGTAACAGTTACAGACAGCGGTATAGGCGTTACTCCCGAGCAGCAAAAGCGGCTTTTCCAATCGTTCCAGCAGGCTGAGGCAGGAACAGCCCGTAAGTTCGGCGGCACGGGATTGGGACTGGCTATTTCAAAAAGTATTGTGGAAATGATGGGTGGAAGTATAGGGCTTGAGTCTGAGCCGGGTAAGGGTTCAAAATTCCGGTTCACGTTTAAAGCTAAACGCGGTTCAAAAAGCACCCCCAATTTATCCGAAATCGGCGTTAATTGGGGTAACATCAATATAATGGCGGTGGACGATGACCAATATGTTCTCGATTATTTCACCGATGTTATGCGAGGTTTCGGTAAAGACTGCGACACCGCTTTGAGCGGTCAGGAGGCATTGGCACTTATCGGAGAAAATGGTATGTATGACATACACTTCGTTGACTGGAAAATGCCGGATATGGACGGCATTAAATTAGCGAGTGAAATTAAGGCTAAGTCTAAATCACCCGAGCACACAATAATTATTATGATTTCAGCGGCTGAGTGGAGCAGTGTGGCTGATACAGCGAAAAAAGCGGGAGTTGACAAGTTTTTGTCCAAGCCGCTGTTCCCGTCTGCAATTGCTGACGCAATCAATGAAGCGATAGGAATAGGTAATCTTCACGAGGAAGAAAAGACGAATTTCAACCATATTTTCAAGGGGTATAAGATTCTTTTGGCGGAAGACGTTGAAATAAACCGTGAAATTTTCAAGGCGATTGTAGAGCCTACAATGCTGGAAATTGATTATGCCGAAAACGGTGAGGAAGCAATCGCTATGTTCGAGAAATCGCCCGACGCTTATAATTTGATTCTTATGGACATTCAGATGCCTAAGGTTGACGGTTTTGAGGCGACTCGTAAAATTCGGGCTGTTAATCACCCGAAAGCCGGGTCTATACCGATTATTGCCATGACGGCGAATGTTTTCCGTGAAGATGTGGAAAACTGCCTTGAAGCGGGAATGAATGCTCATATCGGTAAACCGATTGATATTGACGAATTAATAGGTACTTTGCAAAAGTTTCTTTAATTACGACAGTCTTGTAATGTTTTATAGCTTTTTCGCATATAGATTGACAAACAATTCTAATTGTATTAGCAATTTATGCGGAGGGCGAGAACGTGACACATAACAAGAACATCAGTTCCGATTTCGGAACAAAACAGGAAAGATGTGTTAGCTTGGGACAGTATATCATTGCAAATAAGGCAACTGTCAGAGCAGCAGCAAAGGCGTTCGGAATTAGTAAAAGTACGGTACATGCGGTTGTGGGTTGATAGATAGGCTGAGTAGATATGGGAAAGGGCTTCGGAAGAAGCCCTTTTGTGGTTAAGATATACAGACTTTGCAAAAATTAGTTCCATAAGGCGTTAATTCACAAACACCTTTTTGTATGTCTATTATCCCGCCATCGCGTTCAACACGAGATTTGTAACCGGTTACTTCTGCATATCTATCAAATATCTCATACTTGTCTTCTGCGGTAAAATAATAGCTGTAATTAATACAAATTAATCCGAAGGCTACCAGATTTGATAAAGTGTCCGAGGAGATTGTTTTTGTTACATCAGATGACTCGGGTATCAATATATCTCCTGTTAAGTTGAAAAAGCCCTCTTTATTTGGGTCTCTTTGTATTAATTTTGCTATTGCAAACGAATCCGATTGGTTCATTTGTTGAATAGCAAAAGCATCTTGTGATGACATTTGTTTAAGTATATTAGAGAACGAAGGATGTATTGTACCTGCTTTTGTTTTATCGGAAGCGGAAGCAATAAGATTAGAAAACATTTCTCTCAGCTCGGGTTCTTCGACACAGTATTTAGAATCCTCTAATGCTTGTGCAACAATTTGTAGTTTTGGTTCAATATGGTTCTCGCTTGGTATTGCATTAATTTTATTATTTAACTCATGTTTGTAAATTTCAAGACTGTGAGCGTACTTTAACTTTTGCTTGTCTGCTATATGAATGAGCGGATTAAAAACCAACGAAAAAATTGATGAAAAGCCACTCCCGATTGTTGCTGTGGGTTCATCTGTCAAGTTTTCAATTGCCTTATCTATAGATTGTGGTAATTCTAATTTTTCCGGTAATTTTACTTCCATATTTACTTTCCTTACTTAATTTACATATTTTGGTGTTATATTTTAATCCCCATTACTTACTCTTCTAATTCAATAAACTCCCTCAAAAACAACGGTCTTGCGTAAAATGCCCCCGATGTTAGCCGGGTTTGACCTATTGAATGAGGGGGATATTATATGCGGAGAGATACATAAAAAAATCACATCTGATAAATAACTTCCCCGGTTTTAATAACATGGGCAACAAAACCACTCGGGTCGTGGTTCGGGTTTAACAAATGCGGCTCTATATCAATAAAATCATCAATCAACCCATTATTCCGACGTGCTTTCCATAATGAAATGCGGGCATCATACCAATCCTCGTCTTTAACATCGTCAACCAAAACTGCTATATCAATGTCGCTGAACTCATGAGGATTTCCGTTGACATAAGAGCCGAAAAGAATAACCGATTTAGGATTTAACACTTTTTTAACTTCTTCCGAATACATCTGTGCTATTTCCCTAACTCTTGTTTTATCCAGCATAAGAACTCCTCCGCTTTCTCTAATATTTCCGTGCATTTTTCGGTATTGAGCGTTTTTGATATGTTTGCTTTGTATTCGGGATAACGCCCGTCTACATGAAGCGGCATAAGCTCATCTAAAAATGACACTTGCTCTTCTGATAATTTATCACTGATATTACCACGTTTAGCCAACTTTTCCAAGTCGTGAATTTTCGGAGGAACTTCGCCTGTGTTATGCTCTATAACCGCCTTTAATGCTTTCTCAGCAATTAAATGACAGAAAAAGCCCATCGGTAAGAAACGTTCGCTGTTTAATAATGCTTTTGCCGTAAGCACGTCATCATCAGCTAAATCGAGCCAGTATTGAACTTTGTCGAGCATTGTAATCACCTCAAATCCTGCCTTGTTCCCTAAATTTTACTATATTTTATTATAGTTGTCAAGTATAACGTTTAATAATTGTTGACAAAACCGACGTTTTTATGGTATAATGCAATTAACACAGCTCATGCGATGAGCAAGGTTATAGTTCCCGGGTGATTCTTGGCATGGTATAATCAATGGCTGAGTTTCAAGAAGTTAGAGGTTGTTATAGTTCCCGGGTGATTCTTGGCATGGTATAATAAACATAATCTGCTACTACATCACTATCGGGTTATAGTTCCCGGGTGATTCTTGGCATGGTATAATAAAATAAAAGTTGGTGATATAAATGGCTCAGTTATAGTTCCCGGGTGATTCTTGGCATGGTATAATGGTTGAATTCTAAACGAATCCGCTCAAATTGTTATAGTTCCCGGGTGATTCTTGGCATGGTATAATAAGGACTTGATTGCTTTTGGCGATATTCGCGGTTATAGTTCCCGGGTGATTCTTGGCATGGTATAATTGCTTTAATTCAAATATAGCTTGCAAATCGGTTATAGTTCCCGGGTGATTCTTGGCATGGTATAATCCCACACCTATTAAGTAACAACGCACGAACGTTATAGTTCCCGGGTGATTCTTGGCATGGTATAATAATTTATAAGCGACGTGATGAAATTTACATGTTATAGTTCCCGGGTGATTCTTGGCATGGTATAATCGAATGTATCGGTGCAGGTAACAAACAGCGGTTATAGTTCCCGGGTGATTCTTGGCATGGTATAATATTCCAGTTAGGTACATTATTCCTCCTGTCGTTATAGTTCCCGGGTGATTCTTGGCATGGTATAATTAATTCAACGTAATATCAGTCTATAACAGCGTTATAGTTCCCGGGTGATTCTTGGCATGGTATAATTACCGGAAGTCCAATGACAGAACCGAGAGCGTTATAGTTCCCGGGTGATTCTTGGCATGGTATAATTTGTAAAAATTATAGGGTAGAATGGGATTAGTTATAGTTCCCGGGTGATTCTTGGCATGGTATAATATGTTCGCGAATTTAAGAGCGATTGCAAGGGTTATAGTTCCCGGGTGATTCTTGGCATGGTATAATGCGTTCGTTGAGGGACAGTCGCATGGGTTAGTTATAGTTCCCGGGTGATTCTTGGCATGGTATAATGAATCCAGAATATAAGTAAAATAAAAGTCAGTTATAGTTCCCGGGTGATTCTTGGCATGGTATAATACCTGTAAGAGTTGCAACCCCTAACGGTGAGTTATAGTTCCCGGGTGATTCTTGGCATGGTATAATCTTTAACAAAAAATCAAAGAAATGAAGCTGTGTTATAGTTCCCGGGTGATTCTTGGCATGGTATAATTGAGACCTCAAGATATATTCAGCCGGACACGTTATAGTTCCCGGGTGATTCTTGGCATGGTATAATCGCATTATCGGGTTATAACTATGGAAAACAAGTTATAGTTCCCGGGTGATTCTTGGCATGGTATAATATTGATTGATGATTCAGAACGATTAATGTTGTTATAGTTCCCGGGTGATTCTTGGCATGGTATAATATAAACGGGATTTTTACGGCATATCAAACGGTTATAGTTCCCGGGTGATTCTTGGCATGGTATAATCTTTGGAACTTTCTTTAACAAACTTCTGCCGTTATAGTTCCCGGGTGATTCTTGGCATGGTATAATAGCGGGTTATAAATTCTTCAGTATATTTACGTTATAGTTCCCGGGTGATTCTTGGCATGGTATAATTATTATCGAAATAGTAAATGTGTCGATGGAGTTATAGTTCCCGGGTGATTCTTGGCATGGTATAATTGTGTTTGTTGAGGTAAGTATATCCCACATGTTATAGTTCCCGGGTGATTCTTGGCATGGTATAATCATGGTATCAGAGAATACCTAATACATGGCGTTATAGTTCCCGGGTGATTCTTGGCATGGTATAATGGCTTGTGATGTACGTTCCTA
>Ga0123356_10002778_pt1 | contig 18586 bp, 17 predicted proteins | sample TergutEmb28metaG_2_FD_92546 | JGI IMG/M metagenome (GOLD analysis project Ga0123356, IMG submission 92546) | Embiratermes neotenicus P3 segment gut microbial communities from Petit-Saut dam, French Guiana - Emb289 P3 | ecosystem: Host-associated > Arthropoda: Insects > Digestive system > Gut ...
ACGGGAAGTATCTCTACCAGCAGGAAAAGAAAGAGCGCGAAGCCAAGAAGCATCAGAAGACGATCACCGTAAAAGAGGTCAAGTTCCGCATCAATGTGGACGACCACGATTACGAGACCAAGAGGAATCACGTACTGCGCTTTTTGAACGAGGGCGACAAAGTCAAGGCGACGATTTTTTTCCGCGGGCGCGAGATGACGCGTACCGGATTGGGGCGCCAGATTTTGGAGCGCTTGATCAAAGACGTGGAGGCGCAGAGTATCGTGGAGTTTCGTCCGCGGCAGGAAGGAAATACGCTGCACGCGATCCTGGCGCCCAAGAAAGTAGAAGGCGGCGGACAGAAGCCGAAGCAGTCGCCGCAGCAGCAGGGTGGACAGGCCAAGCCTGTAGGCCCTCGCGCTCCGAGCGTGGGAACTCCGCCGGCGCAGGTCGCCAAGCCCGCGTCGTAGCGCGGCTTTCGCGACGAATTACAAATTCATCGCAATTGGCACTGGGCACCAGGCATTTGGCCAGTCGAGAGAATGCCTCGGGTGAAATTTCTGTTTTCGCCTCGTGTTTGGTGCCCAACACAAATTGCTATTTGAGGAATCTATGCCGAAATTGAAAACGCACAAAGGCGCTGCCAAGCGCTTCAAGAAGACGGCAAAGGGAAAAGTGAAGCGGGGACACGCGAAACTGCGTCACATCCTGACGTCGAAGGAAACCAAGACCAAGCGGAAGATGAGAAAGTCGGCTTTGGTGAGCGATGGAGATCTCGCCAAAGTGCTTCGCATGATTCCGTATCAATGAGAAAACCTGGGCTCACCGCTTGGGGGCTCGCGGTCCGTGGTTCCGACGTTTCCTGACCCGGTACCCCCCTGGTCCGAGTCCCAGATTTCGGCGTGTGAAGAGGCCATCGATTGCCTTCCTGGCGAATCGTCCTTGCCTCCAGCCGCCAGTAAACGGAAAGCAAAAAGGAGAAGAACATGCCTCGTGTAAAACGCGGAACAAAACGCCGCCAGAAACGCAAGAAGATACTGGACCGCGCAAGCGGATATTTCCTCACAAAATCGAAGCTGTATCGTTCGGCGAAGGAGTCGGTCGAGCGCGGGCTGAAGTTTGCTTACTCCGGGCGCAAGCAGCGCAAGCGGCAGTTCCGCTCGCTGTGGATCGTGCGTATCGGCGCCGCCGCCAAGCTGAACGGGCTGAGCTACAACCAGTTCATCCACGGCCTGAAAAAGTCTGGGGTCGAGCTGGACCGCAAGATTCTGGCGGATCTGGCAGTGAATGATCCAGCAGGATTTGCGGGGCTGGCGTCGCAGGCGAAGACGGCGCTGGCGTAGGTCCCGGCTTTCAGCGATCGGCAGTCAGCTTTCAGCAGAACCGAGATGACGCGGGGTGTGGGCCGCCCTCTCGGAGTCCCTGTTTCTAACTTGTCATTCCCGGCCGTCGGACCCCCGCGAGCGCGCGGAGACGGGTGAGGAATCTGCTTTGTGCCCCGGCAAGAACTGCAGATTGCTCTTCGTTTCGCGAATCGGAATGACGAATCTGGTGAAGATGGCTTATTCCGTTCCCAAACTGACGGATTATTCGGCGGCAGCGCTCGAAAAGGCTGCGCGCGAATGCATCGCTGCGTGCAGCGCAGAATCCGCCGAGGTGGGCAGCGAGGCTGATCTGAAGGCGTTCCGCGACCGCTGGATGGCACGCAAGAACGGGATTCTGACGCAGATCAATGAGCTCTGGCTGAAAGGTGCGCCGAAAGAGGCCAAGCGCGAGGCCGGAATCCAGATCAATGAGCTGAAGGCACGCATCCCCGAGTTGGTCGAAGGGGCGCACGTTTCGGCCGGAGGCGCTGATCGGCTGGCGGCCCAGTTTGTCGACATCTCGCTGCCTGGCGTCCGTCGGGCAATCGGGGCGGAACACCCGGTCGTCAAGACTTCGAATGAGATCGTCAACGTTTTTCAGAAACTAGGCTACTCCGTGGCCGAGGGGCCGGTGGTTGAGACCGACTACTACAACTTCGAGGCCCTGAATTTTCCGCCGAATCATCCGGCGCGGGATACGCAGGACACGCTGTTCATCGCGGGGCAGCAGTCGAAGCCGCAGCGCGAGCGGTTGCTGCTGCGCACCCATACTTCGCCGGTGCAGATTCGGACGATGGAGAAGATGCGGCCGCCGATTCGCATCGTGATTCCGGGGACGGTGCATCGCAACGATCCGCCGGATGCCAGCCATTCGCCGATGTTTCATCAGATTGAAGGGCTGGCGGTCGATCGCAACATCACGTTCGGCGACCTGAAGGGGACACTCGACCACGCCATGAAGGCGCTTTTCGGATCGTCGGTGAAAACCCACTTCCGGCCATCGTTTTTCCCCTTCACCGAGCCGAGTGCGGAACTGTACGTGACCTGCTTCCTCTGCGGCGGAAGTGGGAAGCGCGGGACGGACCCATGCCGTCCCTGCAAGCAGACCGGGTGGATTGAAGTGCTCGGCTGCGGCATGGTCGATCCGAATGTGTTCGAGTCTGTGAAAGACAACGGGTATGACCCGAAGCAGGTTTCCGGCTTTGCCTTCGGCATGGGCGTGGACCGGCTGGCGCTGCTGAAGTACGGCGTAGACGACATTCAGTTGTTCTTCCAGGGGGATGTGCGGTTCTTCGAGCAGTTCGGCTAGATCGGTCGCGGGTCGTCAGTGGCTGGTATCGACATCTCTCGGAGGCGCGCCCAAGGGTGAAGTTGGAACCTCGGCGCTTGATCGGAGCGGGACACCAAATCCGTGAAATTATCTGCGCAATGGATTCGCGACTATGTTGACCTCACGGTCGATGACCGGCGGCTTGCCGGGGATTTGACCGACGTGGGGCTCGGAGTTGAAGGCATCGAGGGTGCGGGCAGCCGCACGGTCTTCGAGATGGAGATCGGGACAAACCGTCCGGACGCGATGAATCACTACGGCGTGGCGCGGGAGGCGGCGGCGATTTACGATTTGCCGCTGAAAGCGGCTTCCGGCTTTCGGCTTCCGGCGGCTGCGGCGGCGGAGCCTTTTCCTATCACCGTCGAGGAGCCCCGGCTTTGTCCGCGTTTTTCGGCGCGGGTGATTCGCAATACCCGCATCCGGCCTTCGCCGGAGCAGGTCGCGCATCGGTTGCAGTTGCTTGATCAGCGGCCGATTTCCAACGCCGTCGACGCCACCAACTACGTTCTGTGGCAGATCGGCAAGCCTACGCATGTGTTCGACATGGATCTGCTCGAGGGCGGAACGATCATCGTACGCAAGGCGCGCGATGGCGAGACCCTCAAGACCCTCGACGGAGTCGAGCGCAAGCTCACTTCGGACGACCTCGTGGTGTGCGACGCGAAAAAACCGGTGGGCCTGGCCGGAGTGATGGGCGGATACGACACCATGATCACCGAGAAGACTCGCAACATTCTGATCGAGTCTGCCTGGTGGGATCCGGGGATTGTGCGCCAGATGTCGCGGCGGCACGCGCTGCATACGGATGCTTCGCACCGCTTCGAGCGCGGTGCAGATTTTGAGTCAACCGTGCTGTCGTGCGATCTGGTCGCGGGGATGATTTTGGAATCGGGCGGCGGAGAGCTGGGTGGCGGCGTGGTCGATGTCCTGTCCAAACCAATGGATCAGGCTCCGGTGCTGCTGCGCGTGAGCGAGGTCGACCGCATCCTGGGCGGAGGGCTCGACGCGGGCCTCATTGTCCGGCTGCTCGAGAGACTCGGGTTCCACTTGATTGCGGAAGGGCAGGCTGATGCGCAGTTCCGCGTGCAGATTCCGAGCTGGCGGCGGGATGTGGAGCGCGAGATCGATTTGATTGAAGAGATCGCCCGGCTGCACGGCTACGACAAGTTTGAGAACACTTTGCCGGCTTACAGCGGAGCGGTGCTCGAGGTGCCGCAGGCGGCGATCGACGCCGCGTTTCGCAGGCGGGCTCTGGCGCTGGGCTACAACGAGGCCCTGTCGCTGACTTTCATTTCGCATGCGCATGCGGAGAAGTTTGAGTCGGGCTTCTTCGTTGACCTGCCGGCTAAGCCCGCGCCCCTTCAAAGCCCGTCCCCGCGGCTGCTGGAGCTGGAGAATCCGCTGAGCGAGGAAGCGTCGGTGATGCGGACGTCGCTGGTACCGGGCATGCTCGACATGCTGGCGTGGAATTTGAATCACGAGGTCGCTGAGGCGCGGCTATTCGAGATGGGCAGCGTTTACCAATTTTCGGGAGGCGAGCGCGTCGAGCCTCGGCGGGCGTGTCTCGGTGCCACCCTGGATGCGGTGCGCGGTGCGCTGCCCGCCAGCGGGGCGCTCGACGTGAGCCCAGGCGAGCATGCCTCCGCGGCGGAGGCGTTCCGCGGGTTCAAGGGGGACGTGGAGAATCTGCTGGCACTGTTCCGTGACGAGGTTCGCTACGAACGCGGTGCGGCGCAGTATTTTCATCCGGGGCGGTCGGCGCGGGCACTGGTGAACGGAGCGGTGGTGGCGCAGTTCGGCGAGGTTCACCCTTCTGTCATCCTGGAAAGCAAGCTCCGGCAGGAGGTGTTCCTGGCTGAATTCGATCTTGCGCCCTTGTACAAGACCGGGCTGCGCACGGTGAAGTTTACGCCACTGGGCAAGTATCCGGCGGTGGAGAGGGACTTTTCGTTTGTCTTCGGCGATAGCGTGACGTTTGAACAAGTGCGGGCCGCTGTGGATGCCGCGGGCATCAAGGAGTTGCACGCGCTTCGTCCGCTGGAGATTTTCCGGGGAGGATCGATTCCTGCCGGGAAATATTCTTTGCTCTTGCGCGTGCGTCTGCAATCGGACCAGAGAACGTTGCGCGACGATGAAGTGGCGCAGTGGTCGGGGACGATTGTGGCGGCGCTGACGGCGCTCGGCGGATTGCAAAGAGCTTGAGCCGAATTCCCCGTTTCTGGCGCGCAAAAGGCGAGCGTACCCGGCCCCAGGCCAGCTCAAAACTCCCGCGCCGCGGGACCGCCGGTTAGTGATTCCCGGGTGCTGGAACCAGGATGGACGGGTCGAGTTCCCTGATCGAGCGGAATCCACTGAGTCCCATCGTCAGGTCGAGATCTGCCAGAAAATTCTGGACCACATCGCGAACTCCTTGTTCGCCGGCGACGGCGAGTCCCCAGACATAGAGACGGCCCAGAAGCACGGCCCGGGCGCCCAGGGCCAAGGCTTTGACTGCATCTGCGCCGTAGCGGAGTCCGCTGTCGAACAGGACCGGGATCTGTCGCCGGACTGCGGCGGCTACGGCGGGAAGCGCGTCGAGGGCGGCGATGGCTCCGTCGACCTGGCGGCCGCCGTGGTTGGAAACGATGATTCCGTCGGCGCCGTGATCGACGGCGAGGAGAGCGTCGTCGGGGTGGAGGATTCCTTTCAGCAGAATGGGGAGACGCGCGTGGCGGCGCAGCCAGGCGAGGTCGCTCCACCGCAGCGCGGTATTCGAGAACAGGCCGGCCCACAGACGGATGGCAGAGGCCGGGTCGGCTTGTGGCGGCTTTTCGAGACGCGAACAGAAAACCGGATCCGTAAAATAGTTGGCCAGGCCGTGGCCCAGCAGAAACGGCAGGTAGGGATGCTCGAGGTCGCGTTCGCGCCATCCGAGCATGGCGGTGTCGAGCGTGACGATGAGGGCGGTGAAGCCGGAGTTTTCCGCGCGCTGGAGCAGGCTCGAGGTCAGTTCATGATCTTTTCCCCAGTAGAGCTGGAACCAATGGGGAGCGGTTGCCATGGCCTGGCCGATTTCTTCGATAGGCCGGGACGACAAGGTGCTCAGCACAAACGGAATGCCCAGCGACGCGGCAGCACGAGCCACGGCGGCTTCGGCTTCGGGGTGAATGATGTTCTGCACGCCAACGGGGCCGAGCAGAACCGGAGCAGCAAGTTTTTGCCCGAGCAGTTCAACCGAGAGTTCGCGCTCGGAGACGTCACGCAACATGCGCGGGATGATGCGCCAACGATTGAAAGCGGCGAGATTGGCGCGGGCGGTGCGTTCTCCTGAGGCGCTTCCGGCGACGTAGTCGTAGGCTTCGGGCGTCAGCACTTCGGCGGCCTTTTTCTCGAGTTGCGACAGCGGTATGGGCGTGGAGAGTTTCTTAGCTGCCAGCCCGAGTTGGTAGATCTCGAACTGGCGCTGCATGCCCGGGCTGGGGGTTGTCGGTTTGGGAACAGAGTGCGGAGAATCGGGCATAGTCCTGTGCCTGGAGCGCGATCATTCTATATGGGATTCGGCGCTCCGCGACCTCGGCGGGAAGATTCAGCAGAAAATCAATCTTTGGAACCGGTGTGCCCCCCTTCCGCGCCGACTCCTGACCCGGATGGCATCGTCTGGGTGCTGTTATTGACAGGCGCAGCAGTGGGAGCGGAAACGTACGCTCGGGATGGAGCAGGGCGCCGCCGAGGTTTGCGGCGACAGCTCGGTTTCTGCCGCATCGCTTCCTGTGCAAAAGCAGACCGGAGGGGGGGCCTTGCGCGCTGGCGCGAGTACGAGTAACATACACTTGTTCTTATTTTAGGCCTCGTTCCCGCGCAGGCCTTCCGCGCCAGCCGATCCGAGGCGGCGCCTGACGGATCCGATAAACGGAAAATCGATACTGAACAAAGTTTTTCTTTCGCAAAAGAGCAGTTCGTTTCAGAGTGGGGTTCGTTCCATAGTGTGTTCCGTTGTATTTCGCAACTGCGCCGACGTGCATTCTGGGCTGGAGGCGTAGCTGTGTCCATCGCCGCGGAGCCGCGCCATTCGCGGGAGTTCGAGATTTCTGTAAAACTTTGCAACTTGTGTGACATATGAGAGGACTATGAACGCAGGACCAGGAAAAAACTCCGGTGGCGGAGGAAGACGACGGCGTCGGGGACGCCGGCACCAAAACCAACGCGGATCGCGGCCCGGGCAGGGCATGAGCCGCGAGAACAAGGACGGCATCTACACAGCGCCCATGGACCACAGCTATCGCGCTGTGATGGGCGGGGGAAACAACAACAACGGCCACAAGAGTGGGCGACCGCGGCCGGGGTTCCAGACCCAGTTTCCGCAACCGGAACCGGAACCTCTGCCCGTCAGCAGTGAAGATGCCAACTCGCGCATCTTCGCATTCATCGAAGACCTGTTCTTCATGGCCAAGATTCAGGAAACGGCGCGAAAGCTCAACGTAAAAGTCGAGTTCGTGAAGAGCGACAAGGACCTGTTGGACAAGATGCGTCACAACGGAGAAGAAAAGCCGTCGTTGATCATCTTCGATTTGAACAATGCCAGCGTGAAGCCGTTATCGCTCATTCCCAAACTCAAGAGCAAGTTGAAGAAGGGGACGTCGATCATCGGGTTCCTGTCGCACGTGCAGGGCGATCTGAAGCAGAAGGCGCACGATGTGGGGTGCGATATGGTGCTGCCGCGCTCGGCGTTCTCGCAGAACCTGCCGCAGTTGCTCCGCCGGCACGGTGCTCCGGAAGACGTCGAGCCCACGGTGCAATAGTCACGTTGTCTGCCGGTGAAAGGTGAAAAAAGAACTGCTTCCTGTTTGCAAGCTGTCATCAGCACCGCAGGTTTCACTTCAACCAATCGTCGCGCAGGGAGCCTTTGAAGGCACCCCGGGGAATGCCCTCGGCTGCTCCACTGTGAATTCAACCTCGCCGCTTCCATCCACCCTGGATTATGGCTCGGCTCAGGCCGATTTTCATGAGGTTTCGCGGGCCGAAGGCCGATGACAGAAAATGAGAGAAAAGGTCGCTGGTATCCCCATGCCTGAAGGCAGGGGCTTACGCTCCGTCTGGTAAGACGCGCAGAGTCCGTCAAGATGCACCTCGCCCCGGGGACTTGCCCGGGTCTTCGCCGGGTTCCCACTCATTCGCCTTGAACGCCATCCAGTCAGAATCCCGACCATCCCGCAAAACGAGGGGCCACTGTCACTTATTCCAACTTATCCCGGGGGCCAGGTCAGCGGGCGTCCCCCCAGCAGGTGGACGTGGAGGTGGAAGACGGATTGTCCGGCGCCGGGGCCGACGTTGAGGACGGTGCGGTAACCGTGCTCGATCATGCGCTGGCGGGCGATCTGGGCTGCGGCGAGATGACAGCGGCCGATGATTTCGGCGTCGGCGGCTTCGGCTTCTTTCAATCCCGCGAAATGCCGCTTCGGAATGATGAGAATGTGGGTAGGGGCCTGAGGGTGGATGTCTTCGAAGGCGAAGACGTGATCATCTTCGTAAACCTTTTTTGACGGAATTTTGCCGCGGATGATTGAGCAGAAGAGGCAGTTCGGATCGCTCATGGCTGGCGCACCTGGGGAAAACGATAACACTGCTTCTCTCGGCTTGTCAGCCAGGCGTCGAGAGGTCACGCCGCTAGCGGTACTTTGTGGCTAAATCCCCGAATGGCTTGGCGTCCACGTTCCAGGTGCCTTCGAAAGGATTGTCCAGATCGGTGAGCACAAAATGCGCGAAGAACAGCAGCATGGTCGCGATGGTGACCGAGAGGATGCCCAGTGCAAGGTTGTGGAACGGGAACAGCACCAGCAGAAACAGAATGGTGAACGCGGTGAGCGTGACGAACAGCAGGAGGGTGCGCGGAATGCGCTTGGCGCTGAGCGCGAGGCGTTCATCGCGGTGGGCGCTGGCCTGGTTGGCGATCTGGAGCAGGTGCTGGTGCGCCCGCCGCTCGGGTTCGTCTTCGGGTCTGGCTTCGATCACGGCGGTGATGATGGCGGTGAACAATTTGTCGGTGCGCTCGGTGCTCTCACCTCGCGACAAGATGCCCCATTCAGATTCGGTGACCGCACGGGCGTAGGCGCGCACCGCGCGGACGATCGGATCTCGGGTCACTTCCCTGAGAGCTTGGCTGAAGAGGATGAGATCTTTCAGCGCGCCGGATTCTTTGAGGATTTCGTTTTCCACGGCGGCAAATTGTCCCCAGATCACGTACGTGGCGAAGGCGTAGACGACGCTGTAAAGCGTTCCGATGATTTGGAGAAGCGCTCCGATGCCCTCAGAGTCTGCGGAGAATCGTTTGTGAACTCCGATGAATTCCAGCAATAAGTAGATGACGGCGGCCGCCATCATCAGCTGTACGCCACGGGCGCGCGTGGAGGCGGGTACAACCGCGATCAGGCTCATTGCGACATTAGTGTAACCGCGCTTGTACCTGGGTGCAGCCTCAGAAAAGGGTCTAATTTCGGAAATGTGTGCTGCACTTGCCGGAATAATTTTAATGGTCTGCTCAAGTATGCTTCCGCTTCCGCATAATCTCCGACATAGAATCGAACCTCTCCTAAGTTCTGCAGCTCGCTGCCCGTGTAATCGCCGGAAGGCACCCATTTCTCGAAGGTCTTAAGCGCCTCAAGATAATAGGATTCTGCCTGAGCGAGATTGCCCCGGTCTGCGAGGATTAACCCAACATTATTCGTTATCTCTCCGACTAGGACGCTTGTGGTTGCAAGTTGCTGCGCGATGGGATAAATCCGCGGCTGATATTTGTGTTGCTTCTTGAAGTTTCTGGTCGCCTTTAAAAGATAGGCACTCCGCAAGCGCGTATCTGTATTGGAGCTTTCGTAGCTGCGGGATTTCTGAATCGGCCACCTCAGCGGCTCTCCGGTAGTATTGCTCGGCATTATTATCGTCGCCTCGCAAATCATACGTTTCCGCCCAAAGGTAGGAAGCTTCTGCCTTCCACACATGATTGTCTGCGGGGATAAGGGTTGATGCTTTGTCGAACAGCGCATCCGATCTTTTCCACTCTTGTGCATCGGCAAACAAGGCCGCAGAATGAAGTTCAACCCACCACGGCCACCAACTCTCTCGCCTCTCGATCAGCGACCATTCATGAACGGCTTCGTCTCTTTTGCCGCGGTTGGCAAGTTCAACCCCAGTTTTGTAGAGGTGTTCGGCAGGCCCTTCAAAGCGCGGACCGACCTGAACATTCCAATCTCCCTGCGATACTCTCCAGGTTCTTGCAACTCCGTTCCGCCTCCCACTGAGCCGCAGTTCGTGTTGGCAGGCAAACCGCGCAGCGTCTAGTTTCGGGATGTCGAGCAGCGAGTCGAAGAGCGTTCTCCTTTAGTGGAGATTCCGCCCAATCATGGGGTCTATTGTCCGATAGCTTTTTCCACGCATACGAAGCGCGAAAGGATTGGCTCCCGCGCCGCTGAACATCGGCTCGATGAGCCCCGGTTATTCTTGGGCTTGGGTGCCTCCCGGCAGAGCCCGCCTCCGTTTCACCTACTAATTGTCCAGAGTGGGCCGATGTTGCTGGAATGGATGGTAGTCTGAAGCGACTGATTCGTAGGGAAAGGCGTGGGTCGGACGCACTAACCTGTTTGAGCGGAAACCCGTGATCTGCGGCTGGTGAAGCGTTGCAGCGGGGGAATGTCTCAACGATGATCATCGGGCTGGAGTAGGGAAGCTGATTTTACTCTTCGCGGAGCGAGGTCGCAGGATCAATCGAGAGCGCGCGTTGCGCCGGAATCCACGTTGCAATAAGGCCGACCAAGGCCATCGCCAGGACAACGCCCGCCAATACCAGCGGATCGCGGGGAGTCGCCTGATACACGATGGCAGCCAGCAGTCGACTCGCTATGATTCCGAGCAGCAAGCCTGCGGCCGACCCAAACGTTAGCAATTTGAAGGCGCGACCCAACGCTGCCTGTAACACTTCCTTACGCTGCGCCCCCAGGGCTATACGAATTCCCAGCTCACGGAGTCGCTTGCTAACTGAATACGCAGCCATGCCGAAGACGCCAGTGACCGATAGCATGCTGCCGATCATCCCAAGCACCCCCAAACACAGCGCCGCCATACGAGACGGAAACAGGGCCGCGTCCATTGCTTTGTTCCACGGCTGGAGGAACGAAAGCAGCCCCGAGTCTAAGTCCCGCAATTTGTTTCGTATCGCTGCCGCGAGTTGTTGCGGGTTGCCTCTGGAGCGCACCACGATAAAGGCTTCCGCGGATGGGGACTGCAGAATAGGGAGGAACATCGCCGGGGGCTGGGGGTCATTAAGGTCCAGAGAATATTTTCCCTCTTCCACAATGCCAACCACTTGGATGCGTTTTCCATCCGGCATCTTGTAGTATCGGCCCATCGCGTTGGTTTCGGAGCCGAAGATTCTACGGGCAAACTCGCGGTTGATTACCGCTACGCGCGGCACATTTTTGTCGTCCTGCCAGGTGAAGTCTCTGCCCGCCAACAGAGCTGTGCCCGCCGCACGGAAATATCCGGGAGAGATACTGAACATTAATGCGCCGGCGGCAGCAGCCGATGGCCTCAGATCCGTTGTCTCGTCGGTGAAGACATCGGACTGGGTACAGCAGGCCGCATGTAACGGCGGAACGCTGACCAGAGCCACAGCGGTTGCTTCAGGAAGCGTCACCATCGCGTCGATCATGCGCTTTTGCATGGCCGGAATCGCGTCATCCCGGTAACCGGCCAAATTCAGATCTACATCGGCCAGCATGGCGTTGTGCGGCTCGAAGCCGAAGTCGCTGTAGAGCGAGCGCGCGAGTCCGCGCACGGCTACGATCGACGACGTGACCAGCACTGCGCAGATGGCAATTTGCACGCCGAGCAGCAGGTCTCGGGCAGTGAGCTGCCGCCCGACGTTGCCGGTTGTTCCCGACTTGATGGTCTGATAAGCGTCAGTGCGAAGTATCTGCTTCACAGGCACGGCGCCAAACAGGAGCCCGCTGGCCAAACTCAACAGCAACGCAGTGGCATAAACGTTTTGGTCCGGATTCACGGGCAGATTGACAGGAAATTGGGGAAACGGCTGCCACACCATGAGGGAGTGCAGGAGCACTACGCTGCCCCAGAGCCCCAGGCCGCCGCCCATGACCGAAACCAGCAAAGCTTCGGTAAATAGCTGCCGCAAAATGCGCCCGCGGCCCGCGCCTAGCGCGAGTCGCAGCGCGACTTCACGCGAACGATCCGCGGTGCGCGCGGCAAACAGACTACCGAGATTGGCGCACGCGGCCAGCAGAATTAACCCCGCCAGCAGCATCAATCCGGCAAGGAATGCCTTTATCGCGCGGCTAAAGGCAACGCCAGGAAGACCTTCACGCCCAACAACAAAGCGGATCTGGCCATCCTCTTTGGGATAAGTCTTCTGCAGGTAGGACCCAATCGAGTTCAGGTCAGCGGCGGCCTCCTCGGGAGTAACGCCAGGTTTTAGATGTCCGATGATTGCACCGACCCACCGGTTTTCACGATCGTTCAGGCCGTTCCAGCCCTCAATCTGCTCCTGGTTAACGATCGGGACAAAGAGGTCCGGCGCGAAAAACAATACCGTACCGTGGAATCCCGGAGGCGTTACGCCGAGGATGGTAAAGGGATGCTTGTCGAGTAGGACGGTGCGGCCCACCACGCCGGGGTCATCATGAAAATGACTGTGCCAATGTGCGTAAGTGAGAACGACATAGGGAGCACTGTTCGGCCCTTGCTCATCGGCCGCGTGAATCACGCGGCCAAGATATGGCTGAATACCCAGAACATCGAAATAATTGCCGCTCACTTCGGAAACCCAGGCGCGGGAAGGATTTTTGCCGGTCTCCAGTCCGGCGGAAGAAAAGTTATAAGCCGCGAGGCCATCAAAGCTGCGATTGCGATCGCGCAGATCGAGATAATCGGGATAAGAGTGACTCGAGTCGTTCGGGGGCCGTACCTGGAAAAGGCTCTCCGCATGCGCCACATTCAGCGGGCGGAGGATCACCCCATTTAAGGCACTAAAGACTGCGGCGTTCGCGCCAATCGCCATTGCCAGCGTGACCACGGCGATTGCCGTGAATCCAGGTTTTTTCCGCAGCATACGAATCGCGTATCGTAAGTTGTGCCAAAGCGCTTGCATGGCTACGTTCCCGGAAATCCGAAATGAGCTGAAGGCAATCGCGGCACCGAACCTCGCCCTCCCTAACTCATTGTGCCATAAGTACTTAGCGGGTCGCAGAGAGCGGAGACGACAACCCCAATGTCCGGTAATGGGAAGAGCCGTCCGCAATCGGACAGCTATCAGCGGTCAGATTTCCTGCGGGCGGCAAACCGGAGATTGAGCCGTTTGCATCGGATTCGCGTTATATCGAGGTGCCCTCGCAAGTGCGCCGGCGGGTTGAAGCCGGGGTAGGCCACGAGAATGTCGCTAAGCCATCGGAAGATGGAGGCTTAGAGGAGTTGGTGGAATTCTGCTTCCGCAGTGCCAACTGTCGCTCTAAATCGGCAATTTTCTTCTCTCTTTCCTGGAGTTGCTGCTCTTTTTTCTGCAGTTGCTGCGCTTTGTCCTGAACCTGTTTTTCCAGCTCGGCAACTCGCTCCCGCAGACTCTCCAGCTGCTAGTCCAGCCGCACCAGGAAGACCGCGCCTTCCGGAGTTGTGGTTTCGGCAGCCAGTTTCTCGGCGCGCTCACGGTCATCGTCGAGCACGCGAACTCGGATCCACCAGTCTCCGGCCGGGCTCTTGAAGCGCAGGACGTCAGCGGTGTGATAGCGGCGGGTAAGATGATCGGCGAGCTGTGTAGCTGCTTTTTCGTCGGGCATGCCGCCGATTTGCACCGCCCACTTGCCGGGCGATCCCGGCACGCCGCCGGATTTCATCAACTCGACCTTTACCTCGGCGACGCCGGGCTGCCAGACGTCGAGTTTGCGGGCGGCGGCGAGCGAGAGGTCGACGATGCGTCCGGGAATGAAGGGGCCGCGATCGGTGATGCGAACCAGGGCGGTGTGACCGGTTTTGAGGTTGGTGACGCGCACGATCGAGTCGAGCGGGAACGTGCGATGTGCGGCGGTCATGGCGTGCATGTTGTAGACTTCGCCGTTCGAACCACGGCGGTTGTGATAGGGCGGACCGTACCAGCTGGCAAGCCCGGTCTCCATGGCGAGGGGCTTGGCGTCGGCGGGGATCGTGGGTTCGGCGAGGTCACCCTCTTCCTCAATCCTGGAAGGCGCCCGCGGCGGGGGAGCGGGAGCGGCGGGGAGTTTGGAAGCAGGTTCGGTTGTCGGGGTGGCGGTTGGAAGCGTGCTGGTGGATTCGGGCGGCGGGGGCGGAGGCACGGCGACGTGGGCCTGTTTCGGATGTCCGCAGGCACTCAGGAACAGAATCGCAATCAGAAGAATCAGCAGCATCGTGACAGCGACGGCAGGCGCGCGACGAAGGGACTGGCCAGGGGACGGAAGGTTGCGTGTTACTTGGGCTTTTGCGGGTGCTGCTCCATGTAATCTGCGAATTCGGAAAGCTTCTCCGCAGCCACGCGCAGCGCCTTGGTGGAGTGCGTACGCACCGCCGGGACCACTTCCTCGTTCAGATATTTGATGAACTCGGGGATTTCTTTCTCCAGGCGCTGAGCGGCTTCGTTGATGGTTTGACCCACACGGGCCGACGCGTCGTCCACCTTGCGGTTGAAGTCGTTCATGGTGCTCCTCGCAAATGGGCGTGAGCAAGAAACCCACGCGATACCAGCGGATGCCAGGCTGGTTTATTATTTCGTGCCCGCGCGCCGGGGTCAATGGCGGAGCGGCTGACGGAAATGGTTCGCCTGTGCTATAGAATGCGGATTCCACGATGAATGTCCTGGCCGAGCCGAGCCCGGAATTGCGCGAAGCTTCGTTCCGAAGGCAGTTGCTTGCCTGGTATGACGCCAACGCCCGCCAGTTGCCCTGGCGCGAAAGCCGGGATGCCTACCGCGTGTGGGTGTCAGAGATCATGCTGCAGCAGACGAGGGTTCGAGCCGTGATCGAGCACTACCACCAGTTCCTGCGGCGGTTTCCGACCGTGGAGAAGCTGGCGGCGGCGCGTGAAGCTTCGGTGCTCGCGGCGTGGAGCGGGCTGGGTTATTACCGGCGGGCGCGCATGTTGCACGCGGCGGCCAGGGTGGTGGTACGAGAGCGGGGTGGGAAGTTCCCCGACACAGCCGCAAAGTGGCGGGAGTTACCCGGGATCGGGCGATACACGGCTGCGGCAATTGCGAGCATTGCATTCGGCGAGAGCGTCGCGGTTGTGGATGGGAACGTGGAGCGTGTGCGACAGCGCGTCTCTGCCCGGCGGATGGCCGGGGAGGAACTCTGGCGGGCCGCGGAGAATCTGCTGGACCGCGAGCGTCCGGGGGACTTCAATCAGGCGATGATGGAGCTGGGCGCGACGGTGTGTACTCCACGGGCGCCGGCCTGTTTGACCTGTCCAGTTGTCGATCTGTGCGCCACACGCGGCGAGATGGCCGGGACGGAGAAACCGGCTCGTCAGAAAAAGTGCGAGATTCATTATGCGCTGAGCGTTCGCGAGGGTCAGGTGTTTCTGGTGCAGCGTGCGCGGGATGCGAGTCTGATGGCCGGGATGTGGGAGCTGCCGGAGATTCCATGGCCCCGAGACCACGCCAAGCCGGCTTTCACCGTTCGGCATTCCATCACGGTAACCGACTACACGGTGCAAGTCTGGTGGACGACTGCGGCGGCCGGAACTGCCGGTAAATGGATGGCTCGCAGCAAGCTCCGGAAACTGCCCCTGACCGGCCTTGCCCGCAAGATCCTGCGCAAGGCGGGCACACTGGGTCTGACCCCTCGTTGAACCCGTCGAGGTGTCGGCGACGCCATCACGAACCTGGTTTCCGACCGCAGCTCGGAGGCAGTTTTTCATCCAACCTGCGGGATCCCTCATCTAAGATGGCGGTGAATTTTTTCCCCGGGGGAATGATCGATGACGGCACTGGCCACTGGAAAGAAAGCGCCCGAGTTTGAGCTGAAAACGCTGGGTGGCAAGGCTTTCTCGCTTGGCGATGAGCTGAACCGCGGGCCGGTGGTGCTCGCATTTTTCAAGGTATCGTGTCCGACCTGCCAGTACGCACTCCCATTTCTTGAGCGGCTCTACAAAGCCTATGGCAATCAAGGCGTAACGCTGGTGGGCGTCTCGCAGAATGATGCCAAGGATACAGCCGCGTTTGCTCGCGAGTTCGCCATTACCTTCCCGATCCTGTTGGACGACACGCACAAATATGCAGTTTCGAATGCCTATGGATTGACCAACGTTCCCACGCTGTTCTGGATTGCCCAGGATGGGGAGATTGAAGTTTCCAGCGTAGGATGGGTGAAGGCGGATTTTGAACTGGTGAACCACAAGATGGCGGAGAGCGGCAAAGCTGCGCCAGCAATGGTATTCAGGCCCGGAGAAGAAGTCCGCGACTTCCGCGCGGGTTGAGGGTCGAAGAACTAAGGCGCCGGGTCCGGCGCCGCCAGGTCAGAACATTCGGCAGGCAGGGCCGAAAGGCTAAGGGGGCAATGTCTGCCGGCCGTACACGTCCGCCGTGCCGGGTTCGAGCGGTAGGGGGCACTCTCGTGCTGTCTGCCGGATTACTTCTTGATGCGGCTCCGGGCCCGGTGTCCGTTACAATCCCTCGAGAACTTCATAATTAAAGACGGCCTTGCGCAAGCGCCGCTTCGTTGGGGGAGAAACCTGGTTTATGCCAAGAAAGTTGCTGCGGATCATGTCCGCTTGCCTGATTCCCTGTCTGAGTTTCCCACTGTGGGGCGCGGGAGGGGGTCCCGCTCCGGCTGCGCCACCGAGGCGCACTCCGTCCGTGCGGCTGCCGGGAAGCGCTTTTGCCGCACTCGAAACCATCAGTCCGGAACACATTCGTTGGCACGTGCGCTTTTTGTCGCATGATCTGCTCGAGGGCCGCGGTACGGGGCAGCGTGGAGGAGACCTGGCAGCCGAGTACATCGCCACGCAGTTTGCCGAATATGGGTTGCAGCCCGCTGGGGACCACGGGACCTACATGCAGAAAGTCCCGCTGGTCGGAATTGCGACTCTGCCCGAGACGCAGTTTTCGCTTGTTCCCAGGCAGGGCGGGGCGATGAAGCTGAAGCCGCTGGACGAGTATGTGGCTTACGACCAGACTCAGCAGGCGCAATCGGATGTCGACGCCGAAATCGTGTTCGTGGGATATGGGATCGAAGCTCCCGAGTACCAATGGGACGATTACAAGGGGGTGGACGTTCACGGGAAGGTTCTGCTGATGCTGGTCAATGAACCTTCGTCCGACGATCCCAGGTTTTTCCAGGGCAAGGCGCTCACCTACTACGGCCGCTGGACTTACAAATACGAGGAAGCGGCGCGCAAGGGCGCGGTGGGCGTGATCCTGGTGCATCAGACGCAGATGGCGAGCTATCCGTGGGAAGTGGTGCGGAACTCGAATTCCGGCGAGAAATCATTTCTGAAAGTGAGTGGGCCGGCGCTCAAGGTGGCGTCGTGGATTCATCTGGATGTGGCTGCGCGTCTGGCGTCGGTTTCGGGGATGAATCTGGAAAGAATGATGACGGCCGCCGGGTCGCGAGACTTTCACCCCGTGAACATGGGGGCGCGGCTGAAAGCGCACATGGTCAGCCGGGTGCGGAATTTCGAGTCGAACAACGTGCTGGCGATTCTGCCGGGGTCGGATCGCAGGGTGGCCGACGAAGCCGTCCTGTATACCGCGCACTACGATCACTTCGGCATTCGTCCCGACATGCCGGGGGATAACATCTTCAACGGCGCGAACGACAATGCGACCGGCTGCGGCATTGTGCTGGAGATCGCGCGGGCGTTTGGAACTTCGGCTGCGAAGCCGCAGCGCTCCATCCTCTTTGCCGCCGTTACTGCTGAGGAACCGGGGCTGCTCGGGTCGGAGTATCTGGGGAAGCATCCGCCGATTCCCGCCGGCAGGATTTCGCTCGATCTGAATTATGACGACGTCAAGCCCCTCGGAGCGCCGGAGGAAGTGGAAGTAGCCGGGGCGGAACGGACCAGCTTTTATCCGGTCGTGGAGGCTACGGCAAAGGAGTTTCGGCTGGCGATTCGTGCCGATGCCCTGCCTGAGGCCGGGCATTTCTATCGCTCCGATCATTTCAGCATGGCCCGGGTCGGCGTTCCGGCGTTTTCGATCAACGAAGGCCTGAAGTTCAAGGGACATGCGGAATCGTGGGGAATGGAGCAGGAGAAGGAATACATCGAGAAGCACTATCATCAGCCGAGCGACGAATATCATCCGGGGATGGACTTCGTCGGCGATTCAGCGATGGCGCGCTTTGGATTTGCCTTGGGCTGGGAAGCCGCGAGTCTGCCCAAGCTGATTGGATGGCAGCCCGGGGATGAATTCGAGGCGGCGAGGTCCAAAAGTCAGCGATGATCCGTGACGCCGCGACCGCGATCATTCCCTGAAATCCTATGGTGGTCTTCGACTCAGCCGCGAACGGGTCGTCTGCTGTCGGTCGTCTGCGGCTATCGCTGAGCTTCCGCATTCAAAATTTCCATGGCATAGGTCCCATACACGACCCGCTACGCACACAAGGTTCCTTTCCTCAACTTCCTTTCCGGTCCTGACATATTTTGTTGTGATATTGGCATCAAACATGTCGCCTTTTGGCTATGGATTGTCATTACGTGACAGGATGGGCAGCATAAATGTCTACTTTTGCCGACGAATCTTGCTGAACGTTTAAACCGAAGTTCCGATATATCCGAGACGGTATTCTGCTGATTCCCAGAGAGATAACGCGAAATTCAGTTTGCGGTTACTGGGAACAATCGAATTAGCTGGTAAGCCTGCGCTTGCACCGGCGTAGGCTCCGACACCTGCTTGAATGTTGCGTCGGTGGAGTTGGTTTTCTCCTTC
>Ga0123356_10002779_pt1 | contig 18577 bp, 9 predicted proteins | sample TergutEmb28metaG_2_FD_92546 | JGI IMG/M metagenome (GOLD analysis project Ga0123356, IMG submission 92546) | Embiratermes neotenicus P3 segment gut microbial communities from Petit-Saut dam, French Guiana - Emb289 P3 | ecosystem: Host-associated > Arthropoda: Insects > Digestive system > Gut ...
GAAAATCTGTTCTATCCTGTCCGTTTCATTCAATCTATATAATCCTGCCCTCTATCAAAGATTTCTGTGTACTCAAGCGCTTTCATAATAAAAGGCTTCCATTCCTCAAAATAACGTATGCAGCAGTTAAAAACGCCCAGTATAACAGTCTGCTCAGAGCCAAGTAAAAACTGTAAATTATACGCTTCGTCATTGATTGTGAAGCTTTTGTACTCAAACCAATACCCATCACAGTTTTTGCCAATAATTTCGCCTGTTTCATAAAAAACAGATTCCGGGGCGGTTAACAGTATAGAATCTTGCATAAGGGGCATTGTTTCTTTTAGGTCGCGCCCGTTGCGGGAAATGCAGCTCATGCAGATATTCTCGGTAACGTCATTTCCGGTGAGGATCAGTTGAGCTCTGTGTTCCGAGAGATACCGGAGCTGGGCTAATGTATCCGGCATCTGGACAAAGTGCGTGGGCAGCAACATTCGGGCTTTTCCTTCAAATAAATTTCGATAGGAAAAACTGACCCGCTCATTACGAATCGTTACAGCATCAACTTCTAAATCGAAGTGCCAAAGCATGCCGCGATGAAGTTTCATCAACTTAATTATCTTGTTGTCAGCGTATTCCCCGTCTTTCATTTGTCCGCCATCTATCAGTCTTAGTGTCTGTTATTAAATATTCCGCTTCTCCAATAATCTTTCTTAGCAATGCCTTACCCTCTTCATCACCTATTGCACATCCAAATGTACCCAGAAGCAACTGGCCCTCAAATGAAACCGCGAACATTGTATTGAATACCTGTGCCTCTCCGGCGCCTGTACGGAAAGAAAAGCCGCTACACTTTAGATTTCCAAAAGGCAAAGGGTTTGCCTCCGACAAGGGCGAACTCGGATAAAGGCTCCATATCAGTTTTCTCAATTCCTTAACAATTTTGATGGTTTCCCCTGCTCCAAGTTTTTTTTCAAGCAAACTAAAAGTCAAATATCTGGAAAATCCGGCAATCGCAAATATAAACTGCGGTCGCTCCTGATACGGAAACACTTCAACTGCCTCAAGTTCTTGTACGAGATAAAAATCATCCGACATGCAGACTCTGAGTTTATTCTCAAATAGCATTACCTCTTGCATATCATCCTCATTCCACAGACCTTACCTAATGACAGGGCACTGCAAACCAATAACAAATTCTTTTGAAAGTGGCATTATGTATTTTTTATATCCTGACAAATTAATCAATATGTTTTCTGTATCCAAAGCAAAACGATAAAACTCATCTTCATTTTCACGTTCATGAGTTATTTCTACTTTGGAAACATATTTCTTAGCTAAGTATTCAAATAAAACCAAAGCACGTCTATTCTTCTTCAAAACGCGAAATTCCACATGCCCTTTCAGTTCCGAAAACAGGCTACAAACTACTTCTTTATGAAAAAAGCCTTTTCGGAAGCATGGCAATATATAAAATTCCGAGATAAAAACTCCTCCCGGCAACTTTGTCTGGTTATTTAGTAACACAAACCCAGCATATTCACAGTTTACAGAAATAAAATATCCACATCCCATAGAAAGAAATTTTTCTGCCTGTTTGATACAGTAACGTCCGTTATTGTCCAGTGCGACCGGGTAATCAAAATATTCATTTATATCATGAGTATATAGCTGTAGCATCCTGTCTAAAACATTTAAATGTACTTGTTTTATTTCCGTCAAAACAAAAGAACCCATCCCAACCTATTACCTCCAGAAATATTACTAAACATCGCTAACCTCATCAATACTTGTGTAATAATAAAAAATAATAAGGGATATCTCTTGTCTCTTCCATATCGACAATTCAATTATATTCAGCAGCCAATCTATTGAGTATTATAGCAGATGATAAAAAAACGTCAACAGATTGAAATATTATGTGCGGTAATTTACACTGTAATTTTTGCAGTTTACGCAACGAAAATTCAATTTAGTTCGTATCACAATTACGAAACTATCGCGGAATGGAATGTGTAAGGTAATACGAAAGAGTCTTTACCAAATACTACTGAAAATAATGCCTATTGTTCTTCCACAAAATACTACCTTGACAAAACGTGTCTTTTTATACCTGTGTATAGTACGAGATAAGGGAACGGTTTATTAGTCGCGTTAGGGAGGATATTGCTATGATCGAGAAATTAAACCTGAAAGAAGCGGTTGATTCTGTTACGGAGCTGTTTTCATACATCAAAGTTGGGCAGCTTAACGACCACAGCCTTAGTGTGCTGCAAGCGGAATACAGAACTTTGGATTTTCATGTCCATGAAAAATCCGATGAAATGTTCTACTGTATCGAGGGCGAATTTGATATCGAGTTTATTGACGGTATCGCGCATTTACGCGAAGGTGATTTTAGTATCGTACCAAAAGGAACTTCACACAGGCCTATATGCAAAGGATTGGTCAAGTGCCTCCTAATAGAAACAGAAGGAACGCTCACTAACAAAAATACGGGTGGCTCATATAGCGAACCCAGCGGTTTTGCGGCCAATAGAGATACAATCCGTACGATGGAATCAGGCGTACATTTACACGAATGGAAAATAGAGGACACATCGGATTTGGCGGCAGATATGTGATTATGTATTTGAAAATACTGATATTGTCTGGATTTTTGCCGAACCATATGCGTACAATGCGGCATTCTGCCGGGTATTGGAAAAGGTCGGGTTTCAATTTGAAGAGATACTCCGCAGTAATGCCATGAAAAACAGTAAAATGACAAATATGAAAATGTATGCGCTGATACGGAATGACAATCAATACACGGAATGAAGATGCGACCTTTGACTCGCTTTTTCCGTTGAGCCGGATGAAATGGATCCTATATCTCTCCACATGCGGCTCACTTTTTGAATATTCCGTAACCTTGACTTTCGAGGATCGGGATCATGTCGCGCACAGGGTCCTTATCCCATTCCTTAATTTCATCCGGCAATTCATTCCATGGGACAAGGCAATCATGCAGCTTGTGGTCATCGTCGCGGGCGGGAGCATAGGACCAGCCGCTCTCAAGTTTTTCCAGCATCCAACGATCATGCTCCTGCATGGCCATTTGCAGAACCTGATCATCTTTTGCCTTCTGTGGATCCTTCTCTATCTCTTCCGGTTTAAATTCCTTAAATTTAGTTATTTGCTCAAGTTCTTGCCCATTGTTATCCTTCGCTCCCAGTATAGCCTTTCTATAGCCGATTAGCCTCAGCTTCTCATCATAACTTCTTGCCAAATCAATATTTGACAGCATAAACTCCATCGCAAGTTCTTCCCAAGGTTTTACATTCGGCCGATTCTTATGCGGACCGTCCTTCATGCTTTCATAGTACTGGCGATGTATTTTCTGCGCGATTTCTCCGAGGGGTGAGGCGATAATCTCGTTAATCAATAAAATATCTGTGAATCTCCTGTCGCTCACATGAATTTCCATCTGTTCGCCCAGGGGAAGGCTGGCTGGCGTCCACTTACCTGTTTCTATTCTGCTCATCTCTAAAATAGTCTTCACACTTCGCGCACCGTGCTTAAACTTTGGAACCAACAACATCGCTTTGAGGATATTGGGATCGATAAAATCTGGTTTTCCGCTTTCGTCCTTATGCTCCATATCGATACGGCTGTCATCCTCACAAAAATCACGGAGCAGCAAAGCCCGCCGCAGTATATAATTATAGTCGCCACTATCGCGTGGGTTCGGTCCCGCAATATTGATGCTTGCCTTTATACGGCTGACAAAATCCGGTACTTTCTGGTCTTTGTATGCCTTAAGTTCGTTTTTATCAGCAGGGACGGCGCTGAATTCATCAAAAGTAGCCGCCGTACCCCCCGCGAATACAAGGATGCATTTACCAAGAGGGTGCTCGCCACTACCGTCTTTGAATTTGCCGTCCTGCATTGGCATCAGGAAGTTTTTCAGCCATCGGCGCTCGCTAACGTCAAACTCTTCAAAAACCACGAGTGGAAACTTACCGGCAAGGATAATGTCGCGCACCTTCTGAAACGCTGCGCTAAGGTCGTCCTCGTTTACAAACTGGGTGACGTTGAATTCCTTTCTTTCCACGAACTTTTCACCCAGTACGTTTTTGACAATCTGCTTAACCCCAAATGACTTACCGCTGCCCGGGCTGCCGAAAACGGCAATAGACAGCGGCTGCTGTTCCTCTTTGATTGGCTGATCCTGTTTATAATAATCAAGGATCACGTTGCGGATATTATGGAACGCCTCAATCTCCCAGCGGTCTATAGATTTAAGCTTGCCGATTTCCAGAATCGGCTGCCCTTCGATGTATTCGCGGCCACTCAGCACATAGTTTTTGGCAAGTTCTAAGGATTTCACCTCGCTGCCGGGATTGGCAATCAGATAGGTCTCGGGCGCCTGTGTGTTCCCGCTGGGGAGTATACCGATTGGATGTAAGTTGCCGCTTTTACATATTGTATCCAATATTTTATATTTACAAACCTTATCGCTCTTGCCTGGCAGTGGATAACCATCACGTATGAATTTTGCGCCGCTTTCAAGGATGCTTCCAAGAATGCTTCCAAGGATGCTTTCTTGGCAGGGAGACCCCGGCAAAATCTCCGGGAGTCGTTTTGCAGCTGCAGCGGCCATTATTATAAACGAGTCGCCGATGTATCCTTTAGAGCCAAGTTTTTCCTCGCGCAGATTACCTTCGCTCCGGCCGTTAAGCAGGTAAAGCCACGCTTTTTGTATTTTACCGCCCTCGTTAATAATATATACAGCGCCGTCCTCAGCGAATGTAACTAATATGCGGGGTATATCGCATAACTTGCATGGTTCTTGGAATTTTTTATTATTGCGCAGGTGCCAAAGCAGGTTCATCACCGTGCGCTCCCAACTGACGGACTTGCTTATCATTGCGCCTTTTTCGCGCAGGACGTCACCATCGATGAACAGCAGGTCAATTCCGTCCTTTTTTATTGGAAGCGTTTTATCTGAAACCCACATGACGTGAGCAGGATTTCCGGGAATACTTGTCACACCTAGCTCCTGGTCATACACGATGGTATACTTTCCGTCTCTACCAAATATAAGTTCTTCATAGTTTTTTCTGTCCTTCGCGTCCTTGATTCCAAGTTTACGCTCAAAGGAGCGGTATTTGGGTACCACTTTGTCATCTTTATTATTTACCTCTTTCTTTGCCTCAAAGGGTTTAATCTCATAGTACTCCTCACGGCAGCTTCTTGGTAATACGTGTTGAATACCCATGAGCCACGCTAACAGTGCCGTGCCCCCGGGGAGCTTGTATTCCTCCATTTTGCCGCTAGCATTGAAAAAAAAGAGTTTACGCCGATATCCATGTCCATAGATTGAATATGTATTTTCCATAAAGATATTATCCTTTCGCGTAGCAGAGATTTATATCAGTGCGTACAAGCAGGTGGATGGGTTCTTCCATGTCTTACATACAGCCTTAACTCCATTGATTCCGAATCATATTCAGCCAAACAGTTTTGCTGTCTCAATGAGCATTTTGAAATTTGGTGAAACAATATCATAAAGAGGGTATTATTTCAAATCTTTTTTTACTCAACTCTACCTTATATTGACAATCCTTCCTTATATTATATAATATTATTACCTCTACAGGGGAATATTAATATTTTATTGGTGATTTCGCGGGACGCCTATGTTTCAGCAAACGCTAAAGGTATAACTCAAAAATTCAGGGAGGTATTATTATGCTTAGAGAAAAAGGCGCAGCAAAAAAGAAGATATCACTTATTCTCGCGATGGTACTTATCATCACTATGTCAAACGGGCTGTTTCCATTATCGCAGGCTTCGCCCGAATCACTTCTGCAAGGTTTGGAAGTATGGTATAAGTTTGATGAAACAAGCGGAACAGTCGCAGCGGATTCATCCGGCAACGGGCATCACGCTAATTTGGTCGGCGGCGCCAACTGGAGCGTCGCAGCAGGCATGGGATTGGGGCTGAACCTGGATAATGCCGCAGGCCAGTCGAAACACGTTGTAGTGCCAAACAATATATTGCAGAACGTGCCGGGCGACTTTACAATCTCAACCTGGATAAAAGTGAAAGCAGCGGATGCCTGGACACGCATAATAGATTTTGGCCCCGCCAATAACAACAATATCATGTTCTGGTGCGCCAACAGCTATTTCTTCGCGATGGGCAACGCCAACGGGTTTGACGCTCAGCCGTCATCAATCTGGCCGGTGAACAATTATGACCAATGGCAGTTCGCTACAATTACCCGGCAAGGTACGACGACCAGGATTTGGGTCAACGGAATTAATTACGGAAGCAATACATACTCAACGTCCGTCAGCAGAACAGGCACAGGTCAAAATTTCTATATCGGCAGGGCGAACTGGAATGACCCGTTCCCGGATATGATGCTCCGCGATTTTCGGATATACAACCGCGCGCTCTCAGCGGCGGAGATCATGGAGCTGAAAGAAGCCTCAGATTACAGCGAAATCGTTGCCGTAAAAATAGCGATCGACACTTTTAACCTGGGAAATACATCAGCCGTTACTGAAAACCTCTACCTTCCAAAAAGTCTCGGTCAAAACGTGAGCGTTGATTGGATATCCGACAGCGGCGACATTTCGGTTCAGGGCGAGGTCGGCGTTATAACCCGCCCGCCATACGGCGGCGAGCCTGTAGCTGTAAAGCTGACGGCAAGATTCTCAAAAGAGGAATACTGGGAAGAAAAAGAATACATTGTCACAATACTCCCAAAGACTAACGAAGTACACAGGCTGACAGTCGACGCCGCCAAACCCGGCATTGAAATCAGCCCGACGCTTTACGGGATATTCTATGAGGACATCAACCACGCCGCTGATGGCGGCCTGTACGCCGAACTGGTGCGCAACCGCTCGTTTGACGACAGTTCTTCCTCGCTCCCGCACTGGAGTGTCTATACAAACGGTTCGGGCGCTGGGGCGATCAGCGTTACGACCAGCAACAGGCTAAACGCAAACCGCGCAAGGGGGCTCAGCCTCAACATATCAAGCGCGCCGGCAGGGGCGCACGTTGGGATCCGGAACGCCGGTTATTGGGGCATGAATTTTGTCGCTGGGGACAGTTATGATTTGACTTTCTATGCGCGGCAGGGAGGCAGCCCGTCTTACACAGGCAGCCTAACGGCGGTTCTGCTTGACGATAATGGCTCGGTTATTTCAACGCCCGTCAGCTCTGAGCCCATTGCTGCGGATTGGACGAAATATGAGATGAAACTGACCGCAAATTCCGGCGCCCCCAGAGGTAACCTTGTTATTTACGGCCAGGGCGGCACGGGTAACATTGTTTTTGGCATGGTTTCACTGTTTCCAAAGACCTGGAAAGACAGGCCAAACGGCTTAAGGACCGATATTGCCGAAATGATTGCGGATATGAAACCGATGTTTAACCGCTTCCCCGGCGGCTGCTTCAGCGAGGGCGACAATATGGCGAACGCGTTCCGCTGGAAAAATACAATCGGCGATATATCGCAGCGGGAAGGCCACTGGAATCTTTGGGGATACCGTACGACAGACGGTCTGGGTTATCATGAGTTTCTGCAATTCAGCGAGGACTTGGGCGCCGAGCCTCTGTATGTTTTTAACGTCGGAATGGCGCATTCAGGTAATGAGGACCCGGCGTGGTGGGTTCAGGACGCGCTGGACGCCATTGAGTACGCGAATGGCGACATAACGACCAGATGGGGCGCCGAGCGCGCGAAAAACGGCCATCCTGAACCGTTCAACATGAAGTATGTTGAGGTCGGCAACGAGATGAACTTCCAGTCTGCGATGTATACGGCGCGGTATCAGCTTTTCTACGACGCCGTAAGAGCCAAGTATCCGTATATGAATATAATCGCCGATATGGATATGACTGATAAAACAATTGATATTGTGGACGAGCATTATTACTCTAACCCTCAGTTCTTTATCGATAACGCGTTTCTCTACGACAGTTACAACCGCAACGGGTATAAAGTCTATGTGGGCGAATACGCTGTAACACAGGGCTGTGGGCTTGGTAATCTCCACGCAGCTATCGGCGAAGCTGCGTACATGACAGGCATGGAGCGCAATTCGGATCAGGTAATTATGACCTCGTACGCGCCGCTGCTGGTAAACACGAATGACCGCACTTGGAATCCGGACGCGATAAACTATGACAGTTCCAGGAGCTACGGTACCCCTGCCTATTACAATCAGGTGCTGTTCGGGCAAAACGTCGGCGACGTCGTGCTTCCGACAACGTTCTATTCGGACGACGTGCCAACCTCTGCTGATATATCAGGGCGGATAGGTTTGGGCACGTGGGCTACCAATGTCAGTTACAGTAATGTAAAAGTTACTTCCAACAGCGACGGAAGCATACTTATGCAGGATAATTTTACCAATATGTCCGCATGGACCACAAATGGCAGCGGCAACTGGAGCGTATCAGGCGGGCTGCTTAACCAAACATCGACAAGCGCCACGGATTGCAGAATTCTGGCGGGGGATGTTGCCTGGTCGAATTATACATATGAAGTCACAGCCAGGAAAAACAGCGGTTCTGAGGGGTTCCTGATTATTATCGGCGGTAAAGATTTAAACAACTATTACTGGCTGAACCTTGGCGGGTGGAACAACACAAGAAGTACGATTGAAAAAGCGGTTGGCGGCGCAAAACATGATGTAGTTCAATCGATTTCAGGCGCAATAGTCTCAAACCGCAATTACCAGATAAAGATCATTGTCAGCGGCAGGAACATAAAATGCTATATTGACGGCAGCTTATGGTTTGATTATACCGACCGTGAAGGTTCGGAGGAACCGTTGTATTATGTTTCAAGCAGGGATAACATAACCGGGGATATCATCATGAAAGTGGCAAACGTCACAGGCAAGTCTTATGACACAAATGTGGTGATTACCGGAGCAAGCGGTCTGGGAGCTGCAGCAACTGCGACTGTGCTGTCATCACCCAGCTTGAACGATGAAAACTCCTTCGCAAACCCGGTAAAGATTACCCCTGTTACGACGACTGTAAACGCCGGCGCGAGTTTTGACTATAACTTCGCCAAAAATTCGGTGACTGTCTTAAGGATACCGACGTCTGACAAGCCATATCAAAACATCAATATAGTGTCCGCTCAGATTCACCGGATATCGGCGGATAATCTGCTGGCAGGCGAGACTGAACAGCTCTCATTCTCGGCGCTCACAGCAGGGGGCGAGACAGTGCTTGAAGGCGCGACGATCGCGTATTTCAGCGGCGATACCAGCCTTGGAATCATCGACAACAACGGTTTGCTTAAGATAAGACCCGATATCGGCAACGCGATTTCACTAAAAGTCTGGGCACATGTTATTTGGCACAAGCAGGTTGTAAGCACCAACGCGTTAATCATCCCGCTGGGCGAAAAATGCGTTTCGGCCCCGGAACTGGCTCTTGCGCCGAGCGGCACTAATAGGTATACCGCAACCGCTACAGTGCTCAACAGGACAGGCGAGCCTGCTTCAAACGTTATGTTGATCATAGCAGCCTACAGCGAATCCGGCAAAATGGTTGATATGGTTTATAACGCCGCCGAGCTCGGCGCGTTAAGCAAACAAACATTTACTGTGGATATTGATGTGACAGGCAAGGACGTCCACCTTGTAAAGGCGTTCGTCTGGAACAATTACATCCCGGTTTGCGCCGATATTTCCCGGTATCGGTAAAGTATAATACATGATTTATGGACTGTTCAAATAAGCAGCCATTCCAAAAGGAGAAATCAAAATGAAAAAGAGCATCTTACTTAACTCTGAAATCAGCTATGAAATTGCAAAACTTGGCCACACGCAGACTGTAACAATCGGCGACGCCGGGTTGCCAATACCTGGAAACACAAAGCGCATTGATCTTGCTGTTACAAAAGGAATACCTTCATTTCTGCAGGTACTTGACGCTGTTTTATCAGAAATGAAGGTAGAAAAAGTCATCCTGGCTGAGGAAATCAACAAAAAGGCGCCGGGGTTGAGAGCAGAAATCACAAGGCGTTTCAACCTCAGCGAGACCGAGCTCGAATTTGTACCGCACGAACTGTTTAAAGAATTGACTTCAAAGTCGGAAGCAATTATAAGAACGGGGGAAACCACACCGTACGCGAACATTATTCTCACATCCGGCGTTACATTTTAATCCATTTGAGTAGGGTAGGGGAACGGTTCATCTGTCACAAGACAGCAGAACCGTTCCCTCAGTCTTTTCTACCACATATCCTCGACTCTAAACTCAACGCCTATCTCTTCGCAGAGTTTTCTCCACTGCTCCATTATTTCATTTCGGGTGATCTCGCGCTTGATGTTCGGGATTGTGATATCATCGACGCCCGCCAGGCTTGCCCACATGGCGTACTGCAGGAGCAGTCGGTGAAGTACCGGGGAAAATTCTATGACCTCGTTTTGTATTTCATCGTTGTTATAACGTATGCCCCGCTTCGCGGCCTCCGTCATGAACGCGTCCTCGTAAAGCAGGAACAGTGACGAGTAAGGATAAAACACCCTGTCCGTTTCGAAGAAATAGGCGTATTTCTGCTCGTCCTCATCAAGAAGATATAATATGCGCTCGGAGGGCATATCGCTGATGTCAAAGCCCCTGTAGTTCGTCAGCAGCGCCTGGCCGGATAAGTATTTCTCTATCATATCGTAGTCCGGGCCGCAAATCTCCTTCAGAAGCTTCATAACGTCGAGGGTATCGGAACTCCCGCCATTACTTATGAGCGCCCTTAAAAACCCTTCAGCCTGCCCGGTCCTCTTTTCAACAGAGTAGTTGATAGCGTCAATAATAAGCGGCACTTTTACGCCCATGTAAAACTCTTCCTGAGATACGTACATACCGGTCGTCTCATGAATGGGGCTAACACCAAGGAACCCCGGCTCTTTGAGTGAAAAGTATAAATAACGCAGGTAGCGCTCGGACATGGGCATAATATCGCCGATATTGAACATCTCGAGAACGTCATCAGGCAGAAAACCAACCGAGTTGCCGACGTAGAACTCCGACAGACCCCTGTATATCCAATTATTACCCGGATACCGAAGGTTTAACGGCTTGACTTTACTGTCAAAAAATGTGTGGTACACCATGTTCGACAACGCCCGCACATCCTCCGCAAGGCGTAATTTGGCTGACATAGCCGAGCCTCCGCTCCCCGCGCCGACGGTAACAACCGTGTCTTCAAAATCAAGGTTCCGAAGCAGTACTATAGGGATATCGTCCAGCGGTTCGTCGAATAAACTCGAGTAATAATACAGCAACCCCGCTATCGCATCGAGCGTAAGCTGCGGAAACCCGTCTATTGCCTCTTTGTCGACATATACCGCCGAGTCTCCCAAATAATCGCTGTTGTCTATTCTTTCAAACTGCCCGAAACAAAACGCGGATTTGCTGACAGTGTTGAAGAAATCCCAGTCGGGGCTGTCGACCGTAAACGCAAGCTGTCCTTCAATCGGCGTTTGATAGGGGATAATCGGGTCAAGGCCGTCAGGGACTATAAACTCAAATGATATCTTTTCAATATAACTGCCGATCGAGTCAAAAGAGTCCGGATTCACAAAAGGCAGCAGAAACGCGTACTCGCCGGAGAATGCGACTAAGTCTTCAAGTATGCATCCCTGAGCGTATGGGATAGAGTACACCTCAAAGTCGGAGTCAATCTCGCCTATGTAGGCGTCGTACCTGAAACACAAGCTTTCGGTATCGGGCTCTACCGGCCCGATCGCGATCAGCTCATCGGTATCGACGAAAATGACCTCATTGCCGGCTTCATCCGTACATCCGATGAAATCCGCTGTCATTGCGCCTTTATAGAGCAGTATGTCGCGTTCCTCAGACAAACTGCCGATATCAATATTCATTTCCACGCTCAAGCAGCCAATTTCCGCAATAGCTTCAACCTTATAACTAATTGAGTATTTCGATTGGTCGACGTCAACAGGTTTATTAAAATCAAATAAAAGCGCGACCAATATTCCCGCTGCGGCAACGGCAGCCAGCGCGATTATTACCACATAAAACTTACGGGAATGCTTTTTTTTCTCGTTTTTTGGGGGTGTTTTTTTTCTACGCGAATCCGGCAATTTCATCATCCCTGTTCATATATTATTGGTAACCAACGCGGGCAGAACGCTTAAGAAATACAATTTTTTCAAGGCAAGAATGAGACCCTCTTTGGTTTGATATTCAATAAACCACAGAAATTATATCATACCGTAACCGGCTGTCAACCATATCACACTGAATTAATTCTTGACTTTTATCACTAGTGATAATATAGTAATTATGTATATTATGTAAATTAGGCAGGATCGTGAGCGGGTTAGTAAGACGGAATGCCGGTGTCGGCGGGTCAGGTAATGAATTGCCCATTTCCTGGGGGGGAACTGCAGGCGTTTTATCCTGACTCTACATAGCAAAGTAAGTGATTATGCTGCCATATATTGTGCTAACAAGAACATTTTACGGCTGCAGCTAACGTTTTCATTAATGTTTCTATGTAGAGTCTATCGACTTTCCGGTGTTACGCGCCGCCTCCAGATTGCCTGGTTTGTGTGGCTGCGATAATTGCGGCTGCAAAAAAAATTCATTTTTGGAGGGGTAAGTTTGAAAAGAAAACTGATCGCCCGCGTGATTGTTCTCGTGCTCGCAACGATGATGATCATACCGGCATTCGTAGCGCCGGCGCAAGCCGTCACGCTCGACAAAAGCTTTACCATCTACTTGGTTCCCAATACCCACCTGGACACGGCATGGCAGTCACCATTCCCGCAAATCGCATACAGCGGCGGCAACAACGGCGTAATGCCAATGTTCACAGTCTCCACCACTGCGCTCAATGATTCCAACTATGCCGGTCAATTAAGGTTTACCACGTCAGCCTCGGCTCATCTCAAAATGCTCAAGGATTATTACAACACGGACAACCCCACAGCAAACCAGCGCTTGTGGGAGCTCACAAAATCACTCGTTGACAAGGGCCAGCTTGACTTGGCAGGCGGCCAGATCGTCGAGCCCGACCTCAACGTTCCCAGCGGCGAGGCTCTTGTTCGCCAGAGTTTATATGCTCAGCACTTTTTCCTGGCTAACTTTACCAGAAACGGACAGCCCTATAAGTCCCTGACCGGCATGGTGCCCGACGTCTTCGGTTTCAGCGGCCAACTCCCACAGATCCTTATGAAGTCTGAAATGAAGTATTTCGTGACGAGTAAGGTCAACTGGAACAATCAGGACGGCGGAGGCGCCGCCATCGGCAGCAGCTATGAGCATTACAGAACCGCCGGTGGCAATGGCAGCCGCGGCCGCGACTCCGATATCATGACCTGGCGCGCCCTTGACGGGGAGAGCACGGTCCTGGCCAACTTCCTTCAGGCGGACTACAACAATACAAGCCCCAACGGTCAAATTCAAAACGCGTTTGACGCAAACTGGGTCGTCACCACAGGAAACGACGCTTCGGGATTCACCAACAGGCTGAACTTCCACGGCGGAGTGCGGAGCACCGGGATCAAGAAAGCCGTTATATTCTACGGCGGCGGCGACTTTGGACAGGGCATGACCACCGCCAACAGCGGCGCCACCAGCGGAGGTAACAGCTTCAGGCACCACGAATACGTAGCGACACAAAACCCCGGCTCATTGGTAAATGTCAAAACGTCCACTATAACCCAGTTCTTTGAAGAACTCGTCGCGACTGAGAATCTGGAACGCCTTAACACCACCGACGGCAACTTCATCGACGGCGAGATGTATGCCGAGTTCCACCGCGGCACATACACAACGTGGGCTCGCCTCAAGAAATATAACCGCGAAAACGAAATTTTGGGCGAGAGCGCGGAGAAAGCCGCCACGATCGGCTTCTACACCAACTCCGTTTCCACCAACAGCCAGCAAAGGATTGAGGACGGCTGGTATAAGATTCTCATCAACCAGATGCATGACGTCCTGCCGGGTTCCGCTTTGGCGTGGCAGTACTATCTAACCTTTAACCATCATGAGCTGGCGAAGAACCTGTTTAACGGCGTCCGGGATAACGCTCTGGCAGCCCTGGCTTACCGCGCCAACACGAACACTGTCGGAAAACCGGTTTTCGTCTATAACGACCTTTCATGGGCGCGAAGCGGCGAAGTCACAGTCAGGCTGCAATATGACGCAGATACAATGCCTGCGGGCGGCGTAGTGGTTTACGACGGCGACAACCCGATTTACCCGACGAAAGTCGTCCGCAACGAGGGTAAGAAAAAGATTGACGTGACATTTAACGCCACTGCTGTTCCTGCTATCGGCTATAAAGTCTTCGACGTCAGGGCTGAGGAGCCGGGCGCGCGCACAACGCCGCTCAGTTTCGACCCGGTTACCTGGACAATTTCGAATGATAACCTGAGAGTGAAGTTCAATCCGGCTACCGGTTATATCTCCAGCCTCCAGACCATCGTCGGCGGCGCCTGGAGAGAAATGTTCGCCCAAGGCGTAGGTACAGAAGGCGGCGAGCTTCACGTCTACCAAGACTGCGACGCTACCCGGCCTTCGCAAAACTTTGACCAATGGAACGTTAACAGAGCCGAACTGGACAGAGAGCCCTGGTACTTCTTCCAGACGGCGCCTGTATCCATGCAAGTCACTTGCAACACCCCGGAAAAAGTCACCATAAGCGTTGTAAAAGTATGGAACGGACAGCAAGTAACGCAGGACTTCTCGGTTCTCGCCAACAGTGACCGCGTCGACGTTCATCTTGCGGCGGACTGGTATCAAATGAAGCGTCTGTTGAAGGTAAGCTTCCCGATCGCTGCGGATAATTACAACGCGACCTTTGAGACGTCATTCGGAGCGGTCCAGCGCCCGACCCGACGCGACAATGTTTTCGGATATGCGCGTTTTGAGGTCCCCGTGCACAAATGGTCCGACGTGACCGACAACAGCGGAAACTGGGGCGTGAGTATCCTCAACGACGCCAAGTACGGCAACGACGTGCTCCGGAGGACCGTCAACGGCGTTACATTCATACGTTCCCGTATCACAGTTGCCCGCGTCCCGCAGGCCCAGGCATGGGCCGGCAACAGCACCTACCCGCCGGTGCAGCCCTACGTAATTGACGCTGCAAGGCATGAGTTCAATTACTCGATCGCCCCACACGCCGGCAGCTGGGAAGACGCCAGGACAGTCAACAAAGCGGCGGAGCTCAACTACCCGATGAAGGCTTTTGAAGCGGCCAAGGGCCCAAGCAACGGCCTTGGCTCTGCGCAATCCTTCGCCAGCTCCGACAAGTCCAACGTCATCATTACAGCGCTAAAGAATCAGTATGACGAGCCAAACAACAAGAACAAAATCGTCGTACGCGTTTACGAGTCAAGCGGCAAACCCACAAACGATGTGACACTCACGCTGCCGGGCAATATCCTGTCCGCGAAAGAGGTCAACATGCTCGAGCATGACTACGATGCCGCCCACGGCTACTCCGGAACCAGCGCCTACACTGTAAAGCCCCTTACGGTTTCCGGAAATACAGTAAAGTTCAACATCAAGAAATATGAAGCCCTGACGATCGAATGCGTACTTGAACCGTCGGCGTTGGCGGCGCTTGCCCTTCCCCAGCAGAGCATAACCCTTGCGTATAACTCGCGGGGCGTAACGCCAAACTCAAACCGCACCGCAGGCTACATTGCGGGCACCGGCGCCAGCACCAGCAACACAGGTCTTTCCATGCCTCAGGAGCATTGGCCGGCGAACAACCAGATTGACTATCAAGGCATAAAATTCAATCTGGGCGCGCCAACCGCCAACAACTTCCTTAATGGGACGTCGTCCGCCAACAGCACTATCAGCGTGACCCCGGCTCAGGGATACAGCAAACTATACATCGTGGGCGTCTCCGTACCGAGCTCCGGGACTTCCGTCGTCCGCAATAACCCGTACCAGAGGGATCCCGCCGTCGGCACATTTACAGTAAACTACGCCACCGGCGCCCCAACCACGAAAGAAATTGCGTTCAATTCCTGGCGCACCGAGCTGTCCGGCTGGAACCGTATTGCTTCCGTTGACGACCAGCCATATGTGTATGACACAGTCGCCCACTTCAACGGCCACTACCATCTCCATACCGGAAATAACGGCGAGATGCAGGAGGCTGACAACTACCTGTTCCTGTACGCCATCGATATCGACAGCACAAGAAATGTTTCGAGCATCCAGATACCGATAAGCAACAATATCAAGATTGCGGCGATGACGCTGGCTGCCCCAGTCGACGGTTTCGGAATTGTATATGAATCCGATACCACGGTCCCGGAAACCGTACAGAACGTCAAGGCCAGATACGATATCACCACGACGCCGATTTACAGCAATATTAATGTTACCTGGGACGCCTCCCCGGACGCCGCCTCTTACAGCGTACACCGCGGGACAAGCGCCAGCTTTGCGACCTCCGGCGCCACCCAGATCGCTACGGTACCCGGAACGTCTTATACCGACCCGTGCCCGACTATATCGGTTGCGGAAATGAATGCCGGCTTGACCTATTATTACAAAATCATCGCAAACGGCGAGACGGGCATCCCCGCCCAAGCTTCGAACGTGTCAAACGGCCTGGTACCGGCGTATGTCGACTATGCCCTCAATATTATCACGGCGGAAAACACCGCCAGGGTAGTAGCCAACAGGCAGCAGTCGTCCGAACAAGCGTTCAAGGCGATTAACGGGGTGCTTTCCGGAACGTCCAACAAGTGGTGCGCTACCGGCGTAACAGCCTCAAACCCCGCCAGGTGGGCTATTGACCTCACGGGTTCCGCCTCGGCGGCTATGCCGAAAATCGAATTTGTCAGGATCAACCACTCTGTGGAAGGCGCGGCTGGCATAACGGGGGCGTTCACGCTATCATATGCCACTGCCACTACAGCCGCGATGTCGACTACGGGCATAGTGGCTTCCGACACGCCCAACGGCTTCACGCGGTTTGCGAATGTTACCGGCAACTCGACCCTTATTACCACGCACATGCTGCCCGGCGACGGCGTGAACCTGCGCTACCTGCTTCTCGTTGTAACGAATCCCGCTAACGGCGGCGACGCCAACAATGCCACCAGGATTTACGAGGTCTACGCGGTAGGCCGGAACATGAACTTCATTGAGCCCACGTCGATGGCTGAGGACATCAAAATTACACAGTCGCCAGTCCTCGGCGGCGACAAGCTGTTCAGCCAGGCGCACTTTGCGGCTGATTACAAGTTCTATAACGCGGATCCCACAGTTACGGAGGATGTTGCAAAAACTGAGTATCGTTGGTCCAAAAAGCTCAGCGATGGCACATACGTACCTCTTACCGTACCGTCAGCCAAGGAAGTATTCGTACCGATGGCGGATGTTAACTCTGCTGCCGCTATCAAGTGCGAAATAACCGTTTGGGACAGCAAAGACGAGAAAGGTATGCCCGTTTCCGCCGAAATAATAACTAACGATATTGTTGAAGCCAATGTGCTCCGAGGCGCGTCGGTGGTAAGCCAGATCACAGGCAATACTACGGCTTCGGCTCTTGTGGATGGCAACCGCTTAAGCAGTTCCAAGTGGGACTATATCACAGGGACCAACAACGCCAACGCTGTTCCGGGCCCGTGGACCGCTGTACTGGATATGGGTTCCGTGAGGGAATTCAACAGGCTGATGGTATACCACGCCAACGCGTTCCCAGCCCAATCCTATGACGAGAACCCGCTGATCGCCACATATGATTTCGACCTTGGCTACAGCCTTGACAACGTCACCTGGGTCACAAAGGAAATCCGCGCCAATGTCCTCCCGATTACTGCGGTTGATCTTGGCGGGATTGTTTCGGCGAGGTATGTCAGGATCAGTGTAATCACGCCGAACAACGGCGGCACGACATTTGATACCGCTTATAAATCTATCAGGATAGCCGAACTCGAGGCGATTCTTGACTCGGTCACGTCCTTGAGCCCAACTCCCGCCACGCTGTACAGCGGCGCCAACAAGGTGGCATTTGCGGCAGCTAAAGGCTCGACGGTCGACGTAAAATCGTATTTCCTCTCTAACCCCGCCTTGTCAGGCAATGTAGTCATCTATGCGGCCGCTTACAGCAGCCGCGACGCCCTGCTCAGCCTGGGTACAGGCAGTGCAAGCTTTGCCGGCGGCGCGCTTTCGGGCACTATATCAGACTTTGTAGTCCCGGCAGGCGCGGCCAAGCTTAAAGTATTCTACTGGGCAGACGGCAGCATGGTCCCGATTTCCGAAGCGGTCTTGTTCGAGTAGGAGTTTAGCCAAAAGTTGCGAAAGTAAAAACAGCCAGCGTAATAGGGAACTCTTTCTTCTGCGAAAGAGTTCCCTATCCATTAGCAACGCGGGCTATCAGGCTATGTTTGAAATGTCCGGCGGTTGGCAGAATACAGCATACCTAGAATACGGATTGCTCCCAATATCTCATGCTGATTGTCGTCTGGAATACTTGGACTACAGGGAAAACAGTTATCAGTCCGCAAAAACACTCAGAAACTCACTGATTTACCAGGGTTTCCGGCGTTCTCGACACTACTCCCACTC
>Ga0123356_10002780_pt1 | contig 18571 bp, 11 predicted proteins | sample TergutEmb28metaG_2_FD_92546 | JGI IMG/M metagenome (GOLD analysis project Ga0123356, IMG submission 92546) | Embiratermes neotenicus P3 segment gut microbial communities from Petit-Saut dam, French Guiana - Emb289 P3 | ecosystem: Host-associated > Arthropoda: Insects > Digestive system > Gut ...
AAATTTAATAACGGCTCTGCGTCGTTCGATGGCTGGCTTGAGCGGTTCGAGAAAAGCTTCATGCAGTCCGCGGGCAAGCCTGCAGTCCGCGCGAACATAAAAAATCCTTATGCGTATATAAAAGCCTCTCTTTGGAGATTCCTTGCCACGTATAATGATTATCATTTCGATTTTAAATCGGGTTCTGAAACTGAAAAGAGTCCGATTGACTTTAATATACTCTCTGATAAAATTTTCAGGAACTCTGCGAAATTATTTTAAAATTAAATATGAATTAATAATTCTCGCGGAAAGTTGAGGCTGATTTATGCGAGTAGAAAAACCAGCTGCCTCATACTGCGCGACCGTTAAATTCACGCTCTACTTTGTTTGCCGGAGCGTCTTAATTTGCAGTCAAGCAGTTTGGCAAGCTGATTCCTGTCCCATAAAATAATATCCGTACATTCAGCTATTTTTTTCGCGGAAGAAGTGAAATAACGGTTAGTCAGAACGATGCCGACGTGACGCTTATAATAAGATTTGCCCGAGTTAATTTCATATACTGCTGTATTACCGATATTTGATGTAAAACGTTTACATTGAACGGCATAAGTAACCCCGTCCTTTTCAGCCAGAATATCTGCGCCGTAATCTCCTTGTATGCGTGTTGCCTCCACATTTATATATCCGTTTTTCTTTAACAAAACAGCGCAGAATGACTCGAATTCACTTCCGCTCATAGAATCGCAGAGGAGCAGTAATTTTTTAATTTTATTTGAAATGCAAATCGTTTCCGCGGGCGGCTTTTTCGAGTCTGCTTTATTTGCCTTTTTTACTTTTGATTTATTTTTCGAGCGAACAATTGCATGTATTTTTCTGCAAAATACTAACAGTCCGGTTGTTATCGCCGACACGCTTAAAAATAAAATAATATCTCTGGATATGGAATCGGCTTCATTCCAGTAATCTAATATTAAAGTCATAGTACCTCCTTGTTTTATAAAAAAATCTGCAGGGACGATTACTATGCCTGAAATGACATAATATGTTCCTGCAGCTATTATAGCATAAATATTAATTATACTTGTAATATCTTATTTAATGATTGTGCATTCGAACTCTGCGATTATAGTGCCGTTTGATGTAAGCGAAAATTTTTTCGTCCCGTCAAGCCGTAGCTTTTCACCGGGCTGTATGCTTATATTAGAATGTTTTGAAATAGTTTGAACAGTCCTGTAAAATGCGGGTATCTTCAGGTTGTCGGACAATGCGCTTGTTTTCGCAAGGTCGGCGTCTTCCAAGCCGTAATTCGGAGGAACATTTATTATAAACACTTCCTGAGCCGACTGCTTTTGAGCGTTTTGATTGGCTGTAATCAGCAGCGGCTTTTTGTGATTTATTATTCTAAAATCGTTGCTTCCCGCAAGCTTTATACGTATTTTTACCGTTTTAGACAGTAAATAAAAAAGCAAATATGCTATTACAGACAGTAAAACAATGCCGACCACCGATAATATTATCCCGAGCATGGATTCGCCCCAAGGCTCAAAGTCATCTATTTCGAAAAAGTCTTCTTTATCTTCCGGTGGCGTATGCACAAATTCAATCTGATTAACAACTTCGCGTATAAAATAAAATAAATGCAAGTCGGAAATGAGCTGCGGTTTAAATATATCTAATATATCTTCTTTAGGCACAAAATAAGTTTCTCCGCTGTTCTCCGTAATATCTATATACATGACGCCGGCTGTATCCGCGCTGCTATTGTTCAAAACGTTTTTTAAAAGCTCAGCGTCTTCTGATATATAAATTTGCTGAACAGTTATTAAATTATACTCGTCGCGCCTTGTCAAATAAAAATTAAGCCCCTCGTCGATGACTGCCGCTTCCCTTAACGCCGGTAACGTCACGCTGACTTCTGCCGGTAAGCTTTCCAGAATATAATTTATATGCCCGATAGACGGCGTATACACGGATAATCCTTCAATAACGGAATAAACAGAATAAACGCCTGCGCCGTAAAACGGAATCACGGCTTCATATCTGCCGTCCGAAAACGTCATCGCGCCGCTGTTTACTCCGTTTATTTTTAAAATTAGTTCCAAGCCTGATTCGTCGGCATCAGGCTCGGGAAGGCTTACAGGCTCGCCGTTGCGGTGCAATTCCGCATAAAATATTATCTCCGTCCCTGCTAATATATCTGTATCCAAGTCTGCCTCAGTCGATAATATTAATATTTCCTCTGGCTGCTCAATATTTAATAAGACGTCAATCTCCTCGTGAAAATGCCCGTCTATTTTCATGCTTATTCTCATAATATATTCGCCTGACTGTAAATTACCCGGGATTCTGACTTCATATCCGTCTTTATGTTCGTTTATATATCCGCCGATATTACTTCTGCGCTGGTCTGCCGTATTTATTAACAATGCTGTAAAATCAAGGGTTTCGTAAATCTCCTCGGAATTTATCCTGCCCCTGCTGTGTGCTGATCCATCGGGTATAAAATTATCGAAAAGATAAATATCATATAAATTATCCTGTCCTTCTATGAGCGATAATGTTATCGAAATATCGTCGAACGGTATAACATTTATACCGATTCTGTCCCCTTCTGTTCCGATGACTTCTATCGCCCACGAAGAATGAACAGGGTCTCTTATCGTTATAATCAAGTAAGTAGCAGATTTAGATATAGTAACGCTCGGGTCATCGTTCATTAATATTTCTTCGCCGTCTTCACCGGTAGCATAAATAGAAAGCTCCAATTCGCTGCCGTGCGTGATAACTATGGCTATCTCCCGAGTTATGCCGGATACTTCTATAGGCTCGCGGTGTCCGTAATCATTTTCGTTAGGTCTGAATATTACGGGCTCTCTCTGGGGAATACCAAACAAATCACGGAAAATTTTTTCGAAAAAATCATGTATTTTAGTTATATCGTCCCATTCCTCTTCGTTTTCCGATGTTCTGTCCACTAACAGCGGCGTGTCCAATATATACTCGTGAATTTCCGCCAAATCAGCTAAAAATACTTCGTCAAATTCTGCGCGACCCATCAGCCCGACCGGATAAAATTTTATATCCGAGGATTTTAAACCGCGGACTATATCTTTGCAGGCATCTTTAATATTATTTACAGCGTTGCCTGATTCATCCTGAAGCTGTATATTTCCGTCAGTGAACAATAAGATGCCTTTTTTAACGGCTTCGCTGGGCGGCCCGCTGAGTATTCTCTGAGCTTCCAGCAGGGGCGGCGTAATATCAGTATAACCGCGGTTCCAGCATATAAATTCTTCCTTGGTGTTAATGCAGGTTACTTTACCGGATAATATCTCGCCTATTTTTCCTTTTACATATTCGAAATCTTCAGCTCTGCGTATATCCCGGCTTTCAAAAACTGTAGCCAGATGCGGACCCCAGGTAGCCGTATCGTCAAACCCGCCGTGATACACGATAAGCGACAGAGTTACGTCAACCCTTGGGTCGGTAAGGCACAGCTCTGTAAAAAATTTTATCGCCTCAGTCGATATACGGTAAATACTATCGCTGCCGTCCCGCTGCTCAGGATCGTTTCCGTCCGCACTTCCGGCCGTACCCATTGAAGGCGTCACATCCAGCAGGATTACAAACTCCGCCCGCCTGCTGCTTCCGTCCGCATGTACCGGCGTAATCACAGCCGCTGTAAACAAGCAGGCTGTTATTATAAAATAAATAAATTTTTTCATAAATATATTCCTTCTCTTCAAATATTGTCCCATCTGCTGACAATAATCCGTCCGTTCGTATGATGATCGCAGACAACAAGCAGATTATCATATAAAAGAAACTCCGATTCCAAAGAAACAAACATCTGATTCAGCAGGTAACGCTCTGTTATCTCGTTGTTCTCTATCGCTCCGGCAAAAATCTGAAGAATATTCTTAGTATTACTCTTATGCAGATATATCAGATACGGCTTACCGTCTATCTGGGATATACAATAATCAAATACATCTGAGGCATCGCTGAAATCTTGATATACCGGTTCCAATCTTCCCCAATTGCCGGCGGATAATGACCGGCAAAAATTAAAGCTGCTTCCAAAATTGTTGTGCCTGATTTTCATAAAGCCGTACGGCACGTTATCATATAAAGCTATTTTTCTTTGTATGTCAAAAGCAGTCTCGACAGGAATGCTGAACACTCCTTCATTGGACGAAGCGCTTACATAAGAAACAGCGTCAGAGCATAACGTAAGATATATGCTGCTGCCGGAGGCTGCGAGCTGGCTCACATAGAAAATACCGCCGGGCTGCATGACTCCTGCATAGTTCACAGTTATTACACTCGATTCTGCCGCGTTGTCTTTATTATAAACTTTGTGCACGTTACCGTCATATCCTGCGAAATATAAATGGCTGCCTTCGATAAGCACGGGCGAGGAGTCCACTTGAACCACTGCCTGAGCTTTACCTGTATCCATCGCTTTTAACTTTAAATCGCCTTTCGAGAGGTCGCCCCATCTTATTTCCTGCGTATCGTCTGCCAGCAGGCAGACAATAACTAAATTATTTCCGAGTACCGCGGCTTTATAAGCTTTGACCGCACCGCCTTGATTTATATTTATATTTGCGGTCAGGCTGCCGTCGATTATCGAATTTACTAATATATTATCCGCCATGCTTGTCAGAATATATTTATTAAAAATCTCTATCTCGTTTACGGCTTCTGCTGTTACCGCACACGCGGCGCTTACAGCTTCGGCGTCTAAATCTTCTTTTTCAATCATCCGGGCAATATTACAGCATACAAGCACAGACTGCGAATCAGGAAGCTGTTTCCAAAAATATAATATGCCGTTTCTGATAACCGACTTCGAAAACTTCGCTCCGACTCTCCCGATTACTTTTTTGTCGGAAGCAATCTCAGTTAAACCCTGCGCCTGATATACATTCGTTCTTTTATAATCTCCGGAATCGCCCGTAAATATATTGCTGATTACCGGTATAGCTTCTCCGCAGCCCGTGCATAACGTTTCCATTCCCCTGTGAACCATTTTGCATTTAGGGCAAAAAGCGAGTTCAGAGTAGCATTTCGGGCATCTTGGCAGGTCAGGCTTGTAATATATCAACTCATCGCATTTAGGACTATTCGGGCTGCCGGTGTTGGGACAGTCCTGATATAGCATCTGACCGCATTCGCAGCAGTACCTAATCTCCGGATCACTCCGGTCTACCATTTCTTTGCAGCCGAAACATAATATTTTGCTCATAAAAACACCTCCTGAATTTATTCTTATAAAATTTTAAGAGTTTATCTGCCCGTACAACTCATCCCAGTTCTCTTTTACTATCGCATTCTCTTCTGACGAATAAAAATCTTTTATCATAGCCGTTATCACCCCTACTTCATTCTCTTGGATATTAAGGCTATATTGGTCGCGGGCGTAATCTGCGGGAGATTTCCAGAACGAGTACAGTCCGTTTATAAAAATTCTGATAAAGTCGGAATCGGCTCCGTCAAAGTCAAGCCTGTTTATCATATATCCGTAAATAAGATCAAATGCCTTTTCTAAAATTTCTTTAAAACCATTGCCTGGCGTACATAAGTTTGACAGCGCCGCCTGATAACTTAACGGAAGCCTGAATTTCTGACAGGCAGCCGAATTTAAATTTGCCTTTATTTTGTCCAGTAATTCCCGGTTCAATTTAAAATCGCCGTCATTGATGACGATAGTTTTGGAAGCAAGAGCTTTTACTAAAAGCATCTTCATGTCGGTTTGCACGTCGGCCGATTCCGGAATCATCGGGACAAGGTTGCTTTTTATATCCTTGCGGGAAAAATAATTGTCAGAACCGTATTTTCCGATTACCGTCTTAGTCGACTGGTCTGCTATAAATTCAAGATGCCTTACCGGAAACCATCCTTTTTCCCTGAGGAAAAGTATAGTCGTCTTATCATTATTATCCTGGCTTTCGATACCCCAGTTCGCATCATTGGCGATTATTGTATACTCCTCAAGTATTTTAGCAAATTTATTCTGGCTGTCTCTGGCAGCGGCGGCGTTGTTAAAGTTTAAGCCGTCGGGATAGAAAATCCAGTTCGCCTGCTGCCACTTTGCCACGGTAGAGCCCGAAGCGTTTTTATAATGATAATCATCGTCGCCGTCAATATCCACGTTAAGAAACCACATTGATTTATTTTCGACTTCCCTGATTTTATTATAAGTATAAAAATTGGCATTGTCCGCGCCGCCTACGTCTCCTCCGTCAGCCTTAAGCTTATTAAATTCTGCTGCCTGCTCTTCAAAGAACGAATCTATCACATTTACTTTTATATTGATTCTATATTCATTTTTTATTTTCGTGAAAAGACTTTTTAAAAAATCCTGATAAGTCGGATGGGAAAAATCCTCATTCGAATGGCTGTTCATCATCGGTCCGCCGCTGTAATTCTGATTGCCGTCATTATTTGCGGGTGGCGGTATCTTATAATATTTATCTTTTAAATATTTTGTTCTTAATTTGCTCAGCGCAACACTGTTTGCCGTATTATTTGCTGTCACGAACTGCTCAGCGAGCTCTGCTATCTTGTTCCGGTATACTATATGCCCGTTGTTAGCTAAGGGCGGATTTTCAGTTATTCTGGTTAAAGCAGCCACTGAATCATTCTTCCATGCCGTTATGCTGTTCTCAAAATTATTAATATTCAGTTCCAGGACATCCAGTGTTCCCCTCAGAATTGCAATAAGCGACCCGTCATCGGTATTCCTTAATTTTTCAGATATCTTGTCGTTCTTCATTTTTTCGGCGTATTCGTTGAATTTTACCATGAAATCTTCAAAATGCCCGCTCATCGGTCTTTTTTTGAAACCGGGTATCCATCTTGATTTCAGCGCATTTATCTCGCCGCAGATGCCGTCCATTTCAGCTTCTAATGTCAAGCCGTTGTCATTAGACTGCGAGGCTGAATCGATTGGCTTGAAAGAATTCGGAATCAGCAGTCCTCTTATATTTTCGATAATGAGCCTTGATTTGGCTACGGCGCCCGCATCTGCCGAAAATAATACATTTAAAACATGCTCTTTTATCCGGTCGGGCAGGTCAGCTTTTAATCTCTTATAATTGCGGTCTATTATCTCATTAATATCGCCCTGCTCTATGCTCTGCTGACCAGCCTGAGCTGCGCTTGCCTGATAATTTTGACCAGCCTGCAGTCCATTGTAAAAATTCGTCACTAAATCACTTAGCTTCCTCGAATCATACACGTTATTTTCAAGCCCGAAATCCCTCTCGGCATCATCTTTGCTTTTTGCAAGCCTTGCGGCGTAATTTAAAACCGTTCCGTCTGAGCGCACTTCCCGAATCATTTCGCTGTATAAATCATTTTTATAATAATTTTTCGATTCATATAATTCCCTCGTATGATTAGTTCCGATGTAGTCTTGTTTCCATTCGTCGACCGACTTGATTATATACTTGTTCGTGGCGGCCTCTAAAACTTTATAATACGGGTATTCTATAGTCGACAAGCCGAAACTCGTATAAAGAGGACGCTGCCCGCGCTTGTCGTCAACATTAAGATTAGGAAAGTTGCCTTTTAATTCGCCTCTCCTTGCGTCGCGCACAGCCGCCGACGTTGAGAATATATCATTATAGATATATTCGCTTATCAAGCTCTCCATCATGTTATGATTAATGCTGCCTCCGGAAGAACCGACAAGATACACATTGTCGAACGGGCGTTTATTAGGGTCGCCTCCCTCATTAAACTGAAATCTTGTAGTTCCGGTTATATCATCGATAAAATACGGATTACCGGTCATATAATGGTCAAGCTCCCAAAGTGCATGATGTGAATTTGCCACGTACATATCATCAGTGACGGTACCGGTGGCGATAGTAATAATAAGCGTGACCGTTACGCCGGTTCTCAGTTCGTTATGCAGCCTCTTCAGGTCCTGCACCATCATACCTATATCAACAAAACAACCGCTGCCGGTGCCGGAAACTGTGTTTGCCACGATATATACCGTCGTCTTTTCGGTTTGGGTTCCCCCGAGACGGGTAAGCTTATCGAGTACTTTAGCTTTAATTTTGCTGTAATTGCACAAAAAGGCGAATTTCCCTACGACGCGTTCTTTATTAGCCCCTGTAATAATAGTATCCGGAAGCGTGTCGACTATCCTGTTCTGATCCGCCCATCCGTGCTTGCCTGTATTATATCCGCGCCTGAAATCGTTAATCTGGCTTGTATTAATCGACATCTGTATACACGTATCATCAGTAGCGTTCGCAAATATTGCGCCTTCGGGAGTTGCAGTATCCATTTCATAATATTCTATATAATTCAGCTTATTTATATCCTCGCCGAGCCTTGTTGAAATAAGCTCCGCCGTACCGTTTATAACCCGCGCGCCGGCTCCGCCGCCGCCCAACATCAATGCTTTTCTCATATTCCGCACCACTTTCTAATTAATTATTTATTTTTATAATTTCCGGGGAGATTTAATTATAATAATAACGATTAACATCACCCCGAGCAATACAAGTCCCAAAAAAGCCCAGTTATCTATTGCGGGCGCAAAAAATCTTTTTATTATAGGCTCGCTGAAAAAAATAAGATACGAGATAATTCCTGCGATAACGATAGCCCATAGCACATTCATCGATTTAATTATCAGACGCCTCGGCAGAAACCGGCAGATAAACCAGTTACCAAATATAATAATAATCGCTGACGCAAATATAATATAAACTGCCGTTAATATAATATTCATAAAAAGCTCCTTTCATATTTTTATTTTTATACCCCTTTTACCCTGACAGCCGGGCTTACGTTTTCGCCGGTTAAAATTTCATTGCCGACCTGGACGCCTCGCCTCGTAATTCCGACTATCCTGCCATTTTCATAATCATCTACCGGGTCGCCGGGCGCAGGTGATAATTTCTTGTATTCTTTCTCCGGCCTGCTGCCTAACTTTATATCAGGACTCTGTATGCCTTTATTTTTCATTTCTGTTTCCTTGAATTTATTCCATTCGCTATTAAAATATTCACCGTATTTTTCTAACAGCTTTTGATGTTCCGCGCTAATCTTGCCTTTTAAATTTTTATCGTTTGTATCATAAATATTAAATATTTCCTGCGGATCAGCAGACAAAATCTCGGACAGAGCAACTTTATTCTGGTGTTTCTGAAGTTCTTCTTTAAATTTGCCATAGTCTTTATCTTTTATTTCCAGTATGCCGCGCGTTATTTCAAAATAATTCCGGTTCCGCTCCAAAATATTTAAAGTCGCTACTTTTTTGTCGCTGGCCTCTAAGATTATCCTGAAAAAATCAATAATCTTATCGAAGCCTTCCGTAAAAGATTCGGGAACGGCTTCTTCGGCGGACAACATTTCCGCCCGGGCCCGTTCTGTAACGTCAGGTACGCCGCCTTTTTTTTCCCTGCATTTTCCCTGTTCTTTTATTATGATAAATATCTTTTTTTCGTTTGAGGTTCCCGGAATTATGATACTTTCCGTTCCTGCATCATATGCTTCGTCGACAGAGTCAAAAATAGAAACTTTTTTGCTTTTATGCTCTGATTCGAGAAATCCGTCAAGAAGTTCAAGGATTGCTTCCCGGCTTTTATTTTTATTTTCACTTAATTTTTTCTCAATAAACGCCTTGTCTATGGCTTTATCTTCCCACGGGTCTAAAAAATCTTTAAATGCCTGAACAGCCGATTTAATAAAACTTTTTAATTTTTTTCGCAAGTCACTAACAGTCATTTTAAAATCCCCTTCTTTTAATTCAGATAAAGATGCGATTTTCTTTTTTAAATTCTCAAGGGTATCTTCGTCATATTTTATTATCCATTCGTCAGATACTTTCTCTTTTTTGCTGACTTCGTCTTTGACGTTTATTCCTTGTAATTCTTCTAATAAGCCGAATATCTTTTCATCAGCCGGTCTTGTATCTTTTAAGTATCTATACAAGCTTTCATAAACATAGCTGACGGCTTCTCCTTTTTGCAGAGTAACATCCTTACCGCTCTGCCTGTCATGAAGCGTTATAAAATTTTCTCTGATAACCGTTCTGCCTGCGTTCGCAAGCCTTTCCTCTCTTGAATTAAAATCCCTTTCTACGAACCGTTCTTGCTTGTCATCGACGCTTTCGCCGACAGATATTTCCAGATTTATATCCGATAATCTTTTGTTAAAATCATCTTTTAATACGCCTGTGATTAATACTGGCAGATACTTTCTTACTTCTTTTGTCAGTTCATTCTGCCCTTTTGTTAAATTTACAATATTATTTTTGAATTTTTCTCTGTTTTCTTTAGCCGCCGGATTATCCGGATGCGCGTTTAACAAAGGAACATATACATTGTTTAGTAAACAATTTTTTATCGGCTCTTTATTTTTTTCATTGACGATAAGCTCATTAAAGCAATTAGGTTCGAAGAGTTCTATCTCGCCGCCTGTTGTAAAAACACTGCCGTCTTTAAACGTAAATTTTAATATTTCTGCGTTTTCCGCTATTATCCAAGGGATACCGGCTTGGCGGGCATTATTTTTTTTAGAACTTAATTTAACGTCATACCCGCCCGTAAATGCTTCGCCGGCTTTAAATTCCTGTTTATCTACGCTTACGTTCAATGCTTTCCAAATTATATCAAAGCAATGAGCAATCATCTGCTTGTCGGCGTCGCTTACGCTTTGTTTGTAACTTTTACTGCTATTCTTATTATAACACCAGTCATATGTCACGCTGTAAACCTGTGCAAATTCTTTTATAAATTTCGGATTCTTTTTGTCGTCTTTCGATAATTTATAAGCTTTTGAATCTAAGTCTGCCAAAGACTTAACGACGTTTTTCACAGCTTGATTTGATATTCTATTTAAATCTGACAGCTTTTTTAATTCTTTCACAGCGGATGCCGGGTTTTTAATATCTTTGGGCTCGGGATTTTGCGAAATATAAACTCTTCCGGATTCTGCTGGTTCATTTCTGTTAGGAACAACCACCGGCACAGGCTCGGCTGGCTTTCCTATTGGAGGAGCAGCAGCCGGTGCAGTCTCGTCGGGTTTCTCGTGCATCTTCTGCATAAAATCAGATATTTGCTGAGCAGCTTTTTTTGCAGCAGTAACAGTTGACTTCTTCAGTATGTTGTTAATATACAGGTGAATCCCACTTTTTAAGGTCTCAAGATATTTGGGAAGCATTTCAAGATGTGCTTTTAATTTTTTTACATCACTATGCCGAGATAACAACTCGCTGGTATCGTCCTCGAATTTCTGTTTGTTCACGGACGAAAAAACAAATGTTATACTATTGCAGAATTCGGTTATTCTTTCTTGTGGTATGTTTTTTTCTTCAACAAGATAAAAATACGCTTGGCTTTGGATTACATGCAATAATTTTCCGGATATGGGTATGTCGTTAAGCTGCTCACGCGCAGTAGCAATTTCCATCATATACAAAATATTTTCTACATAAGATATATATTTTTTCATTTCACTTGTACCAGAGCTTCTGATCTTTAGAAAAAAATATATATAATAACGAACTAAGAAATCCTTATCCTTTGGCTCTAATATCGCCATTTATTACACCGCCTTATACGATAATATCAAATTCATTCGCAGACAGATAATCTTCGTCGCTGCAGTCCCTTTCTGTCGTGTATTGAATCTGCATTGTTCGACTCTTGCTTATTGAGGCTCTTATATATATTCCGGGCATATTAATTTCCGAGCCGAGATCTTCCGCTTTTATAACCGCGCGCCCTAACAAATATTTTTCTTTGTTTTCAGGCGGGCCTATATCTGCGAATATCCTGAACGTATATTCTTTCGTTCTGCCGCCATTGATGAAAAATTCCCCCGTATTCCACGGAATAGACGTATGTTTCGGCAAATCAAGCACATTCTCGATGTTTGTTCCTTCGCTCTCGATTTTTATGCCGAAGCTCAGCATGTCATCAAATTTAACTAAATATGACAGGACCGCGCCTCTTGCTATCGCGTGCACTGCCGTATCTTTTACGGCGTCATGTACATCGTCCGTTATTATTCTTTCGTCACCCTGACGCGCATAATCATACGGGCTCAGTATTTTTATTCTCTTTAATTCAGGCTCTTTCGATAACAACTCTTTTACTTTGATTGAAAGGCTTGAACCGCCTACGAGAAACATATATTTTAGATTGTCGCCTATTTTCTTATGCTTCTTTATCATTTTCCGTATTTCTTTTATCGCTGCGGTTACATTTTCTTCAATTATTCTCGCATAGTCATTTTTTGAAAAATTCAAGCTTTCAGATGAATAAATTATAGAGCCTGTGGCTGGGCGAACCCTTTCTTCCGGTTCGCCTCCGTTTTCTTTAAAGTATCCCTTTGATATTTGTTCTTTAGTATCCCTGATACTGTTTCTTAACTCCGAAAGCGGCATATCCGTGTACAAATCATTGCCCTTAGAGATTCTCAATGCCTCTCCCTGTTCGTCGACGAACGATATATTATCATCTTCGCCGATAAGCAGCACATTATTATCATTAATATCACTTACTAAAATATCATCGCCGTTCTTCTTGCTTACCAGTTTATAATCAAATTTAAGTTTTTCATTCTCAATATTATCCGTAATAAATTTAACGAACATACTGTTATCTATGTCGTCGCCGCCCAATGTCACGCTTTTGTCATTTCTCATATATTTTCCTATGTTATCTATATTTCTAATACCGGGCTTTCCGTTGTCGCCGAGATAATATTCCCCGAACGATATATCGAGAGTGCCGGCTCCATAGTCATATACGCATATTACGTCGCCGTCCTCTAATTCTATTCCTTTCCATCCTCTTTCGTTGGTTTGAATAATATCAAAAATAGAAAACATCGCCGCTTCAGATTCAAGTATTGTATCTATATGATTATCCTGCAGATATTTATTTTTAAAAACCGCTTTCGCGCCCGCACAGGTAACCTCACGCTGCCTTTGATAATCTTCCTGATTCTGGGCTTCGCCGCCGTCAAGGACGGGAAGCGTGAATATATATTTATTGCGCGCGGGAGTCCCTTTGGGCGTAATAAGTAATTTTTCTAAATAATTATCCCTTAGCGTTTTGAAAAAATCTTCAACAACTTCATTTGTAGGCTTGCTTGTTGTGCCTCTCTTGTTGGAAAAGAACGTTATATTATCGTTTCGCAGCTGCGTTTTTATCCTGTCCGTATAATAAATATAGTCTTTGTCTACATCGTTTCCGATAAGAACCTGGTCGTCGTTCGTATAATCGTACCCTATGCTTGACGGAATCGATGTGATTTTAGCATCGAATTCACCTTTCGCAAAATTTAAATCTTCTATTTTCCTGTTATCTTCGGATTCATAAAAAGAAAGATATGCCACGGCTGTTTTTGAAGTTCCGAAATCAATCGCGATAATATTATGATAGCTCAGCTCGCCGCCTTCGGCTTCCTGTTCAGAAATATAAATATAAAAATTTTTCGCATACGGCTTGCCGCCTACCGTGTACTTGACCTTCGCTTCCGACGGCTCGTCTTTAAGCATCAGGTTTCCTATGAACTTTATCTCGATAGCGCATTCCTCGCCTTTTGAGAGCTTGCGGGCTCCTTGGATTTCAAAGCTGTAAATCGGCGCGGTATCTTCGGCGCACTCGATATCTGTTATTTCGATATCAAGCTCCCCCTCGTTCAGAATTTTCAGGGATTCAGGTTCGTCCCGGTTTAATTTATTAAACACTACTATCTCTCTGCTGATTTCCGGTTCTACCGGGTCCTTTAAAAATATTTCAAAATGAACGGGGTCTTTGGGTAAGTATTCCGTTTCTTTTTTATACGGGCGCAAGCAGCCGCTTTGTGCGGGAAGAGAATCAGTCGAGCTGATTTCTAAAACAAATCTTTCTTTTTCACCGCGGTTTTTTTCGGAATCAAATTCAAAAATAAAATTTATCTCGTTATCTTTGCCCGCCGCGAATTCAAACTCTTCTTCCTGCTTATTGTTGCCGAAGCGTATACAAGCATTATCTTTTATTTCACACCTCGCTTTTACGGGGAAAGCTCCTTCGTACACGACTCTTATGCCTGCGTTAAGCTTCTCTCTCGAAGCGCTCGGCTTAATAAAATATATAGGAGCCTGAGTAAATCTGACTGCCCCGTTGCTCCAGCCGCAATACTTGCAAAACCTGTTTTCCGCCGGTATTTTCTTTTTGCATGCTCTGCATTCTAATACTGACATAAATATTTCCTCCTAAACTATATCTTTTAATTTTAAATGACTGCTGTTTATGCGCCCAGTTCTTCGATGCTGAACGCTTTTTCAATATCGCCGTTTATCAAACCGATGACCTGCATAATTTGCTTTATCTCATCGTTTGTAGCAAAAAACATGATTAATACTGAAAAAGTACTCCAGTACATTTCCCTTTTTTCATTTTCGATTGCGCTGATTGTCTGCCTCGATAATCCTATACGTTCTGCCAATTCATCCTGCGTCAGCCTTGCTTTTTCCCGCAGCGTCGACAGATTTGAAGCTAATTTCCTGCACAATTCCTGTTTTTCTTCAATTGGAATCCAATGCGCCATGTAATCACCTGCCTTTGTAAATTAATTGTCATAATGTCTTATCTTTGACGAAAAGACGCATTCATTTACATATAGTACTCATATTATACATTATGTTATTAAAAATGTCAATAATTATCGGGGAAATTGTTAAAAAATATTGAATATTTTGATAATATGATGTATAATAAGAAATAAATAAACTGCCTGCACGATATACATGCCGGTTCTCGTAAAAACAACCGCGATTACAAACCGATTTATTTTATATGATATAATATTAAATAACAGCTTGAATCTTGTCCGGGCGGATTCCCGCATATGCCGTGCTTTCATAACTATACTCCTTTCCTGTTATGATATAAGTATATCAGATTTATCTGGCTGTTCTGTAAAGCAGGTTCCGGAGAGTTCGGTTGAATTTTTTAGAAAGAAGTGAAACAGTGAATTATGAAATAATTTTCGCCGTTGCATGCAGTACCGGGAAAATCCGAAGAATTAATCAGGATAATTTTTTATGCTGCGGCAAATATCTGGCGTCTGAAAACAATGGATTGGAAAAAACGGAAAGCGGTAAAATCGGTTCCGGGCAAAACCCCATTTTTGCTGTGTTTGACGGAATGGGAGGCGGTCAGTACGGTGAATCTGCGGCTCATATCGCCGCAGAGACTCTATATAATCTAAGCAAAGACGGACAGCAAAGCGATATTAGGCAGTTTTTTATAAACTCGTGCATGCAAATTAATAATAATATCGCGAGTTATGCCGAACTGGAATGTGCCGGTTGTGTCGGCACAACAGCGGCAATGCTTATTTTCGGTGACGATACAGTCTATACCTGCAATATAGGCGACAGTAAAATTTACCGCTACTGCGGAGAGGAATTGACTCAGATATCAAAAGACCATGTAATCAGCCTTTTTAATAGAAAACAACCGGCGCTGTATCAATTTTTGGGAATGCCTGAAAAAGATTTTTTAAATCCGCACATAGCCTGTGAAGATTATAAATCAAAAGATATATATTTAATTTGCTCGGACGGGCTTACCGATATGCTTTCGGAGGAAAAAATCAAAAGTATTTTGGCTGATAATACTGACATCCCGGCTTGTACGGGTATTTTACTTGAAAATGCGCTTCTAGAAGGAGGCAAAGATAATATAACGCTTATCTTGTGCGAAATTAAAGATAAAGAAACCTGAGCTTCGGTTCAAAAATATAAAAAGAAAGAGGAGTAAAATTATGGCTGCAAAAAATAAAAATCTGCCTGCTTCCGCGTGGGACGACTGGACGATTATCAGGCGTATTCAGAGCGGCGGTTTCGGAGTGCTTTATGAGGCTGAGAGAAGAAGCGGAGAATTAAGAGCAATGTCCTCGGCCATAAAAATTATTCCGATTCCAAATGAAAAAGATTTAAATGATATTATCGCGGAAAAGTCTCACATAGACCATATCGAAGACTATATCGAGAAGCTCAAGAAGAAATGCGAAAAAGAAATTGATAATATGATTAAACTCAGAGGCAGACCTAACATAGTTAATATAGAAGATTATAAAGTTATTTCGGTTCTTAAAAAAGAAAGCAAAGTCGACGGCGGACAGCTGAGCTGTTTTGAGATACAAATACGCATGGAGCTGCTTCCGGGCAACCTGAAAAATTATTACGAAAAAAAATCAGGATTAACAGAAGAAGAAGTCGTAAAAATCGGAACAGATATATGCACCGCGCTGGAAATATGCGCTAATATTGAAAAAGGACCCATTGTACACAGGGATATTAAGCCTTCTAATATTTTATTTACTCACGATAATATTTTTAAACTCTGTGATTTCGGTATCGCCAGGGAAATGAACGAATTAAGCGTAGCAAGCATGAGCGGAACTTTCCCGTATATGGCGCCGGAAATGCGCTCTGGAGGTAATAACTCCGGCCCGCTCGCGGATATTTATTCGCTCGGTATAGTTTTACACCGTCTTATGAACGGCAATAATCTGCCGTGGGAGGACAGCGATAAGCTAAAACAAATACTCGACTCCGGAAAGCTTCCGCCCAAGCCTATTAACGCAAGTGATAAAATGGCTAAAATTATAATGAAAGCGTGCGCGTACGACCAGAAAAATAGATACCAGTCGGCGGCTGATTTAAAAAGCGCGCTGGAAAGCATCTCTAATCCCGCAAGTATTAATATTGTGTATACCTCCGCCGCGACGAAACGCCCGGTCACAGCTGACTGTATAATCGCATATGACGACGGCGAGATTATAGGCACATACACGACTGACAGAACCGGAAAAGTTACTATACAGAATCTGACGGCGGGAACGTATATTATAAAAGAAAAATCGGGAGCAGAAAAAAAAGAAATTACTTTGCACCCCGGCGATAAGAAGACGGTCGGGCTTCAAAAGAGAACCGCGCCGGTTAAACCGCCCATAAAGAAAAAAAGAAAAGGCATTATTGCTGCCGTAATAATTGCTGTAATCGCCGTTGCGGTTATCATAAATAACGCAGGTAATTCAGTAAACAATACATTAAAAGATGAAAATAACAGGTTGTCCGCCCGCATTGACGATTTAGAAAGGCAAAACCGCAGGTTAAACACTATGATTAATACGCCGGACAGAGCCTCGTTTGAAATTTCCGAGCTTAATATAGAGCTTGCCGGACTTCAGAGAACAAACGCAGACTTAATTTTAGAGATAGAAAAGCTATCAGAAGAGCTCGCACAGCGCCATGAACGGACAGAAGCCGTTCTTCAGGCAAGCGAATCAAGCTTGTACAAGGAAAGCAGTCTTATAATTAACGGTATATCGTTTGATAAAGGCTATATATTCGAGCCTTCGGGGCATACGGGTCCTTTCGGCGGATTAAAAAAGATTTCGTGGGCTTCTTATAATTTGAATGATTATCATTGGTTTTCTGCTGTTGCCGGTTATATCGGAGGTTCAGGCGACTATGATGCCGTACTGCGTATATTCTGCGACGGAATTTTAGAAAAAGAAATTATGCTTTACCCGGATTTTCGGATGCGTAATATACAAGTCGACGTAACGGGCGTAAAAGAATTAAAAATCGAAGTCGAAGGAAAAAAGCTGAGTGGCTGGTCGCCTTTTCGTTCGAGTGTGCGCTCGCCGTCATACGGGCTTGCAAATCCGGGATTCGGCAGAGATAATAAATAATTATAAAAAAAGGAGATAAATTTATGAGTGCGAATCAGTTAACGAACGAAGCAGACGAGGGGACAATTACTACTGCGGCAACAAATATTTTTTACGCTATCGTAGCCCTGCTAGAAAATATAAATAATAATAACGAGCAGGAAATAAACGAACGGCTGAAAGAAATAGGCGAGGAAGCCGGCATAGAAAATTTCTTGGATAAAATAGGCGAAAAAAACGATATTAAAAATATTTTCAAGCAAAGGGATGCCGAAGCCGCTATTATTTACTGGCTGACAAAAGATTTGGAAGCGCCGATTTTCAGCGATTATATAAAAAGATATATCCGCCGGAAATTCAGGATTGCAGGTGACTATAAAGCGATTGATGCAGCCGCCGGTAAAAATAAAATATTACGGGCATTCGAAGAAAATATACCCGGATATTTTAAAACAGACGAAGCTGCCGACGAATTTACCGCCGGTCTGTTCGAAAATTTCCCTATCAGCCGCGATAATATTTTTCTGTTGGGCTTCGGACTGGGCATGAACGACGCCGACGTTTCCCATTTTTTAAAGCATGTTTTGCAGGAGCTTGATTTTAACGAACGAAAGCCTATAGAAATAATATACTGGTGGTGCTTTAAAAATAATATAAAATATAATGAAATGCTTAAACTTAGGGACAAGTTTGACGCTATACCGGTAAATAAAAAAGTTAAAGCCGGATTATCCGCCGAAAAGTTCCGCACCGAGTTAACCGATGCCGATGCGAAGCAGCTACTTGATTATATCTCGGCGTTTAAAACCGATAATAAAAATAGCGCCGGCGCCGTCTCCTCTTACGGGCATTTTAACGATTTATATTCGAAATGCAA
>Ga0123356_10002781_pt1 | contig 18567 bp, 12 predicted proteins | sample TergutEmb28metaG_2_FD_92546 | JGI IMG/M metagenome (GOLD analysis project Ga0123356, IMG submission 92546) | Embiratermes neotenicus P3 segment gut microbial communities from Petit-Saut dam, French Guiana - Emb289 P3 | ecosystem: Host-associated > Arthropoda: Insects > Digestive system > Gut ...
AGCATATTTGTACGTTCAACCAGCTGCTTTGTTGTGATTACAAAACTTGATGAACCAGCTTCGATTCTAATGTTATCGAATTCGATAACATTAAAGTTTGGATTATTGGTCTTCTCCCATATGCCAATATAGTCGAGTGTATACTGGGTGCTAAGCCATTTCGAAATCACGACACCGGTTGCATCAGGATTCTTATGCTTCGCCATATCAGTTAGAGAAACGTAGTTTGCTCGCCTGTGCTCCGTTAAGTTGATTATTGTGCCTTGAACAATAATCTCGTTCGTCTGCTTTGTCATAATCGCTCCATTTCTCATCACTCAAAGGATGTGCTGTTTATTTGAGAAGCTCACCAAGACTCCATCTGGAGCCCAGAGAAGCTGCTCTTTGTAACAGAAGGTGATGTATGGGATAGGCTCGAGACGTTTTCCGCCTCGACATCAGATGAACGAATAGTAGCACATCTTGGTATAAAAGTCAAACAAATGTTCGCTATTGTATGGCTCAATTAACCCTCAATGAATGTAACGACGATGTGCAAATTGCACCTCAACCTGCAAGCGCGGTAGCCCGTTTTCATCATTGTCGGTGCGCGGGAGGGCGCGTGGTAATACATCAGCACGTCATCGGGAGAAGCGAGCAAAGTGAGCGGCGTGGCGATCCAGTCGAGCGCTATCAGGTTGAACGAAGTTGTCGCCCAGAAAGTGCACATTGCTTAACCTCTTTGCGGGCAGGAGGTGCGCTCGAGAGCGATGCGTTATCCAACTGTTACGAACATATGTTCTATTTTGTGACATACTGACTATTGCAGCAAACAAATGGTTTCTGCAGTCGATGTCGAGCCACAAGAGGCTTGAGCCTATCCCATACATCGCTATCACAAGGCTGGCAGGCGTTTGGAATACAAGCGCTTAGAGTACCTGCATCCGGGATGCTCGAAAGGAGCATGAACATGAATGAGGGAATACAGCTATTTGAAAACCAGCGCATCCGTGCAGCTTGGGACGAGGAGCATGAGGAAAGCTATTTCTCGATTGTTGATGCAGTGGCTGTTTTAACAGAAAGCAGAGACCCAGGTGCATACTGGCGAAAACTGAAAGAGCGCTTAATTGCTGAAGGTAATCAAACCGTGACAAATTGTCACAGTTTGAAAATGACTGCAACGGACGGTAGAAAACGGCTTACCGATGTCGCTAATCCAGAACAACTATTCAGAATTATCCAGTCAATCCCATCACCAAAGGCTGAACCTTTCAAGCTTTGGTTAGCTGCAGTCGGAAACGAGCGGATCAACGAGACCTTCAATCCTGAACTTGCTATTAATCGTGCAATGGAAACATATCTCAAGAAAGGCTACGATGAGGAATGGATACGCCAACGCCTGCTTTCAATCCGAATCCGAAACGACCTGACCACAGAGTGGAGAAGCAGAGGTGTCCAGAAAGGCGTGGAGTACGCCGTTCTGACTGATGAAATCTCTAAAGCATGGTCTGGCATGACAACGCGGGAGTACAAGAACTACAAAGGACTTAAAAAGGAGAGCTTGCGTGACAATATGAGTGATATGGAGATGGTTCTGAATATGCTGGCAGAAGTGACAACTACGACCATTTAGAAAAAACAGCAACCGGAGACATTCGATGAGAGTAGGATCATTGCTCGAACTGGTGGAGAGGCAGCAGGTGATGCCCGTCGAGCTGTTGAAAAGCGTATCGGCGAGCCTGTCGTTACACCAAAGAATGCCTTTGATTTCAACAACTTGATTGCTGGTGTGATTGAAGATACTACGGATAACCGCTAGTCGGGTATTTACAGCGGGAATTTTCGCTCCAGGTGACGCGGGACATAGTCCATGTGGTCTCTCCTGAATAATGAGGATTTTACGAAGTCTAGTTTATGATTTCATATCCATCAGCACGTCATCGCGAGAAGCGAACAAAGTGAGCGACGTGGCGATCCATTCGAGTGCTATCAGGTTGAACGAAGTTGTCGCCCAGAAAGCGCATGTGTCGGTAATCATCGAATGTGCGTGTTGTCTGATAGCTCAGATCAACCCAAGTCTCGTGGCCTGAGTTCGCAATACAAGTCACAATCCATCGCGGTAGGCATCACCTAGCGCGGGCAACACCCAAGGCAGGCATCAACCGAAACAATAACGCCTAGTAAGCCAAAGCTGCCAAGCATCACCTGAAAACAAGCAACACCCGAAACAAAAGGGTCCTGTGCCGCTATGCTATACTTATCGGTTGAAACATCTTACAAATGCGCTACTGATCACATCAGAAGAAAAGGTTTACGCGGTGTTCAAGACGCTTGCTACGATTATTAAAGACAACTGGCAGTGGCGACGGCAAATCAGACGCCTAGCCGTTTTTGAGCTTATCAAGAAATCGCGTGGAGCAGTGCTTAGTTGGGCGTGGCTGTTCGTAAAACCTTTGGTTTTCATTGGTGTCTTCTGGTTTGCTTTAGATATCGGGCTTCGCGCTGGAAGGGATATGGACCCTCCCTACTTTCTGTGGTTGATAACCGGAATCATCCCTTGGTTCTTTATGAGGGACATGCTTGGACAAGGTTCCGACATTCTACATCGCTACACATACCTTGTAAAAAGAATCAAGTTCCCCCTCAGTGGTATTTCAAGCATATATGTCCTTTCGATGCTTATTATTCATCTTGGGTTAGTTGTCATTATGGCTGTCATCTATTATGTATCCGGGGTGCCCTTTGATATACATCTTTTACAAATACCCATCTTAATCATCGTAATGGTCGTCTTTTTTACCATGTTCTCGATAATGACTTCGCTCATCAGCGCATTGAGCAAAGATTTCAAGAATCTTATCGCAGCGCTTGTCACGCCGCTGTTCTGGCTTTCTGGGGTTATCTTCAATGTAGCTAGTCTTCCTGTAGCATGGATCAAAGTCGCCCTTCTTCTTAATCCGGTCACCTTCTTTGCAACAGCATATAGAGATGCTTTCTACTACAAGGTATGGGTATGGGAGAACCCTCATTCTCTCATCGCTTTTGCCGCAGTGTTTGTTGTTACACTCATTGCGATGCTCCTTGTGTACAAGCGTCTGCACAAGGAGGTCCCCGATGTCCTTTGATCCTCAAGAAATGCAGACAGAAAAGCCAGAGCTTTCACAGGAGCTATGTTCCACTACATCGGAGATTGAAGACAATACCGTTATCGAATTCAGCCATGTTACAAAAACATACCATTTATACAAGAGTTCCAGAGCACGCCTGTTGGGGTTATTTGGGATAAAAAGAAAAGGCGGTTACCTCGGCTCGGTTAATGCGAACAACGACCTTTCTTTTTCCATCAAACGCGGAGAAGCGGTTGCGCTTATTGGTCAGAATGGCGCCGGAAAATCAACTGCATTAAAAATAATCACAGGTGTTTTATATCCCACGTCCGGTACCGTGTCTGTCACAGGAAGGGTGAGCGCGCTTCTAGAACTGAATGCAGGCTTTGACGGTCAACTAACTGGACGAGAGAATATCAGCCTACGCGGGCAGGCTCTCGGGCTAAACAAGAAAGAAATCAAGGAACTTGAGCCAAAAATCGTTGAATTTGCAGACCTTGGAGTCTTCACCGATCAACCGATGCGCACCTATTCAAGCGGCATGAGAGGAAGGCTGGGATTTGGGTTTGCGGTATCGGTCGACCCGGAGATTCTTATCATTGATGAGGTGTTATCAGTTGGAGACAGACTATTCCGAAAGAAATGTGTCGACAGAATGCGAGAAATCATGCGTGATGAGAAAGTCACCGTGCTTTTTGTTACCCATGCTTCAGATACTGCGAAAGAGTTTTGCACACGGGGAATTGTCTTAGACAAAGGAACCAAAGTTTTTGACGGGCCTATAAGTGAAGCGGTTTTGTTCTATGAAAGCATGTGTTGATGAAAGCTATCAACAAGGCTTTCTGGTTTATATGATTAGGCGCAACTGATCATTCTTGTATAAGGACAATGAGCATGACACTGAGCGACATGATGAAAACTATAGAACGAAAGGCAAGACTGCTTGTCATATATTTCTGGCGCATCCTGTTTGCAGAAAACCACCTGAAATGTCCGTGGTATAAAAAACTGCGAGCAAATCTTTTTGGTGGGTACCTAGCAGATCAATGGGTGCTCTATGATTTTGACCATAACGACAAGAAAGAATACTTATCTGAATACGATTGGTATCGCTCTCGCTATATCAATGAACCATTCAGCTACATTTTTAACAACAAGGTTGTCACGTCTGAATTGCTCAAGCATTACGTACGGGTTCCTGAGACGTATTTTGTAAGAAGCAAGGGTTTTCTGTTCAATTCTGATGGCAGAACAGTTGACTATAGCGAAGCTGTAGAAAAACTCAAACAAAAAGGAGAAGCATTTATCAAACCGATCGACCGGGGGAAAGGTAGCAATGTCAGCTTGCTCTCTTATCGCGAGGGGCAGCTGTTCTTCGGAACACAACCCTATTCTGATGATATGTTGATTGATCATTTAAAGAGCAGGAGAGACTGGTTTTTAAGCGAATCAATTAAGCAGCATGCATATGCCTCCGCCCTTTTCGACAAGACGATTAATACCATAAGAATCATAACTCTGAGATCTCCTCAAACGAATCAATTCGAAGTTTTCTTTGCGGTACAAAGAATAGGAACAGAAAAGACCATACCGGTTGATAATGGCAGTCAAGGTGGCTTGATCGCCAAAATCGATCTGAGAACAGGCGAATTATCCGAGGCACGTTCGCTACACAATCTTTGTGTATACACACGACACCCAGATTCGGATAACCAAATAGAAGGAGTGGTCATACCCGATTGGGATTCTATCATGGAACAAGTTCTGTTCTTATCGAATAAACTATCATGGGTTCATTTCATTGCATGGGACGTTTTAAAAACCAAAGATGGTATTTGTGTGATTGAAGCCAACAACTCCTCGGGCGTGAATATCATTCAGCTCTGGGGAGGGCAAAGGAATAAAGAACTGGGAGACTTTTATCGTTTTCATGGTGTGATTAAGTGAGATCGTGAGCAATTGAGCATGAAGTACATCATTATGGCAGACGGAGAAAGTACCAGATGGAATTACTACCTCGGTATTCCAAAACACTTTATCGAGATAGACGGAGAGTTAATTATCAAGCGTGCGATACGTCTTTTACATGAAAATGATAATGAGTGTACGATTGTCGTTACCTCGCGCAATGAAAAATACGAGTTTCCAGGATCTGTTCGACACAAGCCCGCTAATAATGTTTTGGAGATAGATAGATTCACCAAGGAACTGATTTCTGACAACGTATGTTTTTTGTATGGCGATACCTATTACTCGGAAGATGCAATCCGTACTATTGTTCAATCTGAGACAGATGACGTATTGTTTTTTGGGAACAATGATTCAATTGTTGCTATTAAAGTAGCAGACGGAGCCCTCTTTTTTGAGCATGTAGCTCGAGTAAGAAACTTATTCCTTAATGGAGTAATAGGAAAATGTGTTGGGTGGCAAGTGTACCAGTCGTTTGTAGGCTTGCCTTTTGAGGGAAAAGAGATTACTGAAAAGTTCATTGTAATCAACGACGGCACAATGGATTTCAACGAACCCAAAGACTATTTATCGAGAAACAAACGATGAAGTACATTATTTTATTGAATAAAGGCCATAGCCAGATTAATAATCATGGGTCTGTCTCGAAGCAGCCACTAAAGGTTGACGGAGAAACACTTTTGCAGCGAACAATAAGACTTCTAATGTACTATGATCCCGAAGGTGATATCATCGTTGCAACAGATGGTCAAGCATCGAAAATCGAAGGAACAGCACAATACCCGATTGAGCAGAGCGATTTAGCACTTGGTCGGTTTCCACACTCACTAATAAAAAGCAATTCCTGTTTTTTGTATCAAGAAGTTTATTACACAAATGCAGCCATCGATAGAATCACAAGTAGTCGGACAAGCAGCATTCGTTTTTTTGGAACAACCGAGCAGATTTTTGCGATACAAATAGCCAATGCAGACCTAATGAAAAAGCATATCAATCGAATAAAGACCCTCTATTCGCATGGAGATATCAAGGAATATGATGATTGGCAACTATACAGTTCGTTTTTGGGCGTACCAACAGACGAAAAAAATATCGGTAAAAACTTAATATTGATAGATGATGATACGCGAGCGCTTGTAAACGCGACGGACTGCAAGCAATTTGAGGTAGCGTTAAAGCGGAAAAGGGCAGAAGCTCGCAGAAAAAGAACTCTTCAAAAATTTATAAGAGGGATTCGGGACTTTGTACTAAAAGTATTTGCTTTTTTCTTAGTGATAAAAGGCTGTACTACAACACAAGCTGTGCAGTGGATACGCAGAGTCTATCGGGATATCAGAAGAAACGAGAATGCATCTTTGCGCCAAAAAACCTGGGCGTATCGTCGCGGCTTTTTACCCATTCAGGTTGAAACAAATAGTATTACAAAAGATAACCTCAAGACCTTCATTTCTGAAAGGGATTACAGGCGTCTCGTGCCTATTAATGGCAAATATGACAAATGGCTGAACAACACTATCTTAAGAAGTTATATATTCGCTCCTTTTTCAGAGTACTTTTCTAATTACTATTATCAAATCAGCAACAGGCATGGCGAACGAAGAATTACTGCATTGCCTGGCTGTCCAGGCGATAAAGGGGATACCATTCAAGACGTATTGAACCTGATAGTAGAAAAAGGGGCGGTGCAAGCTAGCTTGAGATCTGAAACAAGGCAGGGGGTACGAAAACAATACGAACTTAGCTACGATGGGCAATGCTTCTGGATTGATGATATGGAAAGCGACATAACAGGCGTTGAGAAGTTTCTGCTCGATCGCAAGCTTCCTGTTCTGTTAATCATAGAAAAACTCGAAACATTTTCTGAACCATTGATTCTGATGCAATTGCTTGTGATAAACATTGATAGCCGCAAGCCAACAATCAGCGATGCATTCATCCTGCGTCAACAGGCTGCAGGAAGTGGAGATGATAGTGATGCAAACGATTCTAACGATGAAACACGTATCAGAATCAATACGGATACGGGCGAATACTTGTGCGGAGAACAAAGGGAGATAGCTCCGTACTATCAAGAGATAAAAGAATTAATACTTACTATGCTCTTGACTGTTCCAATAATCGAGTTTATGGGTGCAACAATTGCTATCAATAATGATGGGTTCAAAATAACTAATCTAACTGCGCGCCCTCTGTATGGAGAGAAATATTCATTCAGCGAAACAACGACCTCGTACCTGCTCGCAAAACTAATGGAGATAAAGAAAGCGAGAAAGGGCGCTTGGAAAAAACTGGGATTCATTTTCCATCACCTGAAATTGAGGATCAGAAGAAGATTCACTAGGATCCTATACCCCAAAAGCCTACTCCCTTATCTTGGAGTACGATGGATTTCGATGCTAACCAATGATTTGTTCGTTAACAGGAATAGCACATTGGCACAAAAACTTTGGGCTTATCGAAATGGATATCTGTCATACCGGATTGAACAATACGGAATCACAAAAGAAAACCGCCTAGAGTACATATCTGATTTTGAGTACCTGTGGTTGCGTCATATCAATTCGAGAAACAGGATATGGTTTGAGGATAAGCTGACGTTTAAGTACATGCTTTCAGAGTATAACGAGTGCTTTCCTGAGTATTATTTTCATGTTGTCCAAAAGAATGGAAAGAATGAGATTATTTCTTTGATGGACTGTCCGGAAGGATACTCGGGAAGCTTTGAGGATATATTACGACTTGTTGCTGAGAAAAAAGTATTAGCGTTAAAGCCCGATGAGGGGTCGCACGGGAAAGGCTTCTTTAAGTTTTCATATGACGAAGGACGGTATTACCTGAATTCAGAGATAGCTTCAAAAGAACAAATCGAAGCTCTCCTTTCTGATGCCAAAAACCAGTACCTTGTGACTGAGTATATTCAAATGCATACCGAGCTAAAAAGAATATACGACGGTTCGGTTAATACCATACGGATTATTGTCTTTAAGAAAGATGGCAAGACTCCCGAGATTGGTAACACATATATGCGGATTGGATCCAGCAAAACCGGCGCTGTGGACAATATGGTTGCCGGAGGAATGTATGCACAAATCGATACCGATACCGGACATTACTTCAATGCGAAAGCGATCGCCAAGAATGAAATAGTGCCTTGTGAATACCACCCGGACACAGGGGCTAGGATTGACGGCATACTTCCAAACTGGGAAAAAGCAAAAGAACTGGTTCTCGCAATAGCTCAAGCCATACCTCAACTAGAGTACTTTGGGTTTGATGTGGCAATTACAGAAGACGGCATTAAGATCCCAGAGATTAATCGATATCCAGACTTCCCAAAGATTGAGCCATTGTCGCCAAGGACTATCGACTACCTTCTATACAAACTCGAAATGAAAAAAGCCAGGTACGGATATAATAAGAAACGTCCGGTCAGGATTTTTAGTCTTCCGAAAAGACCGTTTACAGAGATAAATGATTTCGAGAAAGAGCAAGCGGCATTGGATAGCGATGAGATAGAGGACGACAGCCTCGAAAACGTGTGACGCAAATCGGAATTGCTCACACGGAGGAAATAACAGTCGTACATTCTATCTAGGCATAATAGAAATGAAAAGGTTGAGAATAATGACAGATCAAATTGAAGCAAAGAATAAAATTCTGCTTGAAGGGCATCCTGGTAGAAAGATAAAAGCCACGAAAAAGAACCGGATTTTCACAGTGCAGGAACTGTGTCTTTTGCTGGGAATTGAAGTACCGGCTCAATATGCTCATATAAAAGACCGGTATTTCACTAAGACCCTTCTTGCAAATGAATTAGAGAACAAAAAGCGGCTTATCTGGAATGCGAAAACGAGAGATGACTTTGGAAGTGCCTATTATACAAGGATAGAAGAACTGGCAACCAAGTTTAAGGAAGCCTATTTTTTCTCCAGTGTATTTGATCATACAGATTCTGAGTTACTGAGGTTTTTTGTTAGACACTTGTATTCTTTTAGGATGCACGGCTTCTCTTGCGAGAATTTCTTTTCGTATGAGTTGCACCACAGGACGCTAGCAGAAGCAGACCAATTCATAGGATGGTCATATCGGAAGAAAATCGAAGAGGCGTGTAACAAGAAAGAGTACAGGATCTATTTCAGCAACAAAACACTTTTTAATAAAACTTTCAAAAAGCATATCAAACGTGATTGGTTGGATGCCAGAACCTGTTCCTTTGAGGAGTTTTGCATTTTTACAGAACGACATCCTAGATTCATTGCAAAACCGTATAGCAGCACAAGGGGTATGGGCGTTCGAATCATAGAACACGATAAATCCGTCGAGAGGCTCTTTCTTGAATGTCAGAAAGAAAATCTTATTGTTGAAGAGATAGTCGAAAACCATAGAAGCATTCAGGAGTTTTGTAGCACTACCTTGAATACGGTTCGAATCAATACCCTGATAACAGCAGATGGTATACCGATTGTCTTTGCAGCAGGGATACGCTTAGGTAGAGAGAACGCTGTTGTTGATAATCATGCAGCTGGAGGTTTGATCGCGGTTGTCGATGTAGAAACTGGCGTCATCATCTCTGATGGTATGGATAAGACACATACGTTATATGACAAACACCCCGATTCTCAAAAATCAATACGAGGTTTTCAGATACCTGTCTGGGATAGTGTAATAAAAATGTCTTTAGAAGCTGCAGAACTGGTTCCACAGATAAGACTTGTTGGTTGGGATATTGCCATCAAATCTGATAATACTATTGAACTTATCGAAGGCAATACCTCTGCAGATCTCAGTATGCTTCAAGAACCCAATCAGGTAGGCATAAGATACCAATTGATGGGCTATATTGATGGAATTTTATCATTGGTGGATAGCGCCAACATGAATGAGGAAGCAGATGAGAGCGAGTTGTTGGCTGAGTCGAAGAAAAGACCAAAGAAGTCTTCAGGAGCCCTTATTTCATTGCCAAATACAAACTTTCCGAATAGAGCGCAAAGATGCGTCATTGCTTGCAGTAAACCGTTCATTCGATTACTTGCTCCGGCAGAATACCTTATTTGGCTTGATTATGACCCGTCAGGTTTCTTTTTTAGTCTAAAAAGAAAACCATACCATCTGTTTGTGAAGTTCCTATCCTGCTTTGGCCCAGAACCAAAGAAAACGAATATTAAAAAAGAAGATGTCAGAAGACTTGCTGCCATCAAAAAAGAGCGTAAGGATCAACAAAAAGACAAATGTGATTTGGAAACGGAATCCATTTCGACTGGTGAATACAGATATGTCATTACAGACAATAAAGTAGAAATAACAGGCTATGAAGGAGCCGGTGGAGAACTCAGCATACCGGAGGCACTCGGCAACAACCCAGTAACATCGATAGGAGAACGAGCTTTTTTTAGTAATGAAACAATCACAAAAGTAGTTATCCCGAACTCTGTTATCGCACTGAAGAAAGAAGCTTTTTCTCAGTGTGGGAATCTGACTGAGCTGATTGTTAATAATGGACTCCAAGTTATCCATTCATATTGCTTTGCTGGTTGCGATTCTCTTAATAGAATCGCACTACCTGAATCGTTAGTAACAATATATAAAGGCGCCTTTATGGATTGCATCTCATTGAAAGAGATAGAAATCCCTGAAGGTATTACGGTATTGAACCCGGAAGTTTTTCATGGATGCAAGGAGCTGGTATGTATCGGACTTCCGTATTATTTGGAAAGGATTTGCTCTGGCGCTTTTCGGAATTGCTCAAGTCTTCAGGAGTTTTATCATTACAGTAAAAGAGGTATCAGCTCGGTAATGGTAACAGATAGAAATCTCAAAGAGAATGAGTTTCCAACGAGGATTCAGTACATTGGAAATAACGCATTTGAAAACTGCTCTGCTCTGGTAAGAATAAGAATCCCTCATGGCGTTAAGGTGATTAATAACGGTGCTTTCTTGAATTGTACGTCGCTGCAGCTTGTTCATACGCACAGTGCCTTAGAGGAAATAAAGGACGATGCTTTCTGTGGATGTGAGAGTCTGGCAGAAATCAAACTCCCTGTCTTCACAAAAAGAATCGGTAGCAATGTATTTAATAACTCAACCAGCATTTTATGCGAAAAGGAATCATATAGTTCAAAATATGCTATTCAGAATAATTTAAACTGTCGCCACATTCTTGAAACACCGCCTGTTCTTAATAGTCATATGGTTCCATCAAAAGACGAATGCTTTTTATTAGACGAACATACGCCATTTTATGCAGAGCATGACCTGCAAGCCTGTATAGAGAAATTCGAAATGCGCCCTCCTTCCTACAAGGCGAGACAAAGACCCAGAATGGCGATTGAAGAGTCAGTCGAATCGTCAAGATTTGACTATGAGAACGGTATTTATATCAATAAAAAAAGGTTGTTTGAGAACAGGGCTGTGATTATGATGGCCGGAGACGCAATGTGTCGAATTAAACAACAGGGAGTTGCCTTTCAATCTGGCAAATATGTATTCGATTCAAGTTTTCAGTTCATAGCAGACATTCTGAAGCAATCTGATTTTGCGGTTACTAATCTTGAATCCATGGTATCTCCTTCAGCGCCTTATGCTGTTGAAATAGAGTACGTGAATGATGTTCCTCATCTTAATACACCTGAATCATATTTAGGTGCAATAAGAAAAGCCTCTTTCGACGCTGTGATAAATGCTCAGAATCATGTATACGACACTGGAGTTAGAGGGCTTTTTGAGACATTAGACATGCAGAATAAGTATCAACTAATGCATACAGGTGTCTTTACAAACAGAGAAGAAAAAAGATACTTGATGCTTGATATCAACGGAATCCATGTCGCGTTTCTTGCATATCAAGATGCAGCACGGCAGCAGATGAAAAGAGCGAATTTCTCAAAAGTTGGGAAGGAAACCCTATTTAATGTATTGAGTACTGACTCATCAGGAAACAAGCAACTAATCCAAGATATAAAGAACGCTAAAGAAGAAGGCGCAGAGTTTATAATCGTATTTTGTCATTGGGGCAAAGAATATACACATGAAGTATCAGAGCGACAGATTCTTTTTGGTAAGCAAGTTGCTGACGCTGGCGCAGACTATGTCTTTGGCTCTCATTCGCATTGTGTGCAGCCCTATGATGTTATTACTACAGAAGACAATCGCCAGGTTCCGGTTTTCTATTCGGCAGGAAATCTTTTATCAGACATCAACGTCAACCCTCCGATTTCCCGAGATACTTTCATTGGCGAACTAATACTAAAAAGAGACGAAAATGGGTCAGTAAGCATTGAAAGCGAAGGCTATTATCCATGTAGAATAGTAGATTTTGAAGAGTCTGATATAAATTACGCGGTTGTGCCAACTGCTTTTAGATTTTCGGAGCATTCGACGATTAACAAAAGATTGGCAGAAGCTGAAAAACGTATAGTAAATGCTATTGGGAACAAAATAGATAAAAAGGTACCCCAAGAAGCACCTTCTGTGATTAATGGAAAAATTAAACAAAATATTTATGTTAGTAGCACCTCTGACAATGAAACCGCAGAACATAACACCGAAGAAAACCAAGCGAAGCAATTCGATATTGAGCATTTAGCAAAGCTTCTTAAATCGCCTTTGATTATTAGGAACAGCAACACAAAACTTAAAAAGGTTACATTTGTAGAAAAAGAGGCAGATAGCAGTTCCATTTTTATAGGACTTTTATGGAGGACGAAAGGCATAGATACAAATACGCATTTCGAAAAAGTATATTCAGCTGGATGTCGGAATTTCATAACAGAAGTAGATTTCGAAAAAGAAGACATAAATATTATAAAAGTTGGCAAAGGCTTCCTAGCACTTAGATTAATTGCTAGTGAGCATAGAAAGCAATACACAACTCCACTTGTTGCCATAACTGGTAGTGTTGGAAAAACTTCAACGAAAGAGATGGTTTATTCTGTCTTAAGCCAACAATTCAATACATTGAAAAATACTGGGAACTTCAACACCGATCAGGGAGTTTATAAGACTTTACTCGAATTAGACCAAGACCACGGGGTTGGTGTACTTGAAATGTCTGCTTATGGTAAGAACAGCTTGGCAAGAAGAATGAAAATCACCAATCCAGAAGTTGGAATAATAACAAGCATCGGGTTTTCTCACATCATGCTATATAAAGACCAGGAAGAGCTGTTTGAGACAAAAATGGAAATCGCCACCTGCTTTCAAAGTAACAATTTGCTTATTGTTAATGGTGATGATGACCACTTAAAACGTTTAAAAGAAAAAAAACTGGGATACAGGCTACTTACGTATGGATTTAACGAAGACAACGATTTCGTATGCAGAAAATATCATTTTATTGATAACTCAATAACTTTTTATGTTAAAAGTAGCACAATCTCAGAGGAATTTGTGATTCATACTCCAGCGAAACATGATATTTACAATGCTATGGCAGCTATTATTGTAGGGCTTCACTATAACCTCTCAATTGATGCAATAAAGAAAGGGCTAGAAGAATACAGCATCTCAAAGAACCGGTTAAGAATAAAACAAATAGATAATCTCAGGGTTATCGACGATACATATAACGCTTCTTCTTCGTCAATGATTGCTGCCTTGGATGTGTTAAACACTGTATGCAAAGGAAGTAGAAGAGTAGCAGTTTTAGGAGACATCTTAGAATTAGGATCATATGCAGAACAACAGCACCGTCTTGTTGGAGCTAATATACTGAACATGACAGATATCTTGGTCACCATCGGTGAAAATGCAAAGTATATTAACGAGGAAGCTATAAACCATGGCTTTCGGAAGAAGAATTGCTACCATTTCGCAGCTATTAGTGATTTCAACAAGGCAAGCACACAGATAATAAATAGCAACGATACAATTCTGTTGAAGGCGTCTCATGGAATGAAATTCATTAAAATCCTAGAATACCTTGAGAAAAATAGAATCCGCTTGACGGAGTGTTCGTATAAGCACTCGAAAGGGAATAAGAAATGATAACAATATATCAGCCAGAAGTGATTAGCAAAAACGGAAAAAGCCGATTGAGCGCTGATCTCATTATTGATGATAAACGAAGGACGCTTTGGTTTGAAGTCGACATGGAGTATGAAAAGTATCTATGTTACGAGCGGTCAGATGCGTTCTTGGTTGCCTGCATTTATTATGCCATGCGAAATGGACATGACATTACTTGTGTTGCCCCAGTCACCCAAGAGTTACTTTTCAATTTGAATCAACACCTCATACCAGCTCTATGTAAATCTGCCCCAACATTGCACCATCTACGCATTTTTACATCCTATACCTCTGAAGAGCTAGAAAACGACGGAGGGATTGGTACAGGAATGTCTTGCGGTGTTGACTCCTTCCACACTGCGTTACAGCATATAGATTCCCAAGATGAACGCCAAAATCTGACGCATTTAGTAATAAACGACATTGGAAGTTTTAACGCTTTTAATTATGGGCGATACGGTGTTACGAAAGCTCGAGAGGAAATTTATACACGCGCAAGACAAGTGGCAGCGCTCTTAGATCTTCCGCTCATTGAGACAGATTCGAATTTTTATGAAATATTCCGGAATTTTATGAATTGTCACACCTATAGCACAGCTTTTACTGTTATGGCCTTGCAAAAACTATGGAGTGTATATTATATTGCCTCTTCATATGAGTACCACCAGTTTTCATTAGATCATCATGAAACAAAAGACAGTGCATATTACGACTTATTATCTTTAAACTGTTTCAGCACGCGTCAGCTACGATTTTATTGTGAAGGTGGCGCCTTGGGCAGAGCCGAAAAGACTGCTGCTATTGTGGATTTCCCCTTGGTACAACAGAACCTTCACGTATGCCATAGAAGAGGGTATAACTGTGGAATCTGTAAAAAGTGTCGGCGCACTATGCTGACGATAGATGCTCTTGGGAAGTTAGATGAGTTCAGTGACGTTTTTCCTGTTGATAACTACAATAGGAATCTAGATACTTACATCAAATGGCTAGAAAAAAATGCACTTGAAGAAGACGAGTTTTGTGTTGAAATCGTCGCATTCATGCATCAGCTTGGAAAATACCCAGAAGTAACGGCAAGAATTAGCGAAATGCAGGAAAGAGTGAAATTAACAGCGAGCCTCGGGCTAGCTGAAAATCTATCAGAACAACTGCGTGAAAAATCAATACAGATCGAGAAAATGGTTTTACCTCTTACGCCTTCGAAAACAAGTTTTCCAAATAAGACGCAAAAGCGCATCCTAGCATTGTTTAAGCCGTTTATTCGTTTAACTTCACCACTGGAACATCTCATCTGGCTTGAATATGACCCATCTGATTTTTGTGCCAGTTTGAAGAAAAAGCCATATCGGTTATTTGTTAAGTTTCTATCTTGTTTTGGTCCTAAACCGGTAAGGACTGGTTTTAATAAGGAAGTAATCAGGAAATTCCTTTCCAAAAAACCAGCTCGAACGAATGCTGCTAAGGAAAAATAAACTATCGGCTGCTATCATCTCCAAGAGGCTCAGTAGAATGTAGATTACGTATCACCAAATCAGATAATTTCTTCGTCGAAATTCCCAGCTCGTTGGGAAGATACATGGCTCTATACAGATCCAGTTTTTCTTGGGGGTACTCATTGCTTATTATTGCTTCTACGAGATCAGTTGCATTTTTATAGACGCAACCATCCATCAGTGTCGGGAGATCGATATTAACGCCGTTACACTCAATGTAGTGTTCTAAGTCGTAGAGATAATAGAATGTTTTTTTATTTAATACAGCTGCTTCGATTGCTATTGCTGAATAATCAGTGATTAGGAAATCGCAAACAGCCAGCAAGTCAATCGCTTTGAAATCATCGCAGGTTAAAGCCGCTGGGTTATGTATCGCCAGTTGTTGATTGGGGTGAGCTTTCACAATAAGGGCATAACGAGAGTAGTCAATTGAATTGATAAGATCTTCGATATATAAGCTTGCGTCGAAGCTGTGTCTGAATGTTGGAGCATACAGGATTATCGTCTTATGCTCAAGATTTGTGTATGCATTAAAAAACACGGATCTGTTTATCGATTGCGTATCAAGCAGGTAGTCAATTCGTGGCAGCCCAATATTAACAAGGACATCCTCCGTTGTATCGAAAGCTTCGCAGTAATACATATTCCATGAACGCCCTCCGGCTATGATGTAGTCGTAGTTTCTGTGCATGTTCATATACTTTGCAAGCTTTTCGCTACTTCCGTACGGACTCCCCAGTGTTTGATAGCCTGTTTTCTTTACTTTCCCAAGTGAGTGCCACATCTGTATTACAGTCAGTTCGTCTTTGTGTTTAAGTATGGAGACGATTGGCCAATATGCATCGAGGACGCACACTTTTGAAGTTGCAAGATGATACAAGCTCCGAAGGCTGGCAATGACGAACTTAGGTAATTCTCTCTTTCGTGAGTATCTACAACAAATCGCGGTGATTTCTACTTCAGTAGCACCGCTCATCAATTCGCTCTGTAATAATCTGAAATCTATTCCGAGCTTGTCTGATTGTCTGCTTATTAACAGCACCTTACGAGCATTGGTTGGCGCCAATTTGCATAGCGAATAGAGGAAAGAAAGGATGGCTTTCATGATACTGGTAGCTATTAACAGCATGGGCAACCGTCATCTACTTTCTTTGAAGATGCTACATTGTCAGAATAATGAAGCTTACATTGATGTTTTGAACCGTCAAAGCCCGACTAGTAGCAAACAGCAACAACTTTGTCTTCAAAGTTCAATAATACACTATTTGTTCGGTTACTCTTCTGCCTCAGAAGATAGAGTGTCTGCCTCGGGGGAAGAAGGAGCCTCTGCTCCAGAAGAAGAGGCGACAGTTCCTTCATCATCTGCGTCTTCGCTTGCGTCCTCCCCTTTCTTCGATGCACGTTGGTAGTAGTAATGTCGCAAGACAGATTTGGGCAATCCGAGGAACCAGATTAAAAGTGCGACTATGGCGATAATGATTATTGTTACCACGATGCGTATCGGGCCGGTGTAGCCAACAAGGAGGCATGAGCAAAGCGCGAGAAGCGCGCTTATCGCATACATCACTAAAACCGATGTGCGTTGCCCAAAACCGAAGTCGAGGAAGCGATGGTGGATGTGCTCATTGTCTGCCTTGTAGATTGGCTTTTTGGCATGTATGCGGCGGATGATGGCGGCAAGAGTGTCAAGCACAGGGATTCCTGCGATAACCACAGGGACAAGCAGGGAGACCACCGCAGGGCTACGGGCTATGCTGAGCAACGAGACGATCCCTAACGCAAACCCTAAGAATTGCGCGCCACAGTCTCCCATAAAGACTTTTGCCGGGTGGAAGTTGAATCGAAGGAAAGCGAAACATGCCCCAATGAGGGCAAGTCCGAGGATTGCTGCATCGATGGCGCCCCGCGACAGGGACAGCACGACTAAGGCGATTGCCGAGATGGATACGATGCCCGCAGCCAGGCCGTCAAGGCCGTCAATGAGGTTGATGATATTGACAAAGGCAACCAGATACAGGATGGTGATAGGGTAGGCAAGCCAGCCAAGCTCGATAGTCTGGCTGATGAAGGGAGCGCCAAACCTGGTGATGAGTATGCCGCCTGCTGTGGCTACGCAAGCGGCGACAACCTGTCCGGCAAATTTGATGCTGGCATGGAAATCGAAGAGGTCATCAAGAAAACCAACGGTGAACATAATCAGGGCAGCCAGGAAAACAAGCGGGTAGTTGATATTCGAATGAAGGCTCTTGATCGTAATCGCATCATTTGCAAAAAAGGCAACGAGGCCTAACACTCCAACAGTAACCGCCACGCCAACGAATAAGGCGATACCGCCGAGGCGAGGCGTTGGAGTAGCATTGATACGGCGTTTATCAGGTTGGTCGATAGCCTTGAGCTTGACCGAAAGCTTGATGCTGAGGGGAACACAGAGGTATGCAATCACCGCAGCAACAAGAATAATCAATGCGTAGACATACCAGCTTAAGCCTCCGATCATCAGGACTAGCCGTCTTCCTTTGGCGGCAGACCTTGGTTGATGCGATCGATCATAATGGCTAAGGCTTCCCTGTCGACTGCGACATACGATACCTCATACTCATAGTCATATGCAAAGGCTGATGGCACGGTCTCCATATAGATGTTTTTGTTGTCAATATCTTTTAGCTTAAGAAGCAAGGCAAGCCCATCGGTAACCGAAAGATCCGTCTTCATACAATTTGCAAGATCCTGGGCGCGCCCTGGGAGTTCATAGATTTTCATGTCGAGGACTTTTTTGAGCACTGCTTGCATGAGGATGCGCTGATCGATCATGCGCTGATAGTCGCTCATGGGAAAGTTTCGGCAGCGGGCGAACACGAGCGCCTCTCTACCATAAAGCGTCTGAGTACCTGGCTGAAGGGCCACGCCATCATAATAAACATAGACAGGGACATTGACCTCTACCCCGCCAAGATTGTCGACGAGATCGACAACGCCCTCGAAACGAAACTCGCAATAATGGGCGATATCAACTCCGC
>Ga0123356_10002782_pt1 | contig 18566 bp, 11 predicted proteins | sample TergutEmb28metaG_2_FD_92546 | JGI IMG/M metagenome (GOLD analysis project Ga0123356, IMG submission 92546) | Embiratermes neotenicus P3 segment gut microbial communities from Petit-Saut dam, French Guiana - Emb289 P3 | ecosystem: Host-associated > Arthropoda: Insects > Digestive system > Gut ...
GTTACAGGACATCCTGCTTTTATACCTCCCTCTCCTGAGAGTAAAGCAAGTTCTATTACACTTGATAATGTTCAAAATAATATAAATGTATCATTAAATGTGGTTCTCGGGTATGAGGTTGAGTTTAGTGTTCCTCAAGCCGGTGAAGGAGTTATAAAAGCTTATGGTCCGGGTAGGGTTCCGATTACATCGGGCAGTATGGTGCGTTCCGGAACAAAGATAGATTTTGAAGTTGAACTTACCACCCCGTCACCAACAGGCTTAAAGGTTTATGAATATGTTTGGTTTGTAAACGGTTCAGAGCAGAGAACACAATATCATGAAGATAGCAATGCGGGGAAATTTGACTTTACACCAACAAGTGATATAAACGTAATGCTTGACCTAATCCCCGGTTATACTTTAGACTTTAACGCAACAAAAGGCGGGGGAATAACTGCTGTGCGTGATGGTGCTCCGGCACCGGGTACAGTTAATAACGGTGATTTTCATCGAGAAGGTTCGACATTTACATTCACTGCAACAGACCCGTCAGGAATGTCTGTGTTTTCATATGTTTGGACATCTTCTATTGGTGAGGGTCAAAGCGGTGATTCCAATATATTTCCAAGCACAGGCAGCAGCACTACATTTCCCGCTGCCGGATTAAAAGCAAACACTGATGTTCAAGTCGATTTCTCAGAAGGGAAAACTGTAACATTCGGCGTTGAAGGTTCTTATGATTCCGGTGAGGGTGGAGCTTTAACCGCAGAGCGCAATGGTGTTTCATTTACATCCGGCGGAGTTGTCGAAGATACATCGGTGATGGTATTTACTGCTGTTCCTGCATCCGAGAGCAAGATTAACCGTGTTGCATCATGGACTGTAACTATTGACGGGATTGCCGCTCCTGCCAATCCTGCATGGATTTCTTCATCAAATGCAGGTGCCTTATCAACAACAGGTGACATTCTTACCTTGCCAACACCTTTAAGTGATACAGATGTTCGTATCCGGTTTGAAACTGTTTCTATAAGATTATACAATGATTCTGAACTGTTAAATGATGAAAGTATCACTAATCCGACAGTCACAATTAAAACACTTGGAACACTTCCTATTGATGTTCAGTTATGGGGTTCTGTAAATGGCAATATCACCCCAACAGGTGCAGCAGGCACACCAAGTGCAGTCTCTGCAGCATCCTTGCCGACAGGGTTGTCAGTAGCCTCGATAACAGGCGGGGTCAATGTGAATTCTGCAAATGACGGCACAACAGGTCTTTCTTATCTTGATAATACCGTAAATGTTGCAACAGTTCCCCCGAATGCACCTTATAAAATTGATGTCACTCTTGCCGGAATTGAAGAATCTTTTTATATCGATATAGACTTGCCGTTTTTTAACATAGTCGTCCAGCCACTCGGAACTCCTCCCGATGATAGCAATCCCGATACACTTGATACCATGCGTATTGACAATAACAAACCTATTGGAAAAATCACAGTAAACACCAACGCACCGGGTTCATGGAATATTACTCCTTTACCACCCCTGCCTTCATTTCCGAATGGAGGAATATCTTATAATATTAGTTCGACCGGTACTGCTCATGAAATTACATTTACCGGCGTCCGCCCTGAAATAGGTTCAGCTTCAATAATTGAAAACCTGACAGTAACAATATCTAAAGGTACAGACAGTTTAAACAGCGGTACATTTTCATTAAATGTAACTCTCACACCTCCACCAAAAATCGACACAATAGCACCAAGCGGCACTACAATTACAACGTTTACAGACTGGCGCATACATGGCTCAACCAACACTCCGACAGCAGCACCAGGTTATCCTGTCGAAGTGGTTGATGCAACATTTATTGTTACCGGTGAAAATTTTATCGGAAATGAGCAAGAAGTAATTGCTTCAATATCTCTTGATACAAGTGGCAGCTTTGCAATTCCAACATGGCTCACACCTGATGCAGTAAGCGTAGTTGTTAATAGTGCAACAACTGCAACAGTTACAATACCCTTAATAATAGGTCCAAACAGAACATCTGCTGATTCAGGTTTTAATCGGGATGGCCGAAATGCAAATGTCAGAATTACAGCAGCGCCTGCTCTTTTGAGTTCTGCCGATGGCATTACACCGCTAAATGTATCTCAGGTCGGTCCGATTTGGTTTAGTACAACTCCGATTGAAATAGCCAGTCCCGATGACCTTATTAAAACAATAACAGCACCCGGTTCATGGGTAATTGATGCAGTTAATAAGTTAGATCTACCTTCCAATGTCAACCCATACCTTAACTTTACAGTTAACCCCGGGGATGCTGTTGACCCTGAAAATACAATAAGGGTTACAGCTACACGTCCCGTCCCTCCCGATGATGATATAAATGAAACTGTCACTGTGCCTATTACACGTGACGGTATTACAACAAATTTAACATTAATCCTTAATATAACTGCATTGGATAAGCCGGATGTGATGTGGCCTGAAGGGCTGAGTGCAACGTATGGGGATTTGCTTGGCAGTGTTATTCTTGAGTACTATTCAGGTGTTGAAGAACCTCCATTATCGTTAGATGATGGTGTCGGTTATGCTGATTTTACAAAAGGTGGCGTGACAGTGCGTGTACCGGGTATCTTTGAGTGGGATGCCCCAAGTAATGCTGTTGGAAATGCCGGAACAAGAAAACATAGCATGATCTTTAAGCCAAGTGATTCCGATAATTTTGCTTCAGTTCCGTATGAGGCAGAGGTTGATGTCACTAAAGCTGTGCCGATTTTGCCGTCACCTGTGAACTTAACAGCAATCTTCGGGCAAACTCTTTCACAAGTGCTTTTTACCGGAGTTTCGGCTACATTTAACAACGGTGTGGTTGTAAGCGGCACATTTGAATGGATTAACAGTGCTGATTTTGTCGATAATGTCATTGATTCGCCTCATACATATTATTTTAATTTCATTCCTGATGATGCCGGTAATTTCGAAAGGGTAGACAATCATCCTGCATCGGTAACTGTTAATAAAGCTACGCCTGTACCTGCTGATATAGTTGTCACTTTGCCAGGAGGTCCAACCCATGTTGTTCCTTGGGAGGATGGTGTTTCTCAAGCAGCTGATGCTATACCTTCTTCTCCAAATATTATAGGGTTGATTCAAAGCGATATCGTTATATATTACAGCCACAATGGTGCTGCAAGAACAACTGTACCTCCTATTTTCCCAGGAACGGTTGTTGTTACTGTGGATATTGTAGAAAATAATAATTACAATGCTGTATCAAATCTCTTTACCGGTACATTTACGATTGATGGTATACCAATTGACGGTGTATCCGCAACGGGAATCGTCGACAAAGAGTTTGACGGGAACTATCATCAGATATCTGTAACAGTACCTGGTGGCGGAAATATTTATTACAGTACAGTTGAAGGTGGTCTGAGTGGTAACTCATGGTCTGCAGTCGGGGTTAACCCGCAATTTCGTGACGTTATTGATACAAAAGTATTTTTCAAAATAGAACGTCCGGGTACGGGGTATAATCCTTTCTTTGGTGACGTTGATGTAAAGATTACACCTAAGCAGCTCGAGTGGGCTGTCGGCAGTGATACGACTAAAGCGCAAACTAATAATAAAACTTATGATGGTAATACAATTGCAGATGTGCAAGACCTACTGCTAGAACCGACTCTAAGCGGTGTGGTTTGTTCAAATGTGAGTGTTAACGTCGGCAGTGTTAATTTTGTTGATAAAAATGTAAATTCCATCGGTACAGGTGTAGTTGCTACAAATTGGGGTATAGAGGGTCCGGGTGCAGGGAACTACATAGCTCCGACAAATCAACCCCTCTTTGAAAATGCCTATATCACACCAAAGCAACTCACATGGAATGCAGACGGCACAGTCAACAACAAACCATATGACGGTGGTAATGCCGCAACGGTTTTAAGCGCACCCACATTAGACGGTGTTGTTGATGGTGACACAGTAACAGTTTCAAACGCAACAGTCACTTTTAATAGTATTAACTCTGCAAACGGAATAGGGATTATCGCAAGTGGATGGAATACTGCTATAGCAGGCAGCAGTTTAGTAAACTACGATGTACCGGTAGACGAACCTGTCTTTGCAGTTGCAAATATAACCCCTATAATTCTTACTTGGAATGCCGATGGTGCCGTAAATAATAAAACATATGACCGCACCAATACTGCAACTGTTGCAACTGTGCCGTCATTAGATGGTTTGCTTTTCGGTGATACGGTTTCTGTTACTTCAGGTTCTGTTGTGTTTAATAGTGTTAATGCGTCAGCTATAGCTATACCCATCATTGCAAACGGGTGGAGTATCAGCGGTAATTCCAATTATTCCGCTCCAACAGCACAACCGGTATTTTCTGCTGCATTAATTAACGCAAGGCAACTCACATGGAATAGAGGCAGCAATATATCAAACCCGGCAACCGTAAATAGTAAGGAGTTTGATAGTACTACAACAGCAACTGTTCTCTCTATGCCGACACTTAGTACTACACCATCTGCTACAGGCATTATATCAGGTGATACTGTAACTGTTGTGCCAGCTACAGTGAATTTTTCAAACAGTAATGCAGGTTTAAGAAATGTCATAACAACGCCTTGGGCAATAGATGGTACATCAGCAAGCAATTATATTGCTCCGACCGAGGCTCCGGTATTTAATGATGAATGGATTTTAGAACGGCAGATTACCGGAACAGTTGTAATTGTAATTAGCGGGGGGGCTATCGGTGTTGGCGGAAGCATAACTGACGGAACAGAGTTAGAAGCAGATATTTCGAATATTATTGGCATTCCCGGTGGTGGCGGTACAAGTGGTGATGCTGTATCTCTCGGATATCAATGGTATGCAGACGGTAATTTAATTCTCGGAGCACAAAGTAAAATATACGAAGTTGATTTTAATGATGGTATAAACTCAGGGTCGCTTATAACTGTTGTTGTGATCGGAACTACAAATTATACTGGAAATATTATCAGCAGTTCTGTAGAAATTGGAAAGATTCCACTCAATGGTTCAATTTCTATAACAGGTATCCCTGAGGTTGAGCAGTTATTAGCATTAAACACTGTTGCACTTGACCCGGTAAGCGCCGAATACACCATTCAATGGCTGCGTGACGGAATGATTATCGGAGGAGCAACCGCATCAACCTATACAGTCACACAAAATGACCTCGGGAAAATTATCACGGTTGAGATTATCGGTACAGGAGATTTTACAGGTTCGTTAAGTGCGTTTTTAATTATCGACCCAATTGAACCAAATGCTCCGTTAAATTTTACTGCTACACCCGGAATTGCACAGGTTTTCCTCTCGTGGAGTGAACCGGATTTTGATGGTGGCAGTGCCGTTATCAAGTATAATTTATTAATGTCAGAAGATGGCGGAGATACTTGGGATGAAATTATCCAACCCATGATGCAGAATATCAATTTGTTTACTGCTTTCAACATGGGGTTATTTGCCCCGTATAATGCATCACCACCGACAACATATACCGTATTGAACCTGACAAATGGAAATGAATATATGTTCAGAGTACATGCTGAAAACGATGTCGGTGAGGGTACTCATGCCGAAAACTCTGCCACCCCCTTTGCGCCGCCGCAAGTGGTTTCAATAACTCCCACCTCGGAAACGGTTGCTTTGTTTAGCAATGTTTCGAGTGATGGTGTTGCGGGGCAGGCTGTATTTAATGTTGCCGGTCAGTACTTGACTGAGCAGGCGGTTTTGGATATAAATATATTTAGTATTCTTGAATTTCCTGCGTGGGTTTTGCCGAGCGGTTTATCTGCAGAGTTTATTGATTCTGGCACTGCCATAGTGACAGTTACATTATCGGTTCTGCCTAATACGGAAACAACCCGCTCCGGAAGTATAGTAATCGGAAATACAATCACAAGCGCAGTAAGCGGCAGCTTATTTGTTTCGCAGGAAGATGGTACACTTCAAACCGCAACCGAAACCACAGCGTACAGGGTAACAATTCTTAACTCGCAAAACGGCACTGTTCTTCCGGTTGGTCAATCCGATTCTGTCAGGATGTTTGAACCCGGAACATCAGTATCATTGGTTGCAGGTACCTGCAGAGGATATTCGTTTATTAATTGGAGTTCTGATTCAAACGGAGTTGTAATAGACAATGCAGAAAACAGAACAACAAGTTTTATGATGCCGGCAAATGATGTAATTATTACAGTTAACTGGAGTGAGCAGACATCGTTATCTGATACAGAGCCTGTTATCTTACTATCAAATGATCAACAGGAACCCCCGCCTGAACCTCCATCCGAGCAAAATGAAACACCGGCAAGTCCGGTTATCGGTTCAGAAAGCGGTTCCGGTCCGCAACCGGGAGGCAGAAATAATCAAGGGGGTCTGCCCGATACCGCAGGTTCCACAAAACCGACAAGTATGGTGAGCGAATTTGGGTCCTGGCTTATTAATAATCTTTGGTGGATTATAATGTATACAGGAGCATTAATATTGTTTGCAGCGCTGTGGTATATACATTTTCGAAGAACAAAACTAAAAAATGCAGCCGCATCAAGGCCTGTTGACACGTAAGGAATTCACGGAATCGGGTGTGCAGGCAAATAATCCGAAAAGAAACCATATCAAAATCTTAAAGAGGTCATTTAAATGCGAGGTTATGTCTTAACTGAACGAGGCAAGCTTCTGGTTGCCATGCTAATCGTTTTGTTTGTAATCCTGCCTTCAGTGGTATTCATAGTCCGGGCATCGTCAAGAGGCACGTCTGCAACCGGCACACCGCACGGTTCAGCTGAAGCGCCGAAAAACACTCCGGATTTAATGCAATTTTTACCTGCCAATGAAGAAGATGACAAAGATGAACCGGAAACAGTTACTCCGTCTTTAACGGGTCCTATTTCTTTTGATTTAGATGAGGGAGAAATGATATTTCTCTATATGCCCGATTCACAAGACACACTTGATGATGCTACAATTAGTAAAATAGGTGAATTATTAGGTTCACCGAAAAATACATCCGATACAAAAATAGCAATAGAAATACCGCAGCTGTCGGATAGTGATGCAGGTAATCTTACATCTGCCGTCATAAACGCCTTTGAAATAAACCATGTGCCATTGAGTGAAATCGTGTTTCTGGTAAACAGAACAGAACCGGATGCGAAAATATTTGAAGTGAAAATATCATTCAGAGAAAGCTGACATCAAAACCGGGAGGTAAGAAAGAATTAAGAGTATAGATACAATTCTATTTGATTTAGACGGTACTCTCGCACGTTTTACACAAGAGGATTTTATTGATGTTTATTTTAAGGAACTCAGTAAGGTTTTTATAAAGCTGGGCTTGGATACAGGCGCTGCTGTTAAGGCTGTTTGGGCAGGAACAAAAGCAATGGTGTTAAATGACGGTTCCGAGTTAAACAGCAAGAGATTTTGGGATGCGTTTTCCGATTATATGAATATTCATGGTGATGAGCTTCGAAAAATAGAAGCCGCATGTGACAGTTTTTATTCCAATGAATTTAACAGAGTAGAATCAATTGTAAAACACACCGATATTTCTAAACGGCTTGTACGGGCAATGACAGATAAGGGTTATTACCTTATTCTTGCAACCAACCCTGTATTTCCGCCTTGCGCAGTTGATTCGCGCCTTGGCTGGATAGGGCTGAACAGGGATGATTTTAAATTGATTACTCATTATGAAAACAGTTCTTTTTGCAAGCCTAATCCCGCTTATTACAATAGCATTTTATCTGCGTCAGGTAAAAATCCGGAGCAGTGCTTAATGGTCGGTAATAATCCCGTTGAAGATATGTGTGTATCAAAGCTTGGAATGGAAGTTTTTCTTGTTACTGATTTTATGGAAAATGAGGCAGGACTGGATATCTCGGAGTTCAGGCATGGCACAATCGAAGACTTGGAGAAGTTTTTACTGGCATTACCAAGTTTAAAATAAAATTACAAGGAGGTCGGGTCAGTTCCAAACGATGGGAATAATCCATGCGATGGGAAGATCCCGATAGAACGTATATATGAAAATAGGTCTTGTTGGTCTTAATCAAACCGGAAAGTCAACACTCTTTAATCTGCTCACAGGAAAAGAAAATAACGACAACTTATCAATCAGCAAAGGTGCTGCAAACATAGGTTCTTGTACTGTTCCCGATGAGCGTATTGATTTTCTTTCGGAATTATATAAACCCAAAAAAACAACATATGCTAAAATTGAGATTACCGATATTGCCGGCTTTGCCGTTTCCGACGACAGCCACAGCTCGGGAGCTTCCCGTTTTTTAAATGATCTTCGGCCCTGTGATGCTCTTGTACATGTGCTCCGGGCTTTTGAGTCAGATTCGGTTGTTCATGATTCGGGCAGTATTAATCCTGCCCGAGACCTTGAAGCGGTTGAAACGGAAATGCTTTTTGCCGATTTGGAGATGATTGAAAAAAGAATCGGCCGTATTAAAGCAGGAAAAAAAATAACAAAAGAACTTGAAACAGAAATAAATCTTTTGAAAAAGTGTTTTGACCGGCTTGAAAAAGGCGGCTCCATTTTTGACATGGAGCTGACGGAACAGGAGCGGGTTTTTACGCGGCAATTTGCTTTTCTGACCGAAAAACCCCGCCTTGCAGTAATTAATCTTGGTGAGCTTGAGTGGGAGTCAAAAAACTATCCTAACGATGATGAATTAAAAGCATTGTGTAAAAAAATAAGTATTCCGCTTTTGGAGTTGTGTGTTGATATGGAGCTTGAAATAAGCCGTTTACCGCAGGATGATAAATTACCATTCATGGAGGATATGGGAATAACAGAATCCGGAATTTCCGCATTAGCACAAGCTGCATATAATCTTATGGGTTTAATTTCATTTATAACGGTCGGAGAGGATGAAGTGCGGGCGTGGACTATTGAAAAAGGCTTAATTGCAAGAAGCGCTGCGGGAAAAATCCATTCCGACATTGAGCGTGGTTTTATACGTGCCGAGGTTGTTAAATATAGCGACCTTCACGAGCTGGGTTCTATGCCCAAAGTAAAGGATAAAGGTCTTTTTCGCTTGGAAGGCAAAGAGTATATTGTCAATGACGGCGATATCATAAATTTCAGATTTAATGTTTAAAGGGTACAAATGGGTATATTACACTGAAATAAGTTGACAGGTACATATGTGTGTTATATAATTCATTTCCGCGAAAAAATGACTGCATACAATGATTTTATTGATTTATATTGTACATAAACATGAAAGGAATGTGCTTATATCATGTTAAGAACATATCAGCCGAAAAAAAGGAAACGTGCGAAGGAACATGGTTTTCGTAAAAGAATGTCTTCAAGAAGCGGGCGTAAGGTTCTTGCACGCCGCCGTCTGAAAGGCCGTGCGAAGCTGTCGGCTTAAGATATTATATGAACCACACTCAACCGCTTACCAGAAATTATGAGTTTAAAAGACTGTATAATAAAGGTAAAAGTACTGCATCCAGGTTTGTTGCAGTGTACTGCATAAAAAATTACAGTACAGTGAATAAGCTTGGTATCACCGTAAGTACAAAACTCGGAGGAGCAGTACAGCGAAACAGGATTCGGCGCCGTCTAAAGGAATTTTACCGCTTGAACGAGCATAAATTCCGCAAAGGTTTCAGCATTGTAATCGTTGCGAGACAAGGCTGTAAAACTGCAAAATGGGACGAACTGAGCCGTTCTGTTTTACACCTTTTCGATAAGCTTAACCTTACGGTTCGTGATGATTTAAAGAAAGAAACTTAATATGAAACGAGTTCTTATAGGTTTAGTGAGGTTTTACAGAAAGCATCTGTCAAATCCCCAAGTGCCGAGATGCAGGTTCTTTCCGACCTGCTCCTCTTATGCACTTGAATCGCTCGAGAAGTATGGTGCTTTAAAAGGCAGTTTGCTTGCGTTCGGGCGTTTACTTAAATGTCATCCTTTTCATAAAGGCGGCATTGACCCTGTTCCATAATAATTATACTGTAATAACAATGTTTAGGAGTTCTTATGTTTGAGATGATTGCCAGACCTTTTGGCTGGCTGCTGATGGTTCTTTATGACTGGGTGCAAAATTACGGTTTATCCTTGCTTCTTATAGCCGTTATTGTTAAGGTAATTCTGCTTCCTTTTCAGATGAAAGGCAAGCGCGGTCAGCTGCGGCAAGCAAGAATACAGCCAATGGTTAAAGAAATCCAAAAGAAACATGCAGCAAACAAGCAAAAACTAAATGAAGAAATGGCCAAATTATATAAGGAAGAGGGAGTTAATCCTGTTTCCGGTTGTTTGTGGACATTTATTCAAATGCCGATTATGATCGCTCTTTTCTTTGCAATCCGCGAACCGCTCACCATTATGATGGGTGTTTCAAGGGAATTGCTTGAAGAGGGTGGTGCTATTTATACGAAATTACACGAAATGGGGTTTGACGGTTCTGCAAGTGCTTATCTGCAGATAAATCAAGCTCAGTTTATTACAAATCATTTTGATGTTTTTGCTCCGCTCAGCGATAATCTGCATAGAATAACATTTGATATGGGGATTATTACTCTTGCAGATGTGCCGTCATGGCAAATCTGGGCATTTCCCTGGAATGATATAAACTTGTTGCTTCCGTTACTTTTATTATTCTTATTCCCGATTATCTCAGGCGGAGCACAATTTATATCCGCTGCCATCATGAGAAAAATGAATGTTGCAGGTACACCTGAAGCCGCCGCAGGAACAATGGGTACAGTGCTTAAATTTATGCCGCTCATGTCTGTCTTCTTTGGATTTATGTTCCCGGCTGCTCTGAGTTTATACTGGACTGCAGGTACTGTACTGCAAATCGGACAGGATATTTGGCTTACTAAGAAATATACGAAAATCCTTGATGAAGAGGATGCTGAAAGAGCGGTAATCCGCAAAGCAAAAGCAGCGGAGCTTGAAGCAAAGCGTTTGGAAACTGAACGCTTAAAAGCAGAGGGTCTTGCAGAGCGTAACCGGAATACATCAAAACGCAAAAAGCAAAAAAGCGATAAACAGGACCAACTCGAAAAAGCTGCCGAATGGGAGAAGAAAAATGCTCCTAAACAGGAGGAAGAAGAGGAGTTTGAGCCAAGCAGAGTCGGGAAAAGACGTTATGCCCGCGGCAGAGCTTACGACCCTGAAAGATTCTCAAAGGATTCCGATGATGAGGTTATTGTTGTTGATGAAGATGACATTGAAATAATTGACGAAGATATTGTCGATGATGATGACATTATTGATGATATTGACGATGACGGCGATTACGAAGATGACGACGATTACGAGGACGATGACGAAGAAGAGGATTACGACGAAGACGAAGAAGATGAAGACGACGAGGACGATGACGACGATTAATCTAATGACAAATATACGTATTTGAACATTAAATAACTAATCCATGAACGGAGAGACTAACATGCTTAAATCAATTGAGGTACAAGGACGCACAGAGGATGAGGCTATTGAGGCCGCTCTGGAGCAGCTTAATATGTCACGCGATGATGTATCGGTAGAAATTGTTGAACAGGCACGAAGCGGGTTTTTAGGCTTGAAGAATACACCTGCTGTCGTAAAGGTTGTTTACGAATCTCAAGAGGAACGTACAGGGCAGGTCGACAGCTTCCTTACGGGACTTTTTGAGCGTATGGATGTTGAAGTCAACCTGGATATCAAAGAAGAAGAGGATTCAATAAACGTTATCCTCACAGGTAAAGAGCCCGGTGCACTAATAGGGCGCAGAGGCGAAACGCTCGATGCGATTCAGCATCTTACAAATTATGTAATTAACCGCAGTGTATCAGGGCGTGTCAGAATTAACCTTGATGCTGAAAATTACAGGCAGCGCAGAAATGAAGCTCTTGAAAATTTGGCTGCAAAAACTGCAGGCAAGGTAATAAAATACCGGCGTAATTTAACTCTTGATCCAATGAATGCCTACGAGCGTCATGTTATTCACACAGCTCTTCAGGATAATGGGCAGGTATCAACTTTTTCTGTCGGCAGTGAGCCTAACAGACGTGTTGTCGTTGCATTTGGAGAAAGCCGCGAAAATACTGAAAAAACTGATTCACCGCAATTCCGCGAGTGGAGCTAAACCGGGGGAGGAAAATCATGGTCTTTGATAAAATGAAGGAAGTCTTGTCTGAGCAGTTTGATGTAGGCTCCGAAACAATTACAAGAGAAACAGATCTGATGAATGATTTGGGTGCTGATTCGCTTGATCTTGTCGAGCTTATAATGACTCTTGAAGAAGAGTATGGTGTCAGCGCAACAGATGAGTCAATTTACGAGCACAAAACTGTCGGTGAAATCTCTGATTACATCGAAACTCTTATAAAATGAAAAAATATGGGTTAAATGAGTTAAGAGAGATGTTCCTTGCTTTTTTTGAAGAGAAGGGACATCTTCGTCTGCCGAGTTTTTCTCTGATACCGCAAAATGACCCTTCACTTCTGCTTATAAGCTCAGGTATGGCACCGATGAAAACCTGGTTTACAGGTGAGCAGGAACCGCCGCGCAAACGTGTTTGCACCTGTCAAAAGTGTGTGCGCACAGTTGATATTGATGAAGTTGGAAAAACATCCCGCCATGCATCGTATTTTGAAATGCTCGGGAATTTTTCATTCGGCGATTATTTTAAGAGTGAATCACTTGCCTGGAGCTGGGAATTTTTAACGGAAAAAGTAGGTTTAAACCCGGAGCTTCTTTATCCGTCTGTTTTTATTGAAGACGATGAAGCTTATGACATTTGGGTAAATGAAATCGGTATAAAGCCTGAACGTATGACAAAATTAGGCAGAGAAGATAATTTTTGGGACCACGGAAGCGGTCCTTGCGGTCCTAACTCTGAAATTTATTTTGACAGAGGAGTTGAAAGCGGCTGTGGAAAACCCGGTTGTGCTCCCGGGTGTGATTGCGACAGATATATTGAAGTTTGGAATAATGTTTTTACACAGTTTAATAATGATGGTGCCGGAAACTATTCAGAGCTGAGCCAAAAAAATATTGATACGGGTATGGGACTTGAACGTCTTGCATGTGTTTGCCAAGGTGTAAGTAATTTATTCGAGGTTGATACAATCGTCAGTATTGTCGATAAAGTATCGGAAATAAGCGGTGTTACTTATGGTGCGGATGATAAGGCGGATGTTTCTGTCCGGATTATTACCGACCATATACGCTCGGCGACAATGATGATTTGTGACGGGGTATTGCCGTCAAACGAAGGTCGGGGATATGTTCTTCGCCGCTTGCTCCGGCGTGCAGTCAGATGCGGCAAGTTGCTTGGAATCGATACGGATTTTTTATGTGATGTATGTGATGTGGTTATTGATTTAAATAAAGACCACTATACAGAGCTGGTTGAAAAGGCTGATTTTATTAAGCGGGTTCTTCAAAATGAAGAAGAAAGCTTTGGAAAAACTATTAATGCCGGAACGGCAATGTTAAATGAATTAATTGTTAAATTAAAAACTGAGGGATTAACTGTTTTATCAGGTGAAGATGCATTTAAATTATATGATACATATGGTTTCCCGCTTGATTTGACGGTTGATATGCTCTCTGAATCGGGTCTTGCAGTTGACACTGACGGGTTTAATGAGTATATGGAAGAGCAGCGGCTCAGAGCAAGAAAAGCAAGAGAAGCACTAGGTGATTTGGCCTGGGCAGGCATTGATTTAGGTCTTGAAGATACAACGCCAACCGAATTTTCAGGCTATGAAAAGATGAATGATTCAGGCACTGTCCTTGCAATAGTTAATCAGGGTGAAGTAAGCTCATCTATCCGCAAGGGTGATGAGGGTATAATAGTGCTTGACAAAACCCCGTTTTATGCCGAAAAGGGTGGACAGTCTGCTGATTTTGGTGTTTTATCATGCAATGAAGCTGTTTTCGAGGTTACAAATGTCGGAGAGAGTAAAGGAAATAAATATTTGCATTATGGTGTAATGCGCGAAGGTGAGCTTTCGGTCGATAATTTTGTAACAGCCGCTGTTGATGCTCCGCACCGTCTTGCAATTATGCGTGCTCATACTGCTACTCATATTATGCATGAGGCTTTAAAGTCAATACTCGGTGAGCATGTAAACCAGGCAGGCTCTCTGGTCGAGCCGGATAAGCTAAGGTTTGACTTTACACATTTTTCTGCTCTTACAAAAGACGAGCTTAATGAAATTGAGAAGTATGTCAACGATGCAGTGCTCAGCGGATATTTTGTTACTGCTGATGAGATGTCTCTTGATGATGCGAAAAAACTGGGTGCAACAGCTCTCTTCGGTGAAAAATACGGAAATATCGTCCGTGTGGTTAAAATGGGAGACTCAATTGAATTATGCGGCGGAACCCACCTTGACAATACTGCAAAAACCGGAGCTTTTTCTATACTCTCCGAATTTTCAGTTGCTTCCGGTGTGCGTCGTATTGAAGCAATCACAGGATATGCAACACTTGCTTTATTAAACACATCACGGACACAATTATCTCAGTTATCGGGAATTCTAAAAGCAAATACTCCCGATGAAATAGCCGGAAAGCTTGAGTTGAACATGGCTACATTACGAGAGCTGCGTGCAAAGCTCGATTCTGCAATATCAAAGGAGTCCGGAAGCGAAGCAAAACGGATACTCACGGGTGCAAGAGACATTGGTGGTTTAAAAATTATCACAACAATTATTGATGATGCCAATGTAGATGTTGACAAGCTTCGCCAAATTGAAGATACCCTTCGTGATTTAGAGCTAGGCGTTGTTGCCGTTTTGGCAGCTGTTAAGGATGATAAAATAACAATAATGGCAGCATGCGGAAAAATTGCAATTGAAAAAGGTATAAAAGCCGGTGAACTGATACGCGAAGTAACCAAATTATGCGGCGGCTCCGGCGGCGGCAAACCCGAATTTGCCATGGGCGGCGGCAAGGACGCAAGCAAGCTAAAGGAAACCTTTGATGCGGTGGATAAGTTTGTAATAAACAAGTTAAATTTAGCAGAAAAACCTTAAGGAACTTATCATAATGCGATGCATTCATCGCTATGTGGATTAAGTTTGTAAAAGAAAAGCTAAGTATATAGGGAGGGTGCATGATGGAAGATTGTTTGTTTTGTAAAATAATAACCGGTGAAATCCCATCAGAAAAGGTATATGAGGATGATAATGTTCTGGCTTTTAACGATGTTTATCCGAAAGCTGCTTTCCATGTCCTTGTCGTTACAAAAGAGCATATTGTTTCTGCCGCCGATGTGACTGCCGATAATTCACAGCTCATTGCCAAATGTTTTGAAGCTATTGCAAAAATTGCAAAAAAAGAAGGGCTTGAAAACGGATTCAGAGTTATCACAAATTCGGGTCCCGATGGCAATCAGACTGTTTTCCATTTACATTTTCACTTGCTTGGCGGAGAGGGCGCAAGCCTTGATTCCGATTGGATTCTGAACGCACCCGATCAATTGTCTCTGCGCTAGCAGGACTTGGTTTGTTTATACTGTTGCAGCAGTGTCAATGCTTGCACTTTTTTTGATAATATATTATAATCTAGCGAAATAAAACGGATTTTCAAGAGTTCTAAGATACATACAGATTGGAGGTTCTTATGGTAAGACTTCAAAACGAACACGGCTATATTGATATTGCTAGCGATGTTTTCACAACTCTTACGGGAGATGCCGCAACTAATTGTTTCGGTGTTAAGGGAATGACCGTTCGATCCATGACTGACGGGTTTGTGCATCTTCTTAAGCGGGAATTTATGGGTAAAGGTGTGCACGTTACATATAATAACGATAATACAATTTCTATTGAACTGCACATTGCTGTTGACCGAGGTGTTAACATTCCTGTTATTTGTGAGAGCATAAAACATCAGGTTGGTTATAAAGTGACGAGCGGTACCGGTGTTGAAGTAAAGCGTATAGATATCTTTGTTGATTCTATGCTGCTCGGTTAGTGAGGGAATAAAGGGGGAAACTGCGTGACACAGCAAATTACCGGCGAGCTGTATAAGAATATGATTATCAACGCAGCTGCAGCCATAGAAAATAATAAACAAGAAATTAATGACCTGAATGTCTTTCCTGTGCCGGACGGTGATACAGGTACAAACATGAGTCTTACAATAGGTGCTGCAGAAACCGCTTTATTGTCTATGACTCCGGGCACTTTGGGGCATGTTACCGAAGTAACTGCGAGTGCATTGCTCAGAGGTGCGCGCGGTAACTCGGGCGTTATTTTATCCCTGTTGTTCCGGGGTTTTTCCAAGAGCTTAAAAGAACTCGATACCGCAAATGCATCGGATCTTGCAGGAGCACTTACAGCCGGTGTGGAATCCGCATATAAAGCTGTCATGAAGCCTGCGGAGGGCACCATACTGACAGTTTCAAGACTTGCTGCAGATGCAGCAGTTACAGCAGCCGAAAATGAAACCGATATTGAAAAAGTTTTGGAAACGGCTCTTGAAAAGGGATATGAGGCATTAGCAGAAACAGTAAATCAAAATCCCGTTCTCCAAAAAGCCGGTGTTATAGATGCCGGAGGCAAGGGTTATTTATATATACTCGACGGTATGCTTCAGGCAATGCGAGGTGTTGTAATTACAAAAGCTGTCACCACTGTTACTGATAGCGGCAAAGCAGATTTTGCACAGTATACTGCCGAGGATATTAAATTTGCTTATTGCACGGAGTTTCTCATTGAGCGAAAGCAAACATCCAAGGATGCCAACAAGCTCCGGGATTATCTTGATGTCCGCGGTGATAGTATTGTTGTTGTGGATGATGACGCAATAATTAAAGTGCATGTACATACAAACGACCCGGGTGTCGTTTTAACCGAGGCTTTGACCTACGGCGCATTGCTTGCAATAAAAATTGAAAACATGAGAGAACAACATTCGGAAGCAGTGTCGGATGCCGGTGCGTCAACGGGAGTACCTGCAGCTGCAGCACCTGAGGAAATGAAAGACTTTGCATTTGTTACTGTTTGTGCAGGTAAAGGCCTTGAGGAGATTTTCCACAATCTTGGCGTTGACAGAGTAATTACCGGCGGACAAACAATGAACCCGTCAACAGAGGATATTTTGGAAAAAATACTTTCCGCTCCATCCGATAATGTTTTTGTACTTCCAAACAATAAAAATATCATTATGGCAGCAGAGCAATGTATTCCTCTTACAGAAAAGCGGGTTATTGTAATTCCGACAAAAAGCATACCTCAAGGAGTTACTGCAATGCTTTCGGCCGATGGTATTTCTGATATTAATGAAATGAACGATACAATGCGTGATGCAATAAAGAAAGTACACACCGCACTTGTGACAACAGCTGCCAGAAACTCGGTATTTGACGGACAAAAGATAAAAAAAGGTTCACATCTGGCATTGGTTGATGATGCTTTAACCGTCAGCAGTAATGACTTTAACACAGTTATAACATCTGTTGCCGAAGCTTTAAGTGCTTTTAATCCGGAATTTATCACGATTTTTACCGGTGACGAAGCACAGGAAGATGAAATAAAGGCTGTCTCCGAGTTTGTCAGTTCATATGCACCGGACGTAGAGGTTTCAATCATCGACGGCGGCCAGCCCGTATACCGCTACATCGTATCCGCAGAGTAGGATTTGGTTATTAACGGAAGCAGAGTGACAGCTCCTCTGCTTCTTTTTATATTCGGGTTTATATTAGCAACAATAGCACTGCACGCTGCTCAAGTTTTGCTTGACGCAAGTATTCTGCTGTGGTATCATGTACCTCGCTGTAAAAATCGGCAAATCAACTTAATATCGCGGGGTGGAGCAGTTCGGTAGCTCGTTGGGCTCATAACCCAAAGGCCAGAGGTTCAAATCCTCTCCCCGCAACCAAACAGAAAACCTTGTAGTTGAAATGGCTACAGGGTTTTTGTTTTTGTTGTTAGCCCTAAAACTATGTCTGATGATATACAGTAAAAATTGCACAAAGTAATTAAGTGCCTGATGCACTTTTGACAATACTCTTATAAATGCGCTAACAGTTCATCAAATATGGGAAATTGGAAAGGATTTAGAGTTTACTGTTCCTGATTTTTTAAGAGCTATAATAGGTTGACAGGTATATAATTAATCTTTACTAAATAGTACCCTCTTGTACTATCTACAGGCAAGCCTTAACGTTAAGATGGAGCGGGTTTGCCTTTTTCCTGCGTTTTCATTATAACTTTTGCAATCCGGCAGAGTTTGATTTATAATGTGCTTGTAGGAGTTAATTAACGTAGGGAGATTTAACAATGAGTAAGACTTTTACTATAGCAATTCAAAAAGATGATGATTGGTTTGTTGCTAAGTGTTTGGAAAACAATGTAGCTTCTCAAGGTAAATCTATGGACGAAGCTACCGACAATTTGCGTGAAGCTTTATCATTGTATTATGAAAAATAAATTAAAAGATTGTTGGCGATATCAAGCCGTTTATGTAGAGAGAAAACACGAAGAGGGTGAAAGCACCAAAGAATACTCAATGTGTGAAGTGTATCTCGATAAAAATGGAAAGCTTGAAGCTTGGA
>Ga0123356_10002783_pt1 | contig 18563 bp, 12 predicted proteins | sample TergutEmb28metaG_2_FD_92546 | JGI IMG/M metagenome (GOLD analysis project Ga0123356, IMG submission 92546) | Embiratermes neotenicus P3 segment gut microbial communities from Petit-Saut dam, French Guiana - Emb289 P3 | ecosystem: Host-associated > Arthropoda: Insects > Digestive system > Gut ...
AGCTGAAACTCCTCGCTGAACATATCATCACGGTTACCCTGCTTTTTATGCCCCGCCCTGCAGTCAGCACCAAACTCACTGATGATTACAGGTTTAGACGGATTGCTGTTTTCAAACACCTTTGGCAACTTGGAAAAATCGGGATCATACCATCCGTAATACTCGTTGATACCGATGATATCAATCTTTTCTGCAAGCCGGTCGTTAATAATCAGTTTCTCTCCATCAACAAGGCATGCTGCCGTAACCGGTCTTGTATTATCAAGCTCATGTGCTTTGTCTGTCAGGCGGCTCATAAATGACAGTCTTATATCAGAATCCGGATTTTCGTTACCGACTGACCACATAAATACGCTTGCACGGTTAAAGTCGCGTGTTATCAGTTCTTTTAGCTGGTTTTCCGCATTTATATAAGTATCTTGATTATTAAACATAATTGCCCAGTAAACGGGAATTTCTTCCCATAGCATTATGCCAACCTCATCGGCGATTCTTGCTGCACTCTCCGAATGAGGATAATGAGCAAGCCGCATGAAGTTGCAACCCATTTCTTTTGCAATTTCATAATTTTCTCTAATCTCATCAAGCGTGAGTGACCTGCCGTTTTCTACACTGTCTTCGTGAGCGCTGACACCTTTTAGAAATATGCTCTTACCGTTTAAAAGTACGTCTCTTCCGTTAATTCTAATCTCTCTAAAGCCAACCCTGTCTTGCAGTTTGTCATCACCGAGCTCTAAACTTATATCATATAATTTAGGCGTCTCAGGTGACCAAAGTGTAAGAGTGTCGGTATCAATCGCGAACTCACACTCACCTACTCCGCTTTTTATAGATATCTCTTTATTTATCCCAAGCTCATCAATTCTTAGCTTAACTGTATCGGAGCATTTCCCGTTTACTAATACTTTCAAAAATCCTTTATTAAAATTTCCGTCGGGTATAAGCCCGATTTCGAAATTTTTGATAAATACTTCAGGAAGATATATAAGCTCTACATCGCGGTAAATACCTCCGTAATTAAACCAATCTGTATTATCCATCGGCACATACTCGGGTCTTCGTGTGTTATTAACTGCAACTATTAGCCTGTTATCTTCCTCAAGGACATCTGTTATTTCTATATAAAACGGCGTTCCTCCACCTTCGTGCATTCCAAGATACTTTTTATTAACAAACACAGCTCCTTGGTAATTTATGCCGGCAAATTTAATAAACACTCGTTTATTATCTGTCTTTTTAACTTTAAACTTACGTGTAAAAACCATGCCGCCTTCGTATAAAAACAGCTTTTCACTTTTAAGATTCCAACACGAAGGTATGTCTGTTTCTTCCCAGGTATCAAAGCTGTAATCGAGTGGTAGCGGTCGTCCGTCCTTATCAAATTCATGCTCTTCCCACCACCTGTTTCGCAGGCAGGTATCATATTGGTCAATACCATATTTCCACGCTCCGTTAAGGCTTTCTTTTTCACGTGAAAAGTCAGCAATAACGGAGTCCTGAATCAGCTTTTTTCTATAGAAGTCCCAAAAATCAGGTTTATGAATGCCATCCATTAGAGTTTTCCCTTCCATAACCCCAATGCGGGGTTTTCTATAAAGTACACTTCCTCGCCGTGTTCCATCCGGTTAAAACCCGGCTTAAATTTGTCCGGATTATATTTTGCCATCGCATTATTAATCGGTACATACTCAAAATTAACTCCTGTGATTTCATCCTTAGTCAGATGACCCGGTGCATATGTAACACTAAAGCGTCCGTCAGACGAGCCGTGTATTAAATGCGCTGCAACAGAGAGGTTATCATGCAAGTCCTTGTATTCCTTACTTAGTTCAATCACCTTGTTTCTGCCTACATATCCATACTTTCTGATAAGACGGTCATTCTCCGCGTCTTCTCCAAAACCACGTAGACCGGGAGCTAAGATAATCAGCTTCCCGCCATCTTTGATTGCCATTCTTGTTCGATAAATTGCTTTATTACCGAGCCATGTGCTGCGGTATTCCCTCTCATCAAGCCACACTACACAGGTCTCTATCTGTTTTTCCACATGTATAATATTTAACTTTTGGCTGAGTTTTACTGCACGATTAAAGCCCTCGCGGTCTTTACTTATGTAAAGCCCAATTATATCGGTCTTTTCATCTTCCGTAACTGTTACGGTCAGCACATATAAAATGTTTAGTTTGGATAAATAATGCTCCTGGGCATAATCAAACACCTTACGCACAGGCGAATGGTCAAGACCCATTAAACGCTCCATTCCGTAATATGCTCCCAGCATATGTGAGGCGCTTATAAAGCTGCTGCCGCCGCACCCTACTACTATATTCTTAGTATAATTTGCCATTCCGACAACTTCATGCGGCACTACCTGTCCGATTGATATTATCAAATCATAAGACTCATCGAGCAGATATTTTGAAATCTCAAGCTCCATAGCGTCAGTCATCACACCTTCGGAAACTTCGCTGATAAATTCTCCCGGTATCCTTCCTATATTAACAACTCCGTCACGCCAATCGTGTATAAGAAATCTATCTTCGGGAATGGTTTCTCCAAAAAACGATATCTGCTCCTGTCTTGTCATGGGTACATGTGTTCCGAGTGCCGGCAGGATATCCACGTGAACTCCTCTGAGCATCTCATAATATAATGCGGTTAAGTATCCCGCACCGGAATTGAGACGAGTAATATCGGGCGGTATAAGCAGCACTTTGTTAAGCTTTTGTCCGGCTATTGACATTTTAAGCTGCTTTATTATTTGATTTTCACTAAGTCCACCTGTTTCATTTTCTATAAACATTTGAGACTCCATTTTAACATATTCGCAACATAAATATGTTCCTCCCCGTATGGTAGCGACATCCTATGCGCACTGTCTCGCTTGCGAGACATTATACACGGACGCTCCGCTATCGGAACAATATTTAAGTTGCTCACATAGAATTTAATATTTTTCTTATAGCACTTTTTCCTGCTATCATTAACTTAAAATATTCAATTACTTTTTCTGCTAAACCTGTTTCATATAAATCGGCACCGAAAATATCGGTTCTCTCTAAAATAGGTTTAAGTATCTTAGCGCAATCAACATCAGTACCGAGTGTGACTCCGGTTAAAAGTGGTAATAGTTGTGCATGCATCGGGTCGGGGTCAAGTGTAAATTTCTCTCCATTGTCGTCAATACAAAGTAAATAACGGCACCATCCTGCCAATACAAGAGGTATTGCCTCCAGTGAAAGAACATCAAGAGTCTCACTGCGGGCATATGCTTTTATTGTTTCACCAAAGCGAACTGCAAGTTTTTTTGATGTGTCTGTTGCTATTCTTTGCGGTGTGTCGGGTATATACGGGTTTGGCAGACGTATATTTATAACGGTTTCAATAAATTCCTTTGGAGAAATAATTCCCGGGTCAACAACAACAGGCAATCCTTCTTCTGCAACTTTACCCACAAGTTTAAACAAATCAAGATCCTTCATTGCATCGCTTATCCGTGTATAAGAGAGCATACATGCAAACATTGAAATAGCAGTATGAAGCGGATTAAGGCATGTGCAAACTTTCATCTTTTCAAATTTATCTACTGTTTCAAGGTCGGAAAACATAACACCGGCTTTCTCCAGAGGTGGTCTGCCGTTCGGGAATATGTCTTCGATTACAAGATATTCAGGCTCCTCGGAGTTTACAAAAGGTGCTGTTACCGAGTCAAGAGCAGTGACCCGGCTCGTCATATCCTCTACTCCATCATCAAAAAGGATTTTAGCAACATCCTTATCGGGATATGGTGTTATCTTATCAATCATTGTACATGGAAATGCCAGACGTGCGGGGTCATCAAGGTAATCCAAGAAACCTTCATCTGCAATACCCTTAGCGACAAAGCCTTCAGCAACTTTATAAATTGCACCCTTCAGTAACAGTCCGTTATGCGAGCAGTTATCCATGCTGACGAGCGCAAGCGGTATTTTGCAGTTTTTATAACGGTAAAGACACAAGTCCGTTATACATTCGATAAAAGGAGAATTTGCAACACTATAAGCTTTTTCGGTTATTGTAAAGCTGACAAGCTGCAGGCTTTCTGACGCAAAAATTTCGCGGACTCTTCCGATTTCGTCACTATTTGTTTTAACCGACTCGGTAACACTGCCGAGAACTGTTTTAATAATATTACCATCCGGTTTTAGTGTTACGGATATGGAAAGATCGTCAAACGGTCTATATGCAACATCAAGAAGTTCATAATCATACCCTTCTGCAATTATTATTCCCGTATCCATATCACCGCTATCAAGTAGTTTTTGAGCAAGAGCAGCGACATATGCACGAAAGATGTTGCCTGCTCCGAAATGCAGCCACACGGGAGCATCGAGGGTTTTCTCACGCACCAAATCACGGTCAAATTGAGGTAACTTATACCCCTTCTCCTCCCACTTTTTTTTATTTACTAAACCTTTATCATTTAATTTCATTTTTGTTTACCTCTTTCTCGTAATGTAAATATGTTGCTCCCCGTATGGTAGCGACATCCATGCGCTAACACACGGACGTTCCGCATCCATGCTCCACTATCGCAACAATATTTACATTACTCGAAAATCTTTTAAAACTTAAAAAATTCCTTTGCATTGTTATAACATATATCTTGAACAATATTTCCAAGAAGCTTAGTATCATCCGGAAACTTACCGCCACTTGCATACTTACCGATAAGATTACAAAGAATCCGCCTGAAATATTCATGCCTCGTATAACTCATAAAACTTCTTGAATCGGTCAGCATTCCCACAAAATTGGAAAGCACACCAAACTGTGCAAAGCTTATAAGCTGCTGTTCCATTCCTTCGATAGTATCATTAAACCACCAGGCGCTTCCCTGCTGCACCTTACTTTTGATGCCGGGTTCATTAAAGCAGCCTGCTATTGTGTTTACAGCAGCATTGTCGTTTGGATTAATCGGAAAAATCAAAGTTTTTGGCAAAGAACCTGATGAGTTTAAAGCATCCAATACCTTTTCCAAATCTGTTATACCGCTAAACGGTCCTATCGAGTCAAAGCCGGTATTTGCTCCGAGCTTACCGGACATCAATGTATTAACATCGCGTATGACACCCAAATGAAGCTGCATGACCCAGCCTTGTCTTTTGTACTGTTCTGCAAGAAAAGTCAAAAGTGCATATCTGTACTTATCTGCCCCGTCTGCATCAATCAAATCATCCTGCAGGACTTTATCAAAAATAGCGGCAGCTTCATTATCAGAGCATGGAGCGTAAACAAGTTTTCCAATCCCATGATCAGCTGTCTTACAACCACTTGCACCAAAATGCTCCAACCGTTTGATTAAAGCTGCTTTTAGGGTATCGTAATTATTTATCTCTACTGCGGCACTCTCTCCGAGCTTGCCGATATATGCTCGAAAGTTATTACTATCAATATTCATTACCGCATCGGGCCGCCAGCAGGGTAAAACCCTGACACAGGGTCCGTCTTCGCTTTTTAATTTTCTGTGCCACTCTAAATTATCAGCCGGGTCGTCGGTTGTAACAACAACTTCAACATTCATCCGGTTAATAATACCGAGTGGACTCAGTGTATCATCAACTGCAAGCTTATCTTTTGTGAGCTCCCAAATCTCGTCTGCCGTAGCAGAGCAAAGCGGTAAATAACAATCAAAGAAGCGCTGCAGTTCCAAATGCGCCCAATGATATACCGGATTGCCTATACAATAAGGCAGTATACTTGCAAATGCTTTAAATTTATCCTTGCCGGAAGAATTACCCGTGATGTAATCCTCGCTGACACCACGCGAGCGCATCAGTCTCCACTTATAGTGATCCCCGCCGAGCCAAACCTCCGAGATATTTTCAAAGCGTTTATTTGCATATATTTCGCCGGGGTCTATGTGGCAGTGATAATCAATTATCGGTAAGTCTTTTGCGAACTTATTATATAGCTTCTTTGCAAGTTTGTTTTCAAGCAGAAAATCATTTGGAACCAAACTCATTTTTAACTCTTTTTTCTTCACTGTTACATAACTCCATTAATTTATTCAATATATATTCATTATACGATGTGCACCTTCAAAACGTCAATATATTTGGAAACGTAAAAAAAATAAGGAAACTCTATAAATGTGTTTGACAAACGCTTAACAATTGTGTAATATTTCAGTAATACTTCTGAAAGAATATATACATAATTATACCTGTTAAAAAATATCTAAAATATCTTAATCGGGAAAGGTGAAAATTTTATGAAAAAAGTTCTAAAACCAATTATTGCAATTTTGCTCGTAATCATGATGTTTGCAGTCATGGTAACAGCATGTGCAAAGAATGACGGCGAAGACGGAAGCGGTGAAGGTTCGTCAGGAGAAGGCACAGGTCCCGGCAGGTCAGACCGTATGGGTAATGCACTCGCTGAGCTTCTTGGTCTTCCGACAACACCCATGGCAGATATGGACGATATAGAGTTCACAATATTTACACGTAACATGGGTATTCCCGGCTCACAAGAGAACCCGTTTCTTAGAATCGTAAAAGAAATCACAGGTGTTACAATAAACATTCAGTTCCTGGTTGGTGATATAAACACCACCTGGGGAACAATGCTTTCTGACAGAGACGGAATACAAGAGGATGCAATGTTTGTTGGCGCTCTTGCCTCCGAAGCAGTTGCAGCAGGTGCTATAATGCCTCTCGACGAGCTCATCGAAGCACATGCTCCTAATCTCAGAGCGCATTACGATCCGTGGTGGGAGCTTATGAAAGCCGATGACGGAAAAATTTATACAGCAGAGATATGGGGAACATTTCCAAACGGTCCGGCACCGATTGAGTATTTCAATGGTACAGCATGGTGGCTGCAGAAATCGGTTATCGACTTCCACGGTCGTCGTCCGGCAGACTTTGATGAAATGTTCGAATTTATTTTTGAATACATGGAAGAATTCCCTGAAATTGACGGAATGACAACTCTTGGTGTAGAAATTGGCGTCAACTCACAATCATGGCTCTTAACAAACCCGCCTATATTCCTTGCAGGTAATCCAAACTGGGGAAGTGTTTGGAATCGTGGCGGCAGCCTCCCGGGAGCAAACCTTGACATTGCTCCGTTCCAAACCCGCGAATGGACAAATACAAATTCAAGGCCATATTATGAAAAACTAAATGAGATGATGCACAGAGTAACATCTCACGGTCAGCCTGTTATAGACCCCGAAACCTTATCACGAAGCGGAACCGAGTTTGAATCGGTAATTTCTCAAGGCAGAGTGCTTCTTGTTCCGGGCCAGCAATGGGTATGGGAAAACTCCACAAACCAGCTTATTGCCGCAGGTCATTACGATCGCACTCACGTACCGCTCGATTTCGTATGGGATGGCAACGAATACAACTATTGGGATATGGGCGGAGGCTCATTTGCAGGAAATAACGGTCTGAATCTCAGTTGGAATAATGCAGATCCTATAAGATTTGCACAGTTTATGGACTGGATAATTCAAGAGCCTGTTCAACGTTTTCTTTCCTGGGGTATAGAAAAAGAGGTTTATGAAGCAAACGATCATCTTCTGCGTTCATTCGGAGTAAATGACGGTTATCATTACTACTATGATGAGAACGGTCGCGGAGTCCGTACACAGGAAATGCGTGACCTGCAAGCTGACTCACGTTGGCTCAGAAATAACATGGGCCGTCAGCTCAGAGATATACTGCCAAAAATCCAAGGAGTATTTTTAACAGACGGCAATGCGACAACAGTCAGTGATTCTCCTGAGGAATACATGGCAAGTCTCAGTGATTATGACAGAGAGTTCTTCACAAGACATGGTATTAATCACTTTACAGGATTTATGAGAAGCGAACCGCTGCGCAGAGCTGCATTTTATCCTCTTTGGGGAAATGACCCGACACCGGGTTCTGATGCCGCAGAGTTTGCCTCTACTGTAGGATTTTCCTCCGGAATTGACAGCGTTCATATAGTCCCGCTTATCACTAGTGATCCTTCCGAATTTGCGGGCCGTTGGGCAGATTACCTGGATGCTATTGATTCAATACCTCCGCACCTGATGACAGCTCATCTGGCGTTTTATACCGAAATTGCACAAAAAGCAATTGCTGCAGCCGGTTAATGTTTAATTATTGTAGGGGACTATTCCATATAAATAGTCCCCTACAGCAATATTTTTAGTAAGGAAAATAAATATGAGTTCTGCCACAGTTGCAAAACCACTATACGGCGATACATCAAAAATATTGTTCTATCGGTTCCCGAGAAAATTTTGGGTTACTTTAGGTGGAGCAACAATAATTCTGCTTTTAACACTTCTAAATTGGGTAAGTGTTGTCACAACATATTTTGATACTGTTCAATTCCAAAGAGTCCATTCGGAAACCAGCTTTAGTATTTTTTCACTTATTTTTAACTCATCCGGAGCGTATGACTGGCTCTACAGCCGCCAAGCAGAATCCGGAGCATACGACCCTGCAGTAATGCTGAACATTTTTAGATTTGTATTTCCTTTATTGTTTGTGACATCGTTTGCGTTTTTTGCAATAGCGATATATAAGTACAAATCTAAAACATTCATTCCCTTTTCGTATATTGGATTTAGTATTGCAGCAATTACACCTTTAGCTTTTTATGCATTGATGATGTATATCAATGCTCAACATAATGCTTATTTAATTGATGACTACTCAGCCAGAAACTTTTTCCTTATGCTACTTAACTCACAAGATGCAGGCGAAGCTCTGGCACAAGGTCGTGCAAGAGCTTATTTATCCGATCACATCAGCATTTATAATGGTCTAACGGCAATCCCATGGCCACTCATAGCTTCGTTTATTTCGATAGTTGCAATGATACTGCTGCGCAAAGACGACAAAAAGCTTACAATGGTTTGGCATCAAAAGGCATTTTTCCTAATGATTATTCCAATCATGATTTATGTCTTTGTTTTTAGCTTTCTCCCACTCGCAGGGTGGCAGATGTCATTCCAGTTTTTTCAACCCGGAGAAGAAGTTCAACCGTGGGTCGGGTTTCAGCACTTTAATAACTTCTTTACCAGAGGTGACTTCCAACGTGTTATGACAAATACTCTGGCGATGAGTATGATTAACCTTGTTTTGGGATTTACTACTTCGATTTTCCTCGCTCTTATGATAAATGAAATCAGACTTAGAAAAACTAAACGTATCATTCAAACCATTTCATACCTGCCGCACTTTTTATCATGGGTTGTAGCGGCCAGTATTATAGAGCAGTTTTTAAAAGGTGACGGCATTCTTAACGAGTTATTTATGAGCCTTGGTATATGGGAGGAACGTCGCCTCATTCTGGCAGAGCCTGATAGCTTTTGGATGATGATGGGACTATCAAATGTATGGAAGTCCGTCGGTTGGAACACTATCATTTATCTTGCTGCTATGACTGCTATTGATCCCGAGCTTTATGAAAGCGCCGAAATCGACGGTGCCGGACGCTTTAGAAAAATGTTTAATATAACTTTACCCGGGATAAAATCAACTATACTTGTACTTCTTATTATGAGCATAGGTTTTGCACTCAATGCAGGCTTTGAAGCTCCCCTGCTTCTTCAAAATGTTATGACGAAACCAACAGCAGAGAATATTGACCTCAATGTATTCTTCCAGGGCATACAACAGCAAAACCACTCACTTGCTACTGCTGTCGGTATGTTTAAAACAGTTGTAGCTATAATACTCATTACTATAGCGAATCAAACCTCTAAGCGTTTTGCTAAAGAGAGTCTGGTCTAAGTAGGAGAAAAAATGTCAAGTCATACAATAGAACAAAAAAGTGCATATCTAAAGCCTAAATACAGGGTAAGACAAACACCCGGAGATATTGTTTTTAATATTTTTAACGGGGTTCTAATGCTGTTCGTAGTTGTTGTAATGCTCTATCCAATGCTTAATACACTTGCTATTTCATTTAATGAACCTCTCGACAGCGTTAGGGGCGGCATCTACTTATGGCCCAGGATTTTCTCACTTGCAGCATATGAGTCTGTTTTTGAAAACGAACTTTTGCTCATTGCATTCCGTAACTCAATTGCACGTACTATTATTGCCACTGCCGGAGGTTTGTTTGTTTGCAGCGTAGCGGCTTATGTCCTCTCCCGCCGTGAGTTTTTACTTAAGAAATTTGTAACAATATATTTTGTCGTAACAATGTACGTCGCAGCAGGTCTTATACCGACATTTTTCCTTTTCCAGGATTTGGGGATTCTTAACACATTCCAGGTATACTGGCTTCCCGGACTTTTTGGAGCTTTTAATGTTATAGTAATCCGCTCTTATATACAGGGTCTGCCTGATAGTCTTGTCGAAGCAGCCCGTATCGACGGAGCCGGAGAGTTTAGAATTTTTATGCAGGTTATACTGCCTATATGTAAACCGGTTCTTGCTACCGTCGGACTTTGGATTGCTGTCGGCAGCTGGAACGACTGGTTTACAACAGAAGTTTTTGCACGTCAAAACCACCTTGCGACACTCCAACATGAGCTTATGAAACTTGTTGCTTCTGCCATGGGAGAAACAGATACTGTTAATGTCCATCCCGATGCAGCACAAGGTGGTGGACATGTAATGACACCTGTTGCCATGCGTTCTGCTATCACAATGGTCGCAACTGTACCGATACTTTGTGTTTATCCGTTTTTGCAAAAGTACTTTGTTAAGGGTGTGCATGTAGGTAGCGTGAAGGGGTAACCCCTTCACGCGGTAAGAACGCAAAGCGTTCTTACAAGCTCCGCGACGTACAAATAACGCTGCGCATTATTTGTACTGTAACTAAGTAATATTGTTTAACCAACAGTATAAAAAAATAAGTTTAGCAGGTTGCATAAATGGTTTGATATGTGTTAGAATGCATTGATTGTATTAAACACTTTCAATAAAAAAGAAGAAAACAAAAATATAGGAGGAAACAAATGAAAAGACGTATACTTACCCTTGCGATCGTAGTGCTCTTTGCACTAACACTCGTACCGGTTCTTGGTGGCTCGGCAGCAACAATTAGTGCCGAACTCGAAAGAATCGACCTCCCCGCACTCAGCCCTGCTTCCGGCGCAAATAACAACGATACACAAATGGGTTGGGCAACAGAAGGTTTTGAAGACGAAGACACAGCAATGGATGTTGAAGCATCTATAGCTTACCGCGCTGTGTACCTTGCACTGGAAATGGCAGACAGACCCCATTTCCTACAGTTCATTCTTCAAACACCTGCAGGCTGGTGGCAACAATCCGAGTATGATGACGATGACTTGGAAAACTTCTGGGATGGTAGTGTCCTCAGACTTCCCTTCACCGGCGACTGGGATACAGATGACATCCGTTGCAAATTCCTTCTCGGTTATTATGATGACGGTCCGATGGATCTTGGCATCACAGGCCAATGGCTTGAAGTAGCTGCTGAAGTTGAAGAAGGCGATCTTGTAGAACTCCGCCTACTCGACCCTGCATCAGGTGCAAACAACAATGATACACAAATGGGTTGGGCAACTCAAGGCTTCGAAGGCGAAGATACAGTACTTGACGTTGCTGCATCAATAGCTCTTCGTGCAACACATCTTGTTCTCGAAATGCCGGAAGCACCGCATTTCTTGCAGTTTATTCTGCAAACACCCGATGGCTGGTGGCAACAATCAGAATATGGTGATGCAGAGCTTGCCGGTTTCTGGGATGATGCTACAAACAGACTCAGCCTTCCCTTCACAGGCACATGGCATCCCGATGACATCCGCGCAAAATTCCTACTCGGTTACTATGATGATGGTCCGATGGATCTCGGAATCACAGGCGTATGGCTTCTCGTTGGTCCCGAAGTGACACTTGGTGTAGCTGAAGCTCCACGCGAACTTCCTGCTATAGGTTCACTTCCGTTTGACCTTGGCGTAGGTGCTATGATTTGGGGTGACCAATTTGCTCAATTAGGCTGGAACGGCGATACAAGAGCAATAGCTGAAAAAGCTCCGTTTGACGGCGGTGGTCTTACTACTCAAATGATAATCGATGCAAATTGGTTTGTTATCTACGTTGATAATGCACCCGATGACGAAGAAGTTGAAATGATTTCACTCATGATTTTTGGACACGGAAATGAATGGGCATGGGGCGGCGGAACAATGGAAGCTCCAACAGTTCAACTTTATGATGCAGACCTCGGTGCAATCGTATTCCCAATCGGCGGACATCCATTCGTTGAAGCAGCTAAAGTAAGAATAGCAGACGGCGCATGTGACCCGGATGACAGAAACTTTGGTATATGCTTCACATACGGCAGTGGCGACGATGGTACAGGTGGTATTGAGAATCTTGGTGTAACAAAAGTAACACTTTATGTCGACCGTCCGTCAGCCGGTTCTTCCGGTGGCGAAGAAACAACTCCACCTCCCGCAGTTGATCCCACACCTGCACCTGCAGCACCTGCTGATTCAAGCTTCCCATGGCTCTGGGTCATCATCGGTGGCGCAGCAGTAGTTGTAATAGTTGTAGTTATCGTTATCATTAACAAAAAGAAGTAATATAACTAAACACAATACATTATAATTAGGCAATAGCTCTCCAAACGGGGAGCTATTGTTATTTCATTGACAAAACAGGTACAAATAGTTAAACTATAACCATAAATTCATCATTTATTAGGAAGGTTATAAACTAATGAAAAAAAGACTAATTTCTGTTCTGATTTGCTTTGTAATGATTGGAGCACTCCTCCCGTCAGTATCTGCAGTATTTGAAGATCGGCCCGATGAAACTTTATTATATAATTTTACTTTTTCACCGGAGCAAAAAACCGATATTGAAGGCTGGTTTACTCCAAATGAATCAGTGAAAATAGAGTGGGTAAGCAAAGAAGGTGTCGGCCACGGCGACGATGATGCAATACGTGTTCAAAATATAGACAGTAACTATCAAAGTGTTCGTAATGTTCTAAGATTAACACTGCCCGAGCCACTTCCGCTCGGTTACGAATATCGTATAATTGCATGGGTCTACGCATCAAAGGACGATAATCCGGGTAAAGGTAATTTGATGGGTCCTAATATATGTATTAATAATAACTATGAAGCCGCTCTGGGTGTTAGTAAGTTTCCTGAGGTGTTCGGGCGTTTACCATATGACGAATGGCGTCTGATGGATGCCGAAATTCCTGTTCAAACAGCAGATATTGAAGTAATTGACTTCAGACTTTACACCAATAATGCTTCCGAACATCCGGACGTATGGTATTGGGATAATATCGAAATCTGGCAAGGAGCACGCGACGAAAACATACGTGTGCCTACTTGGAATTTAGCACTTCCCTCTCTTGCCGAAGCATATAAAGATTATTTCCTTATAGGAAATATAATGACCCCCGGCAATATTTGGTTCAGTACACATTCCGAGATGTTTTTACATCAATTTAATGCCGTAACTGCAGAAAATGCAATGAAACCTGTATATGTAGCATTGGAGTCCGGGCATTATGATTTTCACGGAGCCGACAGAGTTGTTGATTGGGGTGAGGAAAATAATATACCGGTCCATGGTCATACACTCATCTGGCATCAGCAATCTGCAGCATGGCTGACCGAAGACGCAAACGGTAATCCACTGACACGTGAGGAAGCCCGAAATAATATGGAAGCATATATAAACGCATATGCAGGACGTTACGGAGGTCGTATAGCTTCATGGGATGTTGTAAATGAAGCATTTGATAACAGTGTAACTTCCGGTGGTAATTGGAAAGGCGGTTTAAGAAGAAGTGCACCATGGTACAAAGCGTATGATAACTATACCGGCGATGACGGTCACCCTTCCGATTATATTTATGATGCATTTGTATTTACCCGCCTTGCTACTCCCGACAGTGTACTGTTTTATAACGATTTTAACGAAGAAGAACCCGGAAAACGCGATGCAATAGCAAATATGGCAGATGAATTTAATGCAAGATGGAAAGACGATCCGAGAAACACCGAGCCCGACCGCTTTCTGATAGAAGGAATCGGTATGCAGTCTCACCATTGGGTTGATACTATTGATACTTCCCTGGTCCGCGAGGCTATACAACGTTTTGCCAGATCGGGACTTCGCATCAGGATTACCGAACTTGATATTCCGTTTGGTTCTTGGGGTAGTCAACTCAGAGCCGACAGCCCACCCCTTACAGAAAGTCAGCTTAATCAACAGGCAAACCATTATAAAGCGCTGTTTCAAATATTCATTAACAATCATGAACATATTGATGCAGTTACAATATGGGGGCTTACCGACCCGATGAACTGGCGCGGGAACGGTCTTCCGGTGTTATTTGACGAGTTTTTTGATGAAAAACCGGCATTCTGGGCTATACTCGATGTTGTAGACCCGGGTGCATATGAAAGATTTTACGGTCTTGAAGCACCGCCACCCGATGATCAGCCTCTTATCCAGCCTACCCCACCTGCTCCCGAGACTCCTCCCCCCTCACAACCTGATTTGACCGAACCCGCTCAGGATGACAACGGTTTTCCTTGGTGGGGTATTGTACTTATAATAGCAGGTGTCGCAATTTTGGTTGCTCTCTTACTTGTGTCAATCAAAAAATCAAAGAAAAATGACTGAAATCAGGTGTTAAAGTGGAAGGATTACCGGTCAGTAAAGATAGAGAGCGCAGTGAAAGAGAAAAATTGCGTACTTTAAGCTTTAAAGAAAAAATTGCTTATATATGGGAGTACTATAAATACTATATAATCGGCGGTGTTATCGGTATAGTTCTTACTATAAGCCTTTATCAGACGTGTGCCTTAACACCTAATACCGGTTTTGTTCTCACCTGGAGTGCAGGCCCCATAGAGAGTGAACAGATTGCAGCACTGACCGATATCCTTGATAATAAAATTATGGGAGCAGACTCAAACGAGACCTCCGAAGTTGCTGTATTTTTTACGGTTAATGACGACCCGGCTTTTATGTCGAACTACTTCCAAAGACTTGTAGCAATGCTTTCTGCCAATTCCATTGATATGTTTATTTTAGACATGAATGCTCTAGTTACATACTCTGTAAATGAATTTATCAGCCCTCTCGATTTAGCACTTGGCGAGATTAAAAGATTAGATCCCGCACTGCATGATATTATTATGGAAGAAGCTGTTTATACGATGTACGGGCAGGCACATGACGAAAATCTGCTTGAACTGACAGCCATTCGTGTGACAGACAGCCCACTGATGAAAAGGCTCGGCTTTGACCCCGCTTTTGAAACGTATATAAGCATTGCAATATCCACACATCAGTTAGACAGGACTATAAAAACACTTATACTATTTTTTGAGTAAAGAGAGGGTTTATTTATGACAAGCAAATATCCGCACAGAACCGGAACAAAAGCTGTTCAATTTATTGACTCAAATGGATTACCGCTAAATGGCGCAAATGTAACAGTACGGCAGACAGAAACCGCAGTAAAATTCGGCTGTGCCGGCTTTGAGGCTATTCAAACTGTAAACGGTTTACTCGAAGGCGATGAGAAGATAAGTGCCGATAGGCGGATTTCCTTTATGCTTGAAATATTTAACTTTATTACTTTACCTTTTTACTGGGGACGCTTCGAACCCGAACAAGGTAAACCTGTTACCGACATAACGCTAAAAGCTGCAAAATGGCTAACAGAGCTAAACATGCTTGTAAAGGGTCATCCGTTATGCTGGCATACTTCATGCGCAGACTGGCTGATGGAATTTTCCGATGAAGAAATCCTGAGGTTACAGCTAGAGCGTATCAATCGTGATGTTACAGATTTTAAGGGTTATATCGATACATGGGATGTTATCAACGAGGTTGTTATCATGCCGATTTATGACAGATATGACAATGCTGTAACCCGTATATGCAAACGTGAAGGTCAGGTCGGCTTAGTAAAAAAACTCTTTGATCAGGCACGCAGCAGTAATCCGGACGCCACCCTTCTTATTAATGATTTTGACATGAGCACTGATTACAGTGACCTTATTACAAAGCTTCTTGATGCAGGTGTGTGCATAGACGCAATCGGACTTCAATCACACATGCACCAGGGCCTATGGCATCCCGAAAAGACGCATGAAGTTCTGGAAAGATTTTCCAAATTTGGATTACCTCTTCATTTTACAGAAATTAACCTTGTTTCCGGTGAGATAATGCCGGCTCACATTGGCGACCTTAACGACTTTGCTCCCGAAGTCTGGCCGACAACCCCCGAAGGTGAAGAGCGTCAGGCAAAAGAACTGGTGGAGTTTTATAAGCTCCTTTATGAGTATCCGCTTGTTGAAGCTTTTACATACTGGAGCTTCACCGATGGAGGATGGTTAAACGCACCTTGCGGGCTTGTTACACGTGAAGCACGTAAAAAGCCTTCCTACGACGCTTTATACGACCTAATACACAATGAGTGGCGCACACAGGATATGACGCTTAAAACGGACTATAACGGCTATATCGAAGTGACCGGTTTCTTTGGAGATTATGTGGCAAAGTCAATTGAGGGTGAAGTGGAGTTTACAATATGAAAAAAGTATTACTTTTATGCGACGACTACTGGCATCCCGGCAATGTGCCTGCCGAAGGGGTAAAACCTCTTGAAGCAAAAGGTTTTAAATTTGATGTTATTTTTGATGCAGATGACTTTAGAGCCGAAAAACTCGCTGACTATCCGGTCGTTATGCTTTGTAAAAGTAATCAAAAATCACAGGCTGATGAAGCTCCCTGGATGACAGATGAAATTCAAAAAGCATTTGTAAACTATGTCGAAGCAGGCGGTGGTCTTGTAGCTGTTCATAATGCAACTGTTCCGAGTGAAACAAGCACTGTGATGAGCCGGCTTATGGGATGTAAGTTTACCTTTCACCCGAATAACTGCCCCGTTTTGGTATCACCTTTAAAATCACACCCGGTCACAAGCGGAGTTAACACATTCACCGAGGTTGATGAACATTATCGTTTGGATATACTGGACGATAATGTTGATATTTTAATGGCATCCTACTCCCCTGCACAAGGTGAAGAAAGTAAATTTACCGAAGACCCGTATCACAATACAACCGAGTGGATAGACGCCGCTGCACTTGTCAGAACGCAAGGCAAAGGACGCGTCTGCGTCCTCACACCCGGACACCTCCTCCCTGTCTGGTTAAACAGCGAATTTCAAAAACTCCTTGAAAATGCATTAAACTGGTGTTGTCAATGAAATCAGTTATTATTACAGGGGCGGATAGAGGGCTTGGATTATCACTCAGCCGCGAATATTTAAACCGTGGTTATACAGTCTTTGCCGGAAAGTTCCTTAAAGACTATATGCTTCTTGAAGATTTACGTGAATCAAATAAAAAGCTTCATATAATAAACCTGGACGTCGACAGTAGAGACAGTATCGGTGCTGCAGTGGCATATGTCGCAAAAGTCACAAACGGCAAACTCGATGTCCTTATATCAAACGCAGCGCTCATGGGAGAAGTTAACTGCGCATTTCGCGTGCCGGACATGGATGACAAAGCAACATGGAAAAGCTACAGTGTTAACGCACTCGGCCCTGCCAGAATGGTCGAGCTGTTTTTACCGCTGATGGACAAAAGTAAAATAAAACGACTTTGTTTTGTATCCTCGGAGGTATCCTGTATCAATCTTATGAAAAAACGCCTCGGCAACAGCCTCCCCTATCCGATGAGCAAAAGCTCAATGAACATGGCAGTACGTTTAATGTTTAATGAGCTTTATCCCGAAGGTTACACCTTCAGACTATACCACCCGGGCTGGATGAAGCGTGTTTTGCCCGACGGTTCTCGCAGTGAGTACGCTATGTATGACCCCGACTTTATAGCCGAGCATGCAGCAAAGTACTTTGAAGCAAACCGTCATGACGAGCAGCGTCTTGTTATGTATGATTTTAAAAGTAACGAATGGCCATTTTGATTGTTAGTTTCTTGCATATTTGAGCAATTTACTCTGAAAATTTCGCTAGAACGGGACTCGCCGCCCTACATACGCGAAATTTCCAGACCAAACCGCTCAAACATGCTACAAGCTGTTAACGAAAGGAATACTTATGAAATCAGTTTTAATAACAGCACAAAAAACATCATTTGATAAGCATCTTGCAAAAGTATTTGCCCGTGAGGGTTATGAAGTATTTATCGCAGGAATAAACGAGCCAAAAAAGAAAATTGATATCTATGTTGATGTTAGTAACAGACGTGATAAAGAGGACAACTTTACTATCCGTGACGGTCTTGATGAAAAAGTCATCCGCAGGGTTTACAGAGCAAATGTGCAAAAACCGATAAAGCTTCTGGAAAAATATCTGCCACTGCTCGATAAGGGAAAAGAAAAAAGACTGTGCTTTTTATCGGGAGCCGATGCAAGTATAAACGAAACTCGCGATACTACAGGTTATGCGTATAAAACAAGCAAGGCAGCAATGCACAATTTGTTAATGATAACCTGGAACACTCTTGAAAGCGACGGTTACACCTTTCGTGTCTATGACCCGCTACCGGATGAAGTAAATGCAAAAGCAGCCGCAGAAGC
>Ga0123356_10002784_pt1 | contig 18561 bp, 12 predicted proteins | sample TergutEmb28metaG_2_FD_92546 | JGI IMG/M metagenome (GOLD analysis project Ga0123356, IMG submission 92546) | Embiratermes neotenicus P3 segment gut microbial communities from Petit-Saut dam, French Guiana - Emb289 P3 | ecosystem: Host-associated > Arthropoda: Insects > Digestive system > Gut ...
GCTGGACCACCTGAACCAGCACCCACATTGTAGGAAATACTGTAAGAATCCTTTGTAACATCCGCTTCACCATCACCAACAGTATCATAGCCCCAAACAGCATACACCACAACATTCTCAGTAGTGCCAACCATAACTGTAGTAGTCACATAGGAAAGCATTCCAGTATCGGTCACCCCAAGAATTTCTGTAATTTGAGTTTCACTCCAGCCAACAAACACTACATTCACACCGCCCACTTGAGCATGTTCTGGTTTAGGAGTTTGTAACAAAGTATGTTGTCCGGTTTCTATGTCTGTTTCAGTTGTTGGGCCAGTATCAGGGATACCGCCGTTTACGTTGTAAATGACGCTACGGGGGATGTAAAAAGTGACAATTGCGTTTGTGGTCACAAGTTCAGTGCCTGTTTTTGCTGAGTTGGGGTGGAGGCTGTATTGGTTATTATTGTCTTGTAATGTAAATGTGATGGTGTCGGTGGTGAATGTGGTTATGATTGAGAAAACTTTGCCGCCGATTTGGCCTACTGGAGCATGGTCGAGTCCTGTTGTGATTTCTATGGGTTTGTTAAATGGTGTAGGTAGGGTGGCTGTGACAATACCATCTGTAGATGCTGGATTAGCTGAAAATGTCACATCATTACCAATAACACCGCTAGCATCAGTTAATTGACCTTTGGGTAAGAGAACAAATACATTACCGCCACTACCAGTAAAGCCTACGCCAATATTACCTGCGCCACCCGTGCCTCTTGCAGATACGGCTGTGTTTTCACCATAAATAAGGATGTCCCCTGCACTGCCACTATAGCCACCGCCAATACCAGCGCTACCACCAGAAAGACTAATGCTGCCAGTAGCTGTTACAGTACCACCAGAAATGGAAATAACGCCACCACTACCACTATTAAAACCACCACCAATACCCGCACCACCGTAGCCACCAGTAGCTGTTGTAGTGCCGCCAGAAATGGAAATAACGCCACCGCCACCACCAGAGCCACCGCCACCAATACCCGCACCACCACCAACACCAGTAGCTGTTGTAGTGCCACTAGAAATGGAAATAACGCCACCACTACCACTTTGACCCCCACCAATACCCGCACCACCATTACCACCACCATAAGCATTTACAGTGCCACCTAAAATAGTAATATCGCCACCTCCACTATTTTGACCGCCACCAATACCCGCACCATATTGACCACCTCTAGCGGTAAGAGAACTACCAGAACTAGCCTCATCAATCACCACAGATGCCCCAACAGGAACCTCCAAACCCGCACGACCACCAGCACTTCTAAGAGAATTCTCCCCTTCAAGTGTAACAGTAACAACAGCACCTGCCTCCACTAAAAACGCACACCCACCACTAACACCATTTAAATCAATTTTTACGCCATTTAAAATAACAGTAGCATCTGTTACACCAGAATCAATTACAATATAATCCGTTAAAGTAGTAAAACCTGGATTAGTCATAGAAATTGTATAAACCCCATCCTTTTCAATAGTAAGGACAGGTCCATCATAAGAGTAGCCATCCACAACTTCAGTGTCAACAGTAAAATCTTTTATAATATTAAACATGACAAACGCGCCATCCGCCAAAAGATCAGCTACTGTCTCTACAGAACCGTCAGCTAACTCATGACCAGGTAAATCAAAAATAATTTCACAAGACGGATCAAGATTGGTAATAACTGAGAAAACTTTAGCACCATCTGAGCTCACAGGGTCAGGTCCAAGACCCGTTAAAACATCTAGCAAATTTTCATCAAACGGATCGGGTAACTCAACTGTAACAACACCACCAACATATTTAGGAACAACTGAAAATCTCACATCGTTACCAATATTACTGCTAGTTCCAGTTAATTGATTCTTGGGTAAGAGAACAAACACATTGCCTCCAGTGCCGCCATTACCCGCACCAATATCTGCTGCACCATCCATGCCTTTTGCAGTTACCACTGTGCTTTCACCATAAATTAGAATATTGCCTGCACCTCCGCCACCTCCGCCGCCAATACCGGCACTGCCACTATAGGCAGGGCCGCGAGTATTGCCAGTAGCTGTTACAGTGCCACCTGAAATAGTAATAACACCACCATCAGCAAGATAGCCTCCGCCAATACCAGCACCGCTAATATCAGCACCAGTAGCTGTTACAGTGCCACCTGAAATAGTAATAACACCACCGGAACCACCAGTACTACCACCACCGCCACCAATACCAGCGCCACTACCTTCCGTAGCAATAGCATTTACGGTACCACCCAAAATAGTAATAGACCCCCCACCAACACCAATACCGCCACCAATACCAGCACCAAACTTGCCCCCAGTAGCGGTAAGAGAGCCCCCAGAAATAGTCTCATCAATTACAACAGAAGCCCCAACAGGAACCTCCAAACCCGCATGATTAAGATCACTTGTAAGAGAATTCTCCCCTTCAAGTGTAACAGTAACAACAGCACCACTCTCCACCAAAAACGCACAAAGACCATCATCAACAACCAAACTACTATACAAATTAATTTTTACGCCATTTAAAATAATATTAGCTGTCACGCCAGATTCAACTATAATATAATCTGTTGTAGTAGTAGAACCAGGAGTAGCCATAGAAATTGTATAATCTCCAGATGCCGTAATAGTTAGAACAGGACCGACATAGGAATAGCCGTTAGTATCGCCTGTAACGATAAAATCCTGCGCCCCAGCAAGCCCAACAAACTCTACAACCGCCACTTGAGTTTTAAGTTTAGTGCCGGTATTTGCCGACTGAGCACTAAGAGTATATTCAGGCAACGTAAAATGAATATCCACGTCAGCAAATGTAGTGATAACTGAGAAAACTTTAGCGCCACCTGAACCCACAGGAACAGGACCAAGACCCGTTAAAACATCTATGGTCACATCAAACGGAGCAGGTAATTCAACCGTGACAATACCCGTTGTAGATGCAGGGTTAGCTGAAAACACTACATCATCACCAATGATGCCAGCAGTTCCAATTAATTTACCCCGGGGTAAGAGAACAAACACATTACCCACATCACCAGCATTAGTCACACCAATATCCACCGCACCATCCGTACCTTTTGCGGTTACTACTGTGTTTTCACCGTAAATTAGAATATTACCTGTACTACCACTATAGTCGCCGCCACCAATACCAGTGCCACGTTCACCAGCATTAGTAGCTGTTATAGTGCCACCAGAAATCGTAACAAAGACATCGGTACCACCATAACCGCCACCAATACCAGCAGCAGTAACACCGCCAGTAGCCTCCACATAACCACCAGAAATAGTAACAAAAACACCATCGCCATAGTGACCACCGCCAATACCTGCAGCACCAGAGGCACCATTAGCGACTACAGTACCACCCGAAATTGTGATAACACCACTACCACTATTAAAACCGCCACCAATACCAGCACCATCATCACCACCAGTAGCTGTTAGAGAACCAGAACTAACATCAGAAATTTCAAGAAATGCACCCGGAGAAACTTCCAAACCCGCACGTTGCCCACCGCTAACAAACTCGTTCACATCCTCAAGTATGACAGAAACAATAGCATCCGCCTCCACCAAAAACGCACAACCACCACCAGCCAAATTAATTTTTACGCCATTTAAAATAATATTAGCTGTCACGCCAGATTCAACTATAATATAATCTGTTGTAGTAGTAGAACCTGGATTAGTCATAGAAATTGTATAAGTTCCAGACTCTTTAATAGTTAGAGCAGGTCCATCGTAAGAATAACCAGTATCGCCTGTAACGATAAAAGCTTGCGCCCCAGCAAGCCCAACAAATTCTACAACCGCAATTGGAGTCTTAAGTTTAGTACCAGTATTTGCCGACTGCGCACTAAGACCATACCCAGGCAACGCAAAATGAACAGACTCTGTAGTAAACGTAGTAATAACTGAGAAAACTTTTTCTTGTCCGCTTGCTACAGGACCAAGGCCTGTTAAAACATTTAGCAAATTTTCATCAAACGGAGCAGGTAATCCAACCGTAACAATACCAGATGTAGATACAGGGTTAGCTGAAAACACTACATCAGAACCAATAACATCACTGTCAATTTCAGTTAATTTATTTTTGGGTAAGAGAACAAACACATTACCCTCAGTACCGTCATGACCTGCACCAATACACGCTCCACCCCCCATGCTTTTTGCAGCTACTTCGGTGTTTTCACCGTAAATAAGAATGTCACCTGAATCACCACCATAGCCACCGCCACCAACGCCAGCACCACCACCGTAACCAGTAGTAGTTACAGTACCGCCAGAAATAGTAATAAAACCACCAGTAACACCATAACCACCACCGATGCCTGCAGCTTCAATACCGCCAGTAGCCTCCACAACACCACCAGAAATAGTAACAAAACCACCACCACCATAACCACCACCAACACCCGCACCACCATAGCCACCAATAGCGTTTACGGTACCACCAGAAATAGTAATAGCACCACTATCACCGCGATTACCACCGCCAATACCAGCACCACTAAAGGCACCATTAGCTGTTACAACACCACCAGAAATAGTAATAATACCACCATCACAACCATCACCACCACCAATACCAGCACCACCATCATAACCAGTAGCCTCCACAACACCACCAGAAATAGTAACAAAACCACCAGAACTCAAACAGCTACCACCAATACCAGCACCACCACTACCACCAATAGCTGTTACAGTACCGTCAGAAATTTCAACTACGCCCTCAATACCACTGCCACCACCGCCACCAATACCTGCAGCTTCATCACCGCCAGTAGCCTCCACAACACCACCAGAAATAGTAACAAAACCACCACCACCATAGTAACCACCACCAATACCAGCAGCACCATCACCACCAGAAGCAATTACATGACCACCAGAAATCTCAATAACCCCACCCTCACCCATATAGCTGCCACCAATACCTGCGCCATGCATACCACCCTTAGCAGTCACATAACCACCACGAATAACAACAGTCCCACAACTACTATCCTGAAATTGACCACCACCACCAATACCAGAACCACCACTTAAAGTAGCATCAACAGTCAGCTCACCCATGATTCTCTCAGAAGCGACAGATTGCGCATAAATCGTCAAACTATTACCAGAATTAACCTTAATACCACCAATCACACTCATATGTAACCAATTTGTCAAAACAAGGTTAACATCCCCCTCAACTGTAATACCCCCATCATAATCATATGCAACGTCCTCCTCAACAACATACCAACCAGTAGACAACACGTCAGGCAGATTACCCTCTACTATGGGAATATAGCCCGCAGGTACTGTTTGTTGCTGACCAAACTCGTCTAAGTAGGTGATGTCTGAGTTTGCTAGGGCAGGTAGTGTGAAAGTCGGCAATAATGCCGTTGTGAGGAGTAAAATTGTTAGAACGGCTATTATGCGGCTGTGTTTATATAAATTGATTTTTGGGTTAAATTTTGAATTGTGAAGGTTGGTGTTTTTGTTCATATCGATCACGGTTGAGAGATTTATTCCTGTGATAGAACATAATATGTCAATATATATGTTTGGTCAAATAATATAGAAACTCTAATCATATAGACATCTATAAAATAATCCTTACACTTCCATAACACAACAGACGAACAACCACACAAACAACAAAACAACACAAAACAAAATATAACAACAAACAACACAAAACAAACCACAAAAAACTCAAAAAACCACACTACAAAACAAACCAAACCACCAAAAAACCAAACACACAAAAACAAAAACAACACACAAAAAAACCAAATATCACCAACTTAAACCACCAACCAAAACCAAAAACACACCACAAACAAACAAACACTCACAACAAACCCCACCACAAACAACACACCCCCTAAGAACACAACAAACAACACCAACAACAAAAAAAATTAAAAACACACAACAAACAACAAAAAAGAAGCAGACACTTGCTTAGGGCTCAGGTATATTCCAACCGGCTTTTCTTTTTTGCATAACAATTTTTTGCATATCCAAATGAGTCACCACAAACTCTACATGCACACAAAAAGAATCATTTAAACAATGAGAACACACAACACCCTTTGGCGCAAAAGTAACAGTCACAGTTCGATTACCCGGCACCGTACGATCAAAAACACGCACACCCCCAAACGCATCCACAGAAACAAGCTCAAAACACTTACCCTTCAACATACACACCAACAAGAATCAAAATCAACGTTTATTCTAAACTCCAACTTACCCACACCACAACTTTAAGACATAAAACCGTTACCCTCCCCCACACAAAAATACCCAAACACCCACCAAAAAAAGTTGACACCAAAAAACGTTGCACCTAACTACCACGTGTCTTGCTAAATGTTTACACACGCACACATTTTAAAGCCTAAAAACTACACCCAACCCACCATCAACCATCCACTCAAACCACAACACACAACCTCACAAAACCCCCAACAACCACCACAACCTAAAAACAGAGTTAAACAGACATTCAAGTATGATAGTGTTGTTTATGAACTTTTAACTACAAACCTACTAAATGAAGATTTAAACGCAAGTTATGCTGCTAACTAAAACATTTTTGTCCCAAAACTTGTTTTTTAACAACATTTATTAACATGTTTTTAATACCCAAACTGCAGCTACATTCACAAGAAGGTTACCTGCATGAACATAAATACTAAATCCACTTTTAGAGTTTCTCGCAGAAAATTGCCACTCATCACTTTACTTGTCGCAGGGGTATTGATTGTTTCTTTGTTTGTTTACATATTTACTGTGGAGAATAATAGGTTTTTTTTGAAGGATGACAGTGTGTATGTTGAACTTGAGGTGTATGTTACAACTGAGACGGAACTTGTGAAGACTATTAACAATGCTAGAGGGGCAATAGTTATCAACCTTGATAATGATATCCAACTTACAGCATCACTTAATATTACTGCTAAAAAAGAGATTACCTTAACAAGCAACAGGACAACGGGTTTTTACAAGTTAATTGGCGCAAACCATGCAAGTACACTTATTGTTGAGAATAATGGTGTGCTAAGGCTTGCAGGTATTGTTGTAACACATGCCCCAGATGTTAAAGGTCGTGGAGTGACTGTTAATCCAGGCGGTACACTTTTCATGAATGATGGTGAAATTTCTGGCAACACAGAGTCTGCTAATGGGGGCGGTGTTCACAATATGGGCAATTTTACTATGTCGGGTGGCAAAATTTCCAGCAATGTTGCCTTTTACTATACGGCTTTTATTAGAGGGTGGGGTCAGTCTAGTAATGGTTACGGTGGAGGTGTATACAATGGCGGGGTTTTTGTGTTGTCGGGTGGCGAGATTTCGGGTAACACCGCGGGCGGTAGGGGTAGTGGCGTGTATAATGTAGGTACATTTGAGATGTGTGGTGGCGTAATTTCCAGCAATAACTCGTATGTTGACGGAGGCGTATATAATGCACCTGATAGCACGTTTGATAAGGACGGAGGAGTTATCATTAGCGATATAACTGTTGTCGGGGTAATGATTGGAGGCAGCATCATTATGGGTGTTGTTACATTTTTGCTTTTGGTTTTCAAAAAGAAGATGAGGAGACGAGTAAATGTTGTTTAAGACCGCTTCATCATCAGGAAGACTGGAAATTAAAGTTGACCTAACTCAGCAAAAATATGTTCCTAAACTCCGCATTTTTAGGTACTGCATCACTGGTAACTTTTTTTAAATTCTGTAAAACAGGTTCTAATTACAAAAACACGTTTAGTTAATGGTTTTAATAATGATGATTCTTGTGTGGTTGTAGTTCCAATTAGGTACTACACAAGTATTGTGAGAAAACGAAGAAAAGGTTGTTTCGCAATTTAGAGTTAAAACTTAAGAAATAATTGAATACTTACTGGCTGGAGTGTCTAAACTTTGCGGAATTTAGGATGTTGTTGCCCCACGGGTTTCAAACAGTGCAAATCTATTTATCAACAATTCCTAACTCACCTGAAAGCATTAAATTAAGTACTGGTGTTGTAGAGTTGTTTGTATAAACTTTTATCCGCAAGCATTACTAATTGAGAATGTAAACACCCACCTTATGCTGCTATCTAAAATGTTTTTGTTCCAAAACTTGTTTTTTGACAATGTTTATTAACATGTTTTTTATATCCAAACTATAGATAGGTTGCACCTACAAGAGGTTATCTGCATGAACATAAACATTAAATCCACTTTCAAGGTTTCTCGCAGAAAATTGCCACTTATCACTTTACTTGTTGCAGTGGTATTGATTGTTTCTTTGTTTGTTTACATATTTACTGTGGAGAGGGATAATTCTTTTTTGGAGATTGATGTGTATGTTAGTACTGAGTTTGAGCTTAGAGATGTTGTTGATACTGCAGTAGGTTCTACATGTATTGCTCTTGAGAAAGATATCAGTCTCACTTCAGCGCTTAACATTACGGCTGGCAAAGATATCAGCCTAACAAGCAATAGTACGACGGGGTTTTACAAGTTAATTGGCGCAAATCATGAGAGCACTCTTATTGTTGAGAATGGTAGTGTGCTAAGGCTTGGCGGTATTGTTGTAACGCATACTTTTGATGATAGAGGTCGTGGAGTGACTGTTAATCCCGGTGGTACACTTTTCATGAATGATGGCGAAATTTCGGGCAACACATCTTATGATAATTATGGCGGTGGCGTGTACAACAGGGGTAGTTTTACTATGACGGCTGGTAAAATTTCGGGGAACACTATTATTTATCGTCAGTTTGTTTCTTTTAGGAGCGGGGGAATAGGGTGGGAGTCTTTTTCAGGGGGTTATGGTGGGGGTGTATATAATGTGGGTGTTTTTGAGATGTCGGGTGGAGTGATTTCGGGTAACACTGGTGCTGGTGGGGGTGTGTACAATACGGGTGATTTTGAGTTGTTGGGTGGGATGGTTTATGGTAATAAAAGAAGTGAGGGTGTTGATAGTAATGTGTACAGTGCTGAAGATAGCATATTTAATAAGCGTGGGGGTGTAGTTTTTGGTAACGTAGGTTTTGTTGGGACCGTAATTTGTGGTAGTATCATAATGGGGGTTTTTGCACTTTTGTGTTTAGATTTCAAAAAGAAGATGGGAAGACGAGTGAGTGTTGTTTGAGATAGTTAGTAGGGTATTTGGTTGGGGTTGTGTTTGTGGTGGTTGTTTACATGCCTTCTTTGAAGCGTCGGTAGGTTGCGTAGTCGATGTATTCTATGTGGGGGTTTTCTGTTAGGGTTTTTATGGTGGTTTTTTGGCGTGTTCTTTTTTCGGTGATTTGGTTTGTTACTTGTAGTATGTATGCGTCGCTTCCTGCGCCTGAGCCGTAGCTTGTTACTAGTATGTTGTCGTTTGGTTTTGCTATGTCTAGTATGGCGGCTAGGCCGACTAGGGATGCGCCTGAGTAGGTGTTGCCGAATTTTTGCATTTGTATGGCGGGTGTGTATTGTTCTTCTTTGAAGCCTAGTTCTTTGGCTATGCGTGCGGGGAAGCTTGGGTTTGGTTGGTGGGGGACAAAGTAGGCGAAGTCGTTTGGTTTCATGTTTGTTTTTTCCATCATTTTGTTGGCGGCGTGTCGTACGTGTTTGTTGTATGCGGGGTCGCCTGTGAATCGGCCGCCGTGCATGGGGTAGGGTTCGCCGTCGCGTCGCCAAAAGTCTGGGGTGTCGGAGGTGCAGCTGTACCAGGCTTTGATTTCTGCTATGACGTCTTTTTTGCCAAAGATGTAGGCGGCTCCGCCGTAGCCTACGAAGGCGTCGAGTTCTCCTCCGGGGCAGCCTCGTGGGGCGGCTTGGGAGTTGTCGGTGCCTATTACCATGGTGTAGTTGATGTTAGAGTTGGGATAGTTTACGAGTGCGCAGGCGTCTTTGAACATGCTGGAGGCGGCTTTGCAGGCGAATTCTGTGTCTATGGCGTCTATGGCTTGTAAGTCGCCGTCTGGTTCGCCTAGTTGTAGTACTTGGGCTACTTTGGCGGCTATGGGTTTGACAACGTAGGGGTTGGATTCTGAGCCTACATAGATTTTGCCTATCCATTGGCTGTCAAGTGCGGAGTGGATTAGGGCTAGTTTGCCGGCTTCGACTGCGGCGGTTACAGAGTCTTCGTCTATGAAGGGTACTGCGCGTTCGATGCCACCGTCTTTTATGCGAAATTTAGAGCTGTAAACGCCATAGCCTACAATGCCGGGTAATTCATAGTCTTTGGTTGGTTGGATGATTTTGTATTCTTGGTAGGGGTAGTATTCGTCGGTTAAGGTGAAGGCTAAAGATATTGTGGGGATGACGTCGCTTTTGCCTACGGAGTAGCGTCGTCTGAATCGTGGGGTGACTTCTTTGCCTTCTAGTTTGGAAAAGTCTGTGTTTTCTTTTAAGAGTTGGTCGGTTATTCGGGCGGGGACGCGGATTTTGCCGTTGTGAAAGCTAACTATGCCGTAGATGAATCGTTCGAGTTTGCGAAACTTGTTTGTAGGTTCATCAATTAAGGTGCAATATTCAAGGGTGCCTTTGTCATAGAATAAGTCAATGTTGTCCATTTTTCCATAGCTTTCTCGGCCACAATTTCCACAGTAATCACGAATTTCAAAATATTCTTTACCGCAAATTTGGCAACGACTAGCACGTAGTCTATCGCCAATATAGGATACTCTACGCTCTATAGGTTCACTGCTCACTTGTTAGTCTCTCCCTAAAATGTTTACATACGCTTTAGTGCCAAACCCTTCAAACTCTAATGCGCCCCCATATTTAGGAGCGGCTCCATCAATGGTTACTTGACGCTGATCAGCTTTACCTGTTAACTGTCGGAAAAGCTCATAAATCTGAGCCCCCCCGGTAGCTCCAAGAGGATTACCATCAGCTTTTAAACCGCCATTCATGTTTACATACAATTCTTTACCCTCAACCTTGTAGCAACCCTTCTCATTAGGATAAGACTCAGCTATACTTCTCCAAGCAGACCCCGCAGCACAATAGCCTAAATCTTCAAGAGAAACCATCTCCATCATGGTAGATTGATCATAAACTTGCCAAAGAGGAATATCCCAAACATTTAACAGCCCACTTTCTTTTAGAGCGCCACACATTGCAAGCTGTGCTGCAACAAAATGATCCAACTCTTCACGAGCAGAATAATTAAGATAATCCGTTGCAGAACCACAACCATAAACATACACCATAGGCGTAACACCCATCTTTTTAGCAACCGCTTCATTTGTAAGAATCAAAGCAGTAGCACCATCAGACACAGGCGCATAATCAAACAAACCCAAAGACCTATTAGCAGCCCTACGAGGACCTAGCACATTATCTAGACTAATTTTACGCTGAAACTGGGCATAAGGATTCTTTGCACCATTAGCATGATTCTTCACAGCCACCTGAGCCAAAGCACCATACAACCGCTCAAGATCCTCCCCCACAATACCATGCTTCTTTATGTACGCACGCAACAAAAGCTCATGATTCGCCTCAGGAGTCCCCCCGGCATAATAACTCCAAGGATCCTCAAGCAACATTAGATCATCACGAATCTTACCCCAACGATCAGTCATCTTTTCAATACCCCCCACCAAAGCAATACTATAAACCCCTGCCTCTATAGCATGACAAGCCGTTTTAAGAGCAGCACTAAAAGAACGAGTAACCTCCATAGGCACATGAAGCTCAGTTAACTCAGAAAGAAAACCCTCCTCCAACCCAAGCTTATTAGTAACAGGCAAAAAATAATCAGACATATAACAAGTATCTAACTCTTTACGTTCCAAATTACATTCATTAGAGGCTGCAAGCCAAGCTTCTTCGATTAACTTTTCAGGCTTTTTACCGTAATGTTCGCCAAACTTTGTCCGACCAACAGCCACTATTACAGGACGATTATTCTGCATACGTGATCTTCCCTTGCGTAATGCAATACAAACCTTCCAAAAGCCTATAAAGGTTTGTTTACCCACAACACCAAACAAGCAAAACAATCAACAAATAACCCAACTAAACAGGGTTAGGGCTAACTATTTCGTTTAGAACAATTCTTTCACGTAAAGTTTCAACAAGCTGACACAACTTTGGACTTAACTCCACAGGATACACCTTAGCATCAGTAATAGCTTTGTATTTTGCAGGAAGTCTAGAAATACTCTTAGAAGCAAACGCTCTTATCTGACTTAATGAAGGCAAACAATAAGATATTTCACCCTTAGACATTACATTAACAAGCAACGGCTCAGCAGCAACATCCAACATCACCTCAGAATCTAGAGCAACAACATCTCGCACAAAATTGCCCTCACAGTCCGTATAGCGATAAACCTGTTTACGACCGGGCAAAGACAATTTATCAGGACTTAACTTCATAATAGGTGAATACACGCCAAGTAAACTAGTTTCACACAATTTGTAAATAACATCAAGATAGGGGCGGTCAGCAGAAGTGCCCAACTTTGTGCCTACACCAAAAAAATCAATCGGAGCAGCTTTTTCAAGTAACTCGGCAATACAAAACTCATCCAAATTACCGCTAACAAAAATTTTTACATACTCCAAACCATTAGCATCAAGAATTTCTCGCAAACGTTTACTAGAAACAGCTAAATCACCACTATCAAGGCGCACACCCCCAAGCCTAAAACCTAAAAACTCTAGCTCCTTAGCAACAACAATAGCTTTCTCTAACCCTGCAAGTTCATCATAAGTGTCAATAAGTAAAGTAGATTTATCAGGAAAAGTCTTAACAAACGCACGAAAAGCATCAAGCTCGCGTGGATAAGACATCACAAAAGAATGCGCCATAGTCCCAAACACAGGAACACCATAAACCATACCAGCTAACACATTAGAAGTTCCCATACAACCGGCAATATAGCTGCTTCGCGCCACTTTCATACCAGCATCAACACCATGCTCTCGCCGTAAACCAAACTCAATAACACCCCTACCCTTTGCAGCATACACAACGCGACTAGCTTTAGTTGACATGGTAGTTTGAAGATTAACAGTGTTTAAAAGAAAGGTTTCAATAATTTGAGCCTCTATAATAGGGGCAGTAACACGCACAAGGGGTTCATTGGGAAAAACAATACTACCTTCTGGAACAGCCCATACATCACCTGTAAACTTGAAATCTCGAAGATAATCAAGAAAAGGCTGTTTAAACCCTTGCTGTTTAAGATAAGCAAGATGACGCTTAGTAAATTTAATACTCTGCAAGTATAAAAGAAGCTGCTCTAAACCGGTAAATAATAGATAGGAACGATTTTCAGGTAAACGTCTAACAAATAAATCAAAAGTAGCAGGCTCAAAATTATTATTATCAAAATATGCCGCACACATAGTTAACTCATAAAAATCAGTAAATAAACTCATATCCTCTTTGTTGTAGGCACCAAGAAAATTATCCATACACATTAAAAAAAAGATTTACGATTTAATACTTTCTGCCAACCACACCACTACTTATCCATAGTAAATAACACAAACAAACAGACAAACACTTTCACCAAAAAGTAGAATAGTATATACTTGACTGTTAAGCAGACAACACACTATTTAGCAGGCAAAACAAAAAAAAGAGTAAGCGACACAGAAAGGGTAAAATGTTAAAATTAGACATGTATGCTGCGCTTTGTTTTGAAACTTTATATACATCAAATACTAATCTTTGCTGAGAGTAACATGGCTGAAGTTTGTTCAACGTGCGGTCTTCCAAAAGACTTATGCGTTTGCGGAGAAATTGAAAAAGAGCAACAGAGAATTCGTATAAGGCTAGAAACACGAAAGTTTGGCAGACCAACCACAATTATTGACGGTATTGATGATAAGAACGCGAATTTACAAAACATTGCACAAAAATTGAAAGGTTTCTGTGCATGCGGTGGAACCCACAAAAACGGGCAAATCATGCTCCAAGGAGACCACCGAGATAAAGTACGCGAATTCTTAATTAAATCAGGGTATCCACAAGAAAACATTGAACTCCAATAACAACAATCAGATACCCCTTTTACTACGTGTCGCAAGGATGTAACATGAAAAAAATAGAGGATCTACGCCAAGTTTTCAAAAACATGAAACACAGAAAGCCCACACAAATTTTTTGCCCAAGATGCGCCAGCCCAAAAATTCACCTCTTCAGCGGCCTTGATTTATGGCTAACCCCACGATCCTACCTCTGCGACGACTGCGGATACAGAGGCGTAATCGTAATGGAACTCGAAAAAGAAACAACAGCAAAAGAAGAAACGACCACAACCGTAGAAGAAGAAAATCAAGTTAACCAAACAGAAAAACAAGAATAGTAGTAAAATGGCGTATTTGAATATCTTTTAACTTGTTGCAATTCTCTGTCAAGTGTTTGCAGTCGTCTCAATAGTAAAGTACCACGTCTATCAAAGCGTCCGCCACACTAACACGCACCACACAAAAAAGGATCAGGTAGTTATTTTGTATCCTTGACTTTTTGTTGTCTTTATCAGTTTTATATTTGATTACACCGTGAACAGCTGGGCAAAATCAACAGTTTTTTGAAGTAAAGATTTACCAGTACGTTTCTCAACTGCTCGTTTTGCAGCTCCAGTCACCTCACCGCCTTCACGTGCTACACGTGTATTTTCCTCAAAAGTCTGCGGATGCATTTTCAACTGGTTAGAATTTGTAACCGTTTGATTGTGATAGTCTGCCAGTTTTTGTTATGTTTTCTTCTGTTGCGGTAAGGGTTCACTCTTGGCAGGGATGTTTTACCACTACAACAAATGTAACTTTAAATTGTGTTTATCCTAAACATGTTGTCACAAAAATATCAAGAGAGAAATGTTTTAAGTAAATTTAACGAGAGTCATGCTTTGTTTGGGTTTTGTAGAGTTAGTTTTTGTTTGTTTGTTGGGGTAATAGAGGGGGTTGTGTTTGTTTAGTCTGGTAGTTCTAGGTTTAGTTGTTTTTTGAGGGTTTTGTATCTGTTGCGGACGGTGACTTCTGTTACGCCTGCTGCTTCGGCTATGTCTTTTTGGGTTTTTTTTTCGCTGCTTTGTAGGCATGCTATGTAGAGGGCTGCTGCTGCGAGTCCCATGGGGTCTTTTCCGGCTGCTGCTCGTTTTCGTCTTGCTTCTCGGAGTATGTTTATGGCTGCGCCTTGGGTTCTTCCGGAGATGCCGGTTTTTTCTGCGATTTTTGATACGTATGTTAGGGGGTCTGCTATGGGCATGTGTACTTCGAGTTCGCGTAGGAGGAGTCTGTAGCATCTTGCGACGTCTTTTTTGTCGACTAGGCTTGCTTCGGCGATTTCTCGTAGGGTGCGGGGTGTTCCGCTTCCGCGGCAGGCTGCGTATAGGGCTGCTGCTGCGATGGCGGCGATGGATCTGCCGCGTACTAGGCCTTTGTCTAGGGCTTTTCGGTAGATGACGGCTGCTTTTTCTTTTATTGGGGGTGGGATGTAGACTTTGTCTGATAATCTGTCTAGTTCAGCCATGGCTTGGGCTAGGTTTCGGTCGATGGATGAGTGTACTCTGCTTCGGATTTGCCATTTTCTAAGTCGCCACATTTGTAGTCTTGTGGATAGGGGGAGTTTTCGTCCGAAGGCGTCTCGGTCTACTTGGCTTATGGCTGTTGATAGACCTTTATCGTGAACTGAGTAAGATGTTGGAACACCAACACGACTTCTGGAGGCTTTTTCTTCTTGGGTGAATGCACGCCATTCTGGGCCTTTGTCCATCATTTGTTCGTATATGACTAGACCGCAGCCTCCGCAGATGGTTTCGCCTGTATCGTAGTCGTGTACTAAATTGTCGCCTCCGCATTCATGACATTTGTCGGATAAACGTTGTGCGGGTTTTGGTGTTTCTTTTTTGCTCAATTTTATTTGCTCCTAAGGGTTTTGCGTGTGACCTTCACGGTTGGCCGTTTAGGCTGGAGAAAACTGTACATGTGGTCTACGCAAAAAGCATTTAATTATTCAAGTATAAAAGTGTTGTGGTATTATTAAACTTATCGGACATATAGCCCGACAAAAAACAACACACATGAAACAACCCACAACAAAACTTAAATTCGATATAAACACAAAACCCCAAAACAGAGAAAAACACACACCCAACCCACACACACCAAAACAACAAACAAAACAAAAAAAGACAACTGGAATAAAAAAGTAAAGGTTTAGTAAAACCAAGTTATCATCGTGTACCCCATGTTTTTTCTCGATAAATTGTAATCCACGAATAAAAATACAAAATAGAAAGAGGTATCATTAAAATAAATAAAATCGTACGGTAAAAAAGGTCTTTATTAGTAAAATATGGCACCAACATTTTACAGGTAAGTGCTGAAACATAACCTACAAGTAAGTACCCCGCGATAAAAACAAACAAAGGCGACACACCATTAACCATCATAAGAGCTAAAAGACTCAGAAACAACACAACTGGCGAAAAAACTGAAGTTATAAAGGTACTGTAAAAAAACAATTTTGCAACCGCAGACTTTTTAAGAAAAATTTTAAACGCAGCCATCATGCTATAGAATGATCCCCTACCCCACCGAAGCTGTTGTTTAATGAATGCTTTCATAGTGACAGGCGCTTCAGTGTAAACTATGGCATTAGATTGAAAAACTGATTTACCACCCAACTTTAACATCCAAGTCGTTAATTGAGCATCCTCTCCAGAGAGACATTTGCGCCCTCTAAAAGTTTCAGTTAACCAATTTGGCAAAATTTGTCGCACTTTATCTTTTCTAAACGCTGAAAGCACACCTGAACAACAAAGAACTATACCAAACAGGCTTTCAGCACCCTTACGAATACAAAAACCATCGGTATACCAGACTTTTTGTAATCGTGCAAGAAAGGTATTGCTTTTTTGTTTGTACTCATTAGACACTATAGCATTACCACTAACACAATAAACATCCGGATCTGTGAAAGGTTGAACAAGATTAACCAACGCACTTGACTCAACTATAGCATCACTATCTATACTAACAATAAGCTCTCCAATTGCATGCTCAATACCATACGCCATGGCGTGACGTTTCTTCATATTTTTCTCCATTCTAAGAAAACGAAAGGCACCATTTGACTTTTCTAACAATTCCGCAACGACACTTGGAGTGTTATCGGTACTACCATCATCCACAACAACCAATTCCATCTTGTCTTTGGGATAATCTAAACTCAGCACCGCCGAAATAGCATCCGCAATAGCAGCACCCTCGTTATAACAGGGCATTATTATACTAACTGTGGGCCTATAACCCTTATCCGCTTCCGGTCGATACTGGTGAGCGTGCACAAGACCAAGAGCTAAATAAGGCGTAACTAGCACCCCATAAAACATAAGAACAACATACAACCAATGAAAACTATACGTTACAAGACAATAAACGTACATAGTCAACAGTAACACAATAGACACAAACAAATTAAGAAACAAAACAAACAGATACTTGTTACCAAACATTAAAATCAAACACACTCAAACTTTACAAATTCCGCTTCTTTGGTAACAACCCATCAGTAACCCCTACAACCGCCAACACAGCACTAACCCCCAACACAATACACACCACCAACACAACCCTCCAAAAAGACCAAAAGACCACTGAAGATTCATCATTAGCATCAATTAACTCACTTGGAATTGGCGTTGGCATTAATGTTGGCGTTGGCATTAATGTTGGCGTTGGCACAGGATTTGTTTGTTGAGTTGCTGTTCCACCACCACTTCCACCACTTCCACCACTTCCACCACTTCCACCACTTCCACCAGAAGCAGGGGGTGTTGTTTCTGTCCATACTGCATAAAACACAGTGTCACCTGTTATTATGAAAACATCACCTGCTGCACAAGTTTGACCTATTGAACTGTTTACGGTCCAACCGCTAAATGTATAACCAGACCGAGTCATACTGCTTTGTCCAAGAACAGTTACAGTTGCACCGGAAGTATATGGACTACTAGAGTCTATCGGCACATTTACACCACCATTAGCATTATAACCCACCGTATAGAACACTAACGTGCTTTCTACCCATTGCGCGGTAAGTACAACAGGATTCTCCGGCATCACAAACGTATCACCAGCAAAATAAATAACCCTATTGTAGAGCCAACCATCAAAAGCATACCCCAACTTTGTCGGCACATTGCCAGATACAACCACAGACTCACCCGGCGCATACCAACCACCATAAGGAACCCCAACACCCCCAACCGCAGCATAGCCCACCGCGAAATAAGGTTGCTCCACAGGATCAATAATTCGCGTATCAAGTAGTGCAGCACAACCAGAACAATAAACACCCATAACACCCTCAACATCAACAGACGCCTCAAAAATCACTTGCTCATAAGTACCACCAACATGATTACTTGGGTTCATAGGTATTGTTTCAGTGTATCTGTGATCACACTTTGAACAAGTAAAAGTCCTCACACCTTCCTCAACACAAGTCGCAACCTTAGTCACAACACTATTGTAAACATGGTCACAAACCAACTTGGCAATAACATACGTACTCAAC
>Ga0123356_10002785_pt1 | contig 18560 bp, 13 predicted proteins | sample TergutEmb28metaG_2_FD_92546 | JGI IMG/M metagenome (GOLD analysis project Ga0123356, IMG submission 92546) | Embiratermes neotenicus P3 segment gut microbial communities from Petit-Saut dam, French Guiana - Emb289 P3 | ecosystem: Host-associated > Arthropoda: Insects > Digestive system > Gut ...
ACCTCCAATAGATCAGGATATCGAGTTTAAGAATGTCAGCTTCACATACGATGAACAGCCCGTACTAAAAGATATCAGCTTCCGGATCAAGAAGGGATCAACATTCGGTATACTGGGCGCAACCGGTTCCGGCAAGTCTACGATCACATATCTTCTCAACAGATTGTATGATTTACCGGATGCCGGCGGCAGTATAACGATTGGTGACGTTGACATCTCGCGTATTAAAAAAGCGCATCTACGCAGCAATATCGGTCTTGTCCTGCAGGAACCCTTCCTGTTTTCAAAGACCATTCTGGAAAATATCGACATTGCTTCGCGTAAGGGTGAACTCGATACAGTGAGAGGTAAAGCACGTATTGCGGCTGTTGATGATAACATAATGGCTTTTGCAAAAGGATATGATACTATTGTCGGCGAACGCGGTGTAACTCTTTCAGGCGGACAAAAGCAACGTGTTGCGATAGCGCGTACTTTGATGATGAACGCTCCGATAATGGTTTTTGATGATTCCATGTCCAATCTTGATATGGAAACTGATGCCAAGATACGTGAATCTTTGCGTGAGGATACCGAGGGCGCTACGGTGATTCTGATTTCACACAGGATCACAACACTTATGAAGGCAGATGTAATAATGGTTCTTGAGGATGGTTTGGTCAAAGAGATCGGTTCACATTCGGAGCTTGTTGAAAAGGATGGAGTTTACCGCCGTGTCTATGACCTGCAATCCGGCTATACGGCAAATGACGAGGAAGGGGGTGTCTTTCTGTGAAGTACGAATATGAAGATGAAATAAAAACAAAAGGCTTGAGCCTTAATGTATGGAGTAGACTGCTGCCTTACGCGGCAACGATGAAGAAGCATTTTTTCCTTGCATTGATAGTAGTAATAGCATGGACATCATTAAACTCCGCATTCCCGTTGTTTACCAGTTATGCAGTAAATAATTTTATAATCCCCGGGACTACACAAGGTCTTATCCCGTTTGCTATTCTTTATTTCGGGATCATTCTGTTTGTGGGGTTTTTAACTTATGTGTGGGTCAAGCTCTTAATTTGGATCGATGTAAAACTTGGTCTGATGATCCGCCGCGACTGCTTTATACACCTTCAAAAAATCCAACTTGCCTATCATAATACCAATTCGGTTGGTTATCTGATAGGAAGAGTTATGTCGGATACAGAGCGGATCAGCGGAATGCTGTCATGGGGATTTACAGCCATAGCCGAGGCGTCATTGGTGATTATTTTCAGTGTTATATACATGCTTATCCTTAGTCCGCCGCTGGCATTGATACTGATCCTTATCATACCGGTCGCATGGTTTATCGCATGGTTTTTCCAGAGAAAGATTCTGGTCGTCAGCAGAAAAGTGCGCGAAATAAACTCGCGGATAACAGGTGCATACAATGAAGGTATCACCGGTTCGAAGACCTCAAAAACTCTTGTTATCGAAGACCTCAACAGTGCCGAGTTTGCTAAACTTTCCGATGACATGCAGCGTCAGTCTGTACGTCAGTCACGTTTAACCGCGATAATGCTGCCAATGGTTGCTTCTGTCGGATCGATCGCTTTGAGTTTTGTTTTATACAGAGGCGGTCTTATGGTTGACCGTTTAATACTGGACTTCGGAATCTTATCTGCGTTTGTAACATACGCAGTCATAACGATCGAACCTGTTGTCTGGGTTTCGGGTGTTATATCGGAAATGGTTGCGGCTCAAGTGGGTGTAGAGAGAGTCACCGGTCTTCTCGGCGAAGAAATAACGATAATAGACACACCCGAAGTCATCGAAAAATACGGCGATACTTTTTCCCCGAAACGTGAAAACTGGGAGGAAATACACGGCAGGATCACATTTGATGATGTGACGTTTATGTATCCCGACGGCGATGAGAATGTTCTTGAGAACTTTTCGCTCGATATTCCGTCCGGTACAACAGTCGCTATAGTCGGGGAGACAGGGGCGGGAAAATCCACAATAGTAAATCTTGCCTGCCGGTTTTACGAACCGACAAAGGGAAATGTTCTTATTGACGGACGCGATGCTCGTGACCGGTCGCAGTTATGGCTGCATTCGTCATTGGGGTATGTACTTCAGGATCCGCATCTGTTTTCGGGAACTATAATGGAAAATATACGATACGGTAAACTCGATGCAACCGATGAAGAGGTCATAACCGCAGCAAAAATTGTATCGGCTGATACTGTTGCCGAACGGATGCCGGAGAAATATGAAGCAGAAGTGGGCGAAGGAGGCGACAAACTGTCGACAGGTGAAAAACAACTTGTTTCTTTTGCACGGGCAGTTCTGGCAAATCCTCCGATTTTTGTGCTCGACGAAGCAACATCCAGTATCGATACGGAAACCGAACAGCTTATCCAAAATGCGATTTCTCACATGCTGGAAGGACGCACATCATTTATAATAGCACACAGACTTTCCACAATCTCCCGCGCAGATATAATCCTTGTTGTAGAGGATGGAAAAATCGTCGAGCGTGGCACACATTCGGAGCTCCTCGCTGCAGGCGGTCACTACAGTAAACTGTATACTGCTATGAGGCTTGACGAAACCGATATTTAACACATATTCAAAAAGACGTGAGGGGCTGTGTTCAGCCCCTCACTGCTATTATTCAATCTCTTCCATTGTACTGCCTTCAATAAACGGGGCTTGTACCGTTCCGCCTCTCATACTCATGCTGTAGAGGTTGTTGCTGCGTATCTTGCCGACAACCTTTACCAGTACCTGCTGGAAGAACTTGACACCAAGATCCGGTGTGTCTTTTATAAGCTTATCGATATTGCGCTTATCTATACACAATAGCTCCGTAAACTGTAATGCCCTGCAGTTAAGTGTAAACGGTTGATTTGCAAAACAGCTTTCGCCAAGTATGGCGCCCTTGTGAAGACGTGCGATCTCTATTTCACCACCGGTATCATGAGTCCCCGAAAATAGTTGTATATCGCCTTTTAGTAATATATACATCGTTTCATTAAAATCACCGCACCGGAATAGCATTTCATCTTCATAAAACGTCTTTACATAGAATTTTTTCGCAAGTGTCGCCCATTCTTCTTGATTTAGTTTAAAATCAAAAGCTTTTTGGAGAGCATCTATGATTTCGTCGGTCTTTAATTTTCTTACACTCTGTTCATCCCTTTGTATCGGATGGTTTGTAATATTATGATCTTCCATAATTTTTCGCAGCTCATACCGATGTTGTGAAACAATTGCACACAACTGCTCCCAGAGCCTCTGCTTCCCGCGATACCTTGTGAATGCATCAAAGTTCGGCTTTGCATCTTTTTTTGCTATCATGATGTTGTTTAGCGATTCAAGTGCTCCGTCATTATCGCCTTTCATCAGGTAATCCTGTGCCAGCATCATATTTGAGCGGAATATTTTCTCATCAAGGTCATCACGCAGAAATTCACCAGGATACGGATCAAAATCTTCCGGTGTGACCATCACCATCGTACCTGTTTTGTATTGTGTTGCGATTTTTGCTCTTTCGTATACAAAACGGTAGATGTCCTCTCTTATACGTTTCCACTGAGGATGTTTTTTCGGAACCGGGAGATGCTTGATCGACAGCGTATTATCGAGGAAAAATGAAAATCCATACATTCTGCTGTTTATCAGGTAGTCAATATCTTCACCTCTGGTTATCTGCGGATCAAACGGTACACTCTGGAAGAGATCGCGATGTAAGATCATTGCTCCGCCAAACGCAAACGGTGTACGTTTGATTCTCGGCGGACTGCCGATGATCTCGTCAAATGCTTTTGCTTTAAACCCGAACCTGTCCCAGTATGTCATCCAGTGCTCTGTCTTGACATCGTCGTAGTACTGGTCGTGTTTGTTGGTATAATACCCGGCCATTCCATAGACGACATCACCGTATATCCTTTTTCCGAGAAATTCGACCGAACGTTCGACCCAATCCGGTTTTTCAAAAATCTCATCGTCGTCAATCAATATCGCCGCATCGGCAGATAAAATATCCGCACAGAGAAGGCACATGTTTCTGACATTGGCATATCCTGCCATATTAAGTAAAGGAGCAATTTTACGATCTATATCTGTCTCGTACATTATTTCCGAGATTTTTTCCAGATCTGAAATCGTAAATATATATGTCTCCGCCTGCAGTTTCACCTGATCGATCATTTCAACGACCCGCTTTTCTGCCGCGTCGGCGACCTCCGGTGTTGTCGGACAAATAAGCAGCACCAGCTTAAAGTCCTTTTCCGTGAGTTTTTTCATGCTCTCAAGTGTGCGCGCGAGTGTGCCGTCTTCATCGATCGGTGTCGGATGGTCGTAGACTGCGTCGCCTTCCTTCCACTCCTTTTTTGCACGTGACCAGTATGTCGGAATCAGTACAACTTTTCGCATTTAACTTTTGGCCTCCCTAAATATTGTTTTTAAAAGGGTTTATGATTTGTATATCCCTATTAGTGTATCCATTAATGAACCCTGTGCGTAATTGTCAAGCGCGTATTTTGCCGCGTTTTTGCCTCTCTCCGCTCTGTCCGGATGATAGATTTCTTTACGTATTGCGGCTGCAAGGTCTTTTGCATCTTCAACATTTACCAGCGTACCGACGTTATCATTGATTATATCGGTCAGGCCGCCCTGATTTGTTGCTATTACGGGACAGCCGCACGCAAGCGCTTCGATCGCTACCAATCCGAACGGTTCACGGCGGGAAGGAACAAGGCTTACATCGGCAGTGCTGTAAAGCTCGCGAAGCTGCGTACTGTTGAGGTGACCCATAAAATGGAGGTCATTCAGATTGCCGTCTTTTGCCTGTTGCTTAAGTGATGGTGCAAGTTCCCCGTCTCCCGCTATCATTGAAGTGACTTCACCCGGGTATTCATTCTCATAAAGACGCAACGCTTCAATCAATATGTCAACACCCTTAAAATGCGCAAGCTTTCCGACAAATAAAACGAACTTTTCTTTTAATTTAATGCCAAACATACTTTCAATTTGTGCTCTTGGAACAGGTTCGGGATAAAACCTTTCCGTATCATAGCCGTTTTGCATAAAAATCGCTTTGTCTGCACAATCGGGGAACAAATCGGCCACAAGCTCATTGTTGTCATTTGATATCGTGATGATCCGTTTTGCTCCGCGTGCGGTTTCCTCTGCGTATTTACGGAAGCGTTCACCCTGTTTATACCCCATCAAATCCGTACCGTGTGCCGTAACGACATACGGTACACCTGTTTTTATGGCAAGCCAGCTGAGAAGCCATATATGCTGACCGTGAATGATATCCGGTTTAAAATCCTCAACCGCTTGTATAATTACACGTTCAAATGCCGATAAATACATATCCAGCTGTGAATCATCAAGATCATAAAATGTCATTACGCTGCGCGGGTGAGTGGTAAAACACGGAAAGTTAAATGGCAGCATTCCTTCAATTTCTTCCTGATATTGAAAATAAACCGGTATGATACTAACTCCGGGGACCTCTGCAAATTCAGTAGTGTTCTCCGGCATTATGATACAAACATCGTGACCTTTTTTGTTTAAATGCACAGCGATATTACGTGTGTATGTTCCGCTGCCGGAACCATCGAGCGGAAAATGATTTATCATAAGAACTTTCATAGGTCTACTCCTTTCTTAAAGCTGTTCCATGCGTCCGTAACACGATTAAATTCCATTATATATCTGCCGATACTATCCCAGCTTTTATCAAAGTTTTTTAGAACCTTGTTGAACTCCTGATTTGCAGTATATTCCGCCAAAGCACCAATCCCCTTTTCAAGATGTGCCCGTTGATGCTCCCTTGTCACCTGCAGGTCGTTACCGAGTACATGATTAAACAGCGGATTGCGCCCGACCCAACCCGTACAGGCATAAAAGAAACGTTCCTGTACAGCTTTATCTCCGCGAAGATCCGGTTCTGCGGGGTACTCCCTATAGGTATCATGCAGAGGATTTATCCCGATATCCGTACACTCTATACCACCCTGCGCTATCTCCATACCAAGCATCGTATCTTCACCCCGGCACAGATAAAGTACATCGTCGACAGTATAATGTGATGAAAAAAACGGGGGGAGTTTTGCAAATGCGGATAATTTTATAGCCATGTTCCCTCCAAGGATCTTTTTGCATGGCTTAGGTTCGATTTTATCCGCCTGTACTACCAAACAACGGTGTTCTTCGCTTGTTTCCCAATACTTCTGCATTTCCGGCTTTTGAACACCGGCAAGTAAATCTCCCATTCCCTCAAACGATGCCGGCGGAAGTATATTAAACCCGCTGTATTCACCTGTCGTTACTTGTGACCCTGCATTTAAATGCTCAAAATGCGCCCCGAAAAAATCTATTTCTTCAAGAGAAAACCCGTCTTGCTTCTTTTTTAGTACCTTTGGATAAACATCGGAATCAACAAAAAAGAGCGTGTCCATTCCACGCAATATGGCTTCCATAACCACTATCGTGCGGTTAAAACCATATGGAACAAGACCTGCTTTTGTATCCACCGGACACTCAAGCAGGGTATTGATCATAAGTTCGGAGATGTCACGTTGACGCATGTGATCTCTGCAGTAATGCGGATTGTTGATATTGATAGCATAATATGGAATCTTCCGGCTTAAGTTATATTCAACCTTCGGATCATGTGTATGAGTATATGCCACTATGACACAGTCCAGCTTATGACCGTACTTTTCCGCATTCTCGACAAAGTTCATCAGCTCTGTATCTGATTCAATGCTTCTCACTATCATTCCAAGTGCTGTTTTCACAGAATTCACCTCTTTTCATTTGTGTGATGAGATTTCATCATTTGTGCGGGTGAAACTAGAAGTTTTTGTACTTTATAGGCTTATTTTAACACAATTTATGTAGAAAGTGAAGTGCAATTTAGTAACCTGACCGATTTACAATAAAACGATATAGAACAACTTGCACATCCATGCAAATAATGCTAAAGTGGGTTAAACCATTTTAGCATTATTTCATTTTAACAGATTGAAGGGTGGGCATAAAATTGTCAGGTCACAAAGTAGAAATTGAAGGTTCAGGCAAGCATTGCCATGTCACGCGCGAGACTCTGGATACACTGTTTGGAGAAGGATTTGAACTGGAAGTAAAGAAAATGCTGTCGCAGCCCGGACAGTTTGCGACACCGCATAAGGTCATGGTCGTCGGTCCAAGAAAGTCTGCAGAGGTAACAATACTCGGACCGTGCCGGAAAGCGGATCAGGTGGAATTGTCACTTACAGATGCAACTGCTCTCGGATTTAAAGCACCGATACGTGAAAGCGGTGTTATAGACGGCAGCCCGGGATGTAAGCTTGTTGGTCCAAAGGGAGAGGTTGAGATCAGCGAGGGTGTAATAATTGCCAAGCGGCATGTTCACTTTACCCCCGAAGATGCGGTAGCCTTTGGTGTTTCGGATAAACAAATCATTAAAATAAAAGTCAACGGTGACCGCTCTCTCATCTTTGATGATGTAGTTGTACGTGTCAGTCCTGACTTTGCAACATATATGCATGTAGACTATGATGAGCTTAACGCTGCGGCTCTGCACAGCTTAAATAACATGGGAGAGATCATCGTATAATGATTTGATGAAGCAAAGCAAAAGAGGTTTTCCCGAAATAAGGGAAAACCTCGGTTTGTTTCGAAATTACCGGGTTTGGATCAAACGATACCCATAAATATATTTAATACAACCGTCAGTAAAATAAAAATTCCTGCGACCCACTTGGTTGCAAGCGCAAGGCGTGCATCGCGGGATTTTGCTTTATTTTTGGCCAGATATGACTCATTGGCTCCGGTAAATGCGGACAGTCCCGAGTTTTTGCCGGATTGCAGTATTATGACACATATAAGTATCAGGCAGAGTGCCATTTGTATGCATGAAAACACAATTTTAATAATATCCACGTAATCTTGCTCCTAGCTTTACAGAGTGAATCGCATTCTAGCATATAATTTCATGAAATGCAAGGATTTAATATATGTATTTTGATACACATGCGCATTATTGCGATAAACGTTTTAATGATGATCGTGATGAACTGCTCGGCTCGATGCCCGGTGCAGGGATTTCGTTGATCTTAAATTCCGGAAGCAGCTTGATATCCTCAAGGCTTAGTTTGGAGCTGGCGGACAAATATTCGTTTATATATGCTTCTGTTGGTGTCCATCCCCATGATTCCAAATCAATGACGGATGATACTGTTACGGAGCTTAAGAAGCTTCTTTTACACCCTAAGGCGGTTGCGGTGGGGGAGATCGGGCTTGATTATCATTATGATTTTTCCCCACGTGATGTGCAGCGGAAACGTTTCCGCGAGCAACTGGATCTTGCGCGGTTTCTGAATAAGCCTGTAATCATCCATGAAAGGGAAGCACTGAGTGATACTCTTGAAACGATTCGTGAGTACAGCGACCTGACAGGTGTGCTGCATTGCTTTTCGGGAAGTTGGGAAACGGCAAAAACCATACTTGATATGGGCTGGTATCTTTCTTTCACCGGTGTCATCACATTCAAAAACGCAAGACGCGCTTTGGAGGTGTTGAAAAAAATGCCTGCCGACAGAATAATGCTGGAAACGGATTGCCCGTATCTTGCTCCCGAACCCAATAGAGGATGCCGTAACAGTTCATTGTACCTCCCGTTTATAGCTGCGAAGGTCGCGGAAGTACGCGTGATAACAGCAGAGGAAGTCGCGGCAATCACAACGGAAAACGGAAAGAGGTTTTTCGGAATCGATTGAAATCCGCTAATGATATAGTTATTTTCTGCTTTTTATAATCCCAATGACAGTAACTCCGGCTGCGCCGAGCCCTCCGACTATAATAAGAACTATACCCCACACCGGGAATCCGGAATCGTCCGGGTCTTCCATCGGTGTAGGCATCGGAACCGGTTCGGTACCAATATTTTGTTCCGGTTCGGGTGTTAAAACGGGATCCGGTTCTGTTGTCTGAGGTGGTGCCGTATCAGGCGGTTCAACGCCGTACACCTCATCTCCGATAGTGAGGATATGCCGTGATATGGAACCGTTGCCGGAGCTGTTAAAACCTTCAATGCACATTGATACCTCGTACAGGTTTCCGCTTACATCCAAACCAAACTCTTCCCACGCTTTAAAGTGGTCAGATATCGTTATGATCCCCTCGGTCCTGTGTTCGGTTCTGATACTGAATATTTGCAAGAATGTTTGCTGACCCTGTATCGAGGGTTTGTCTATGCGCATATCTGTCCACACTTCGTATATTCCGCCGTCGATTTCGACCGTCCCGTGTAATGTTCCGCCACCTGCAGGTTTGTAATCACCGCGTTTTTCTATAACATACCATTCCACAAGCGGGTCTTCCGTCCAGCCGTATGCGGTCAGATATGAAACGCTGCCGCTGCCGATGGAATGTGACGCTATATAATCGATTGTGATATCTCCATATTGTTCGCTTGACATAACACTTCCTAATCTTTTGCCTGTTCGAAACAATATATTCCGTGCATCCGTCCAGTTGCACCAGAATGTCCCCGGACCTGTAAGCTGCATCTGTCCATGACCCGCTTCTTCGCTCCAAAACTCGAAGTCAAAATCTTCTAAAGTACCTATTCTATTTGCTGTGATCGGATCTGTCAGGGGATCCCATGCAGCAGCGGTGCCTGTTATGGTGACAGAAAAATCATCGATGAAAAATTCGGCTTCGGCTAAACTGTTTTCTATATAGACCGTGATATGGCCGGTATTTATATCGTTTTCACTATAGGTATAATCCGTTGTCATTTCTACCCATCCGTCCTCAAGGCTTATATCTCTTTTTAGCAAATTTGGATAACTTGCACCGGAACCTTGACCTATTTGTGTTGACAGTATGAATTCGGATGTATCGGGTGTCCTTGCATGGACCCAGAACGTAAACTCATATGTTACGTTTGGTTCGGCGTACGGTAAAAGGTTAAAAGCAGTACCGTTCCATGCCTGCCTGCGTTCGGTGATAAGCAGTGAATAGTCTCCGCTGTGGGCGACTTCTGTTGAAGCTGTTAATACACCTGTTCCCCGTTCTCTTTCGCTCTCTGTACCCCGTACATCAAAACCGCTTATCGTACCATCTTCAAAATCTATTAATATAAACGGTTCCTCGGCGGTCGCAACCACCGGCAGCACGGAAAGCAGGAGAAGCGCCGCTGCTAAAGCTATGACCTTGCTTTTGGAAATACAACGTTGAATTTTTATACGATTCATACACTTACCCTCCATGTTTAACTTGTTTCTATTTTATCAAATATTCTTTAAGACCTTCAAAATCGAGATAATCCTCTATAAATTGCTTGCGCAGCAGTTTTTCCGGAATAAACTCATTGTATTTTCCTAAAACCTGTACTTTATCGGGCAGGGGCAGGTCGTACAGATTCAAATCTGAGTGTAAAATGTCCATAATAAGTTCTTCCAGAGCCTCAGCCGTTCCGCTGTATATGACCTCAAGATATACGCATGTGATCCACGGGAGCATGCTTTTTACTCCTCTGCCCAGAAGTGCGTAGTGTAATGTAAATAACTGCCGTGTTCCTACCCATGGGAATATGGCATATTTTTTATCCGATATCGGTGTCACCAGATTTTCCAATATACCGCTGTTTCTTGCTATATAACGTATTTCTTCAAGCCGCGGGGCGCATCTGTCGCTAAGATACGGATAGGAATCATCAGATATCAGTATGTCCTTCATTCTTTGCACAAGTACAGTATGCAGTTCAACACTTGTATCCTGATCCCAGTCGACCATTGATATACCGGGGACGTGTTTAACAAAAATGACTTTACTTTTTTCGTTAACATCAATAGTTTCCCATGCCTGTCCCGCCAGCGCAAAACGAGTTCCTACCGGATATATCTTGTCTACCGTACCGATCATACGGTTTTCATCTTTTACAAGCAGATATTCGGGAGCAATAAATACTGTCAGGAACTTGTGGCTGTTTACAATTTTTTCCCCTTCTCTGCCAATGATCATCCCCCCGCGTTCCGTGCGTTCCAGCTGCTCTGTGTTTATTAAATATTCCAATAACTGCCTATAGTCATCCTGAGGTATATGCTTGAAGCAACCAAGTGACAAGATTGCCTGTGCAAGTGCTGCCGGGGATAATTCCCCGTTACTTTTTAAGTGGCTCATTGTTTGGTGGTATAGCATGTTATAGGCATGGTTATGCGGGTATATCGGTTCTATCCAATGTTCTTTTGTATATATATCAATAATCGCAACAGTACGGATAAGCTCCCAGTTTATGGGTCCAAGTGTATCCGATGAGTTGATTTGAATGCTTTCAACAATAGTAAATAATAACTGCGGTATCTGCCCGCGCCTTCCACAGCGTCCAAGTCTTTGTGCAAATGATGAAACATTCAGTGGTGCTCCGACCTGTACCGCCTGATCCAGCGAGCCTATATCGATACCAAGCTCAAGTGTTACCGTTGCTCCGGTGACGATTTTTTCGTCTTCCGCTTTCATCTCGTCTTCGGTAGTTTCACGCAGTAATGCAGAAATATTACCGTGATGAACTCTGTAGACATCCGGAGATTTATTTTTCAGCGCAATTTCGCGAAGGTTTGCCAGTATATATTCTGTTTCCTCCCGGCTGTTTGTGAAAATTATGGTTTTTTTATCGAGTGTTGCTTTAAATAGATAATTATAATGCTCCCTGTTGCCGATGTCTCCGCCTTCACTGACGCTGATGACGTTTCCGCTGCCATCCCGTTCTTCAAGATCACGTTTATCCGCATAGTTTACAAAACGCTCGACATGTATGCGGACACGTTTTTTACCTTCGTCAGTTACCGGTGCTGCACAATTTCTATCTGTGCCGGTGTTCAGCCATGTAGCCGCCATACTGAGGTCACCCATAGTTGCCGACAGCCCTATACGCCGCGGAACGATCCCGGTTAAATTTTGCAAGCGCTCAAGTACACAAAGTAATTGAATACCTCTGGCATCGCGCATGAAGTGATGTACTTCATCGATAATAATAAAACGTAGATCCGAGAACAACTGCAGGCACGCTCCGCGTTTATTTGTTATCAGACTTTCAAGAGATTCCGGGGTTATTTGCAAAAGGCCTTCCGGATTTTTTACCAGTTCGTCTTTTTTTGAAAGTGAGGCATCCCCGTGCCATTTTGTGACCGGCAGGTTTGAATCTATCAGCAGTTGCTCCAGGCGTTTGAACTGGTCATTGATCAGTGCTTTAAGTGGTGATACGTACAATACTCCAACCGATTTGGACGGATTGTTATACAGTTCGGTAAGAACAGGCAAAAATGCCGCTTCGGTTTTTCCCGAGGCGGTGCCGGATGAAAGCAGAAGGTTATCGTCACTGTCAAAGATAACTTCACTCGCAGCTATTTGTATACCGCGCAGTTCTTCCCACTTTTCCTGATAAATAAAGTCCTGTATGAATGGTGCAAGTCGATTGAAGATGTCCATATTTTTGTTGTATACCTTCCTTTAATCGAACATGTATGACAAAAACGGGATTGATATTATCGGATTTGCATTAATGTCCAGCCATAAAAAATGGTTTTCACCTTGAATCGAATAAAGTTCAAGAAAATCGTGATATGTAAGTACACCCGGGCCTTGAATGATCGTGTTCCCGGTTGTATCAACAAGCCTGTGTTTTCCCGGCATGTATTCCTGTTGCAAAAAATACCCCGATGATCCGGTGCTGACAATAAATGCTTTTAAAGTATCATTTTGTGTGACCGGTTTTATAGCAGCACCATGTTCCGGCAGGATGATGTCATTACCATCCAGTGTCATTACTCCGTAAATATATGTATATCCATTTCCGTCATCATGTCTTTTCATATAAACAAGATGTTCTCCGTCAAAGTAGACAATACTTTCAATATCGGGGATATAAAACTCTTCATCATTATTTATAAGCAGGGAACCAACGTTATTTCCTGTTGTATACCATCCGTTTCCAAGATATCGCAAGGAAGAAAAAAAACTGAACTGTGATCCTTCCGAAGGTTTTATTACTTCAAATTCACTTGATAAAAACATCGGGTATGGATCAGCCCCGGATTCGCTGATCATTATAAAGGTTGGTCCTTCATAACTGTGCTCCAGCCAATAACCGTTGGGGACATCAAACAGATTTTCTCCTTTGGTGTTGATAACATATTGTGACTTGTCGCGCCTTTCGACTATTGCTCTTCCATGTACGAAGTAGGGTAAGTTATAATACCTGGGTTGTACAACAACATTTAAGTCGGTGTTGATCAGCCCCCAAATAACATAATATGTGTATCTTACGCCAATTCCTACAGGTGCATAGCCCTCAACAAACGGATCTGCTGCTATAAACCTTGTGGGTCGCGTTTGACCCGTCAACAGATCGATAAATGCAAATGTGTCATTCCTCATTCGTACATGTGCATATCTGTCAGAAATAATATACATATTCATTTCTGTCCATATGTCATTGGGAGTACTGTTTGTCCAACTAAAATCGAGCATGTTGTACAGATGTTTTCCTTCATAATCTATAACGTCAATATCGAAAATCATTTCATCACGATATAGTATAATCACCTCTTTGGTAAATACAATGTAACTGTAATCAAACGATGTTATCCAGCTTCCATCCAATGCACATGCTGCCATTTTCCTGTTTATATAATAATAACCTGATACTCTGTCGTAATCTTGTTCGTTTACAGTAAGACTATATGCCGGGAATCTTTCGTTTGCTGCGCTTATATACCTGCCATGTACAAACTCCGCTCTGTCAATACTGTCATAAATCAAGTCCGTGACAACAACTCCGTCAATAGTTACAAACCCGCATTTTGCCGTTTTCAAACTTCCATCATCCAGTATAGCAGCACTTGAATATGGTAATAACATTCCATAGTTGTCTGACGGAGTAAGTTCCGACATGGCTCCGTCGTGCAGGCGTGTATGCAGCAGAGGTACAGATTCGAGAGGAGTAAGAATATCAAAGTTTGTCTGTACTTCTACTACGATCTCCGGCGGTAATGCCGGTGTTTGCTCCGGGTCAAATGGTGGGAGATATACCGGTGTTTCTGTTTTTTTGCATGCAGATAAAAGCAGCAATATTAATATCGCCGACATGATCAGTATTATTTTCCCTGCTTTTTTCTTCATTGATATACCTTTGAGTTAATAATTAATTTGTTATCTTATCGAGACATAACCTTCCAGGTCGACCAGTTTTTGTCCGTCGCCCGACTGCAGCCAGCTCCACATTATTCTTGCCGGGCTTTTCTCCGGTTCATTTTCTCCGATCACAACATAGTACGGGTTTATAAACGGGTACACACCGCTTCTTATTGTTTCTGTGTTTGGTAAAATACCGTCTACGGCAAGGATTTTTAGACCTTCCGCCATACCCATATCTTCTGCGTAAAAGAAAACTGTGTAGCCGATCGCACTTGCCGATCCGTCAAAACCTATCATGGCTGTTATCATTTCACCCATCCCAAAGGCTATCATAAAACTTTTTGACGGAGCTGCCGTCATATCAAGTCCGTACATTACAAGCTTTTCCATCAAGACTTGGGAGCCGGCTTCGGCATTTCGCTGGAACGGAACGATTTCTATGTCATCGCCTCCAACTTCACGCCAGTTTGTTATTTTGCCTGTGTAGATATCCTGTATTTGTTTGTGTGTCAGATTATCTACCGGGTTGCCTGCGTTTACCACAAAAACGAGCGCATCAAGTGCTATCGGTGCAAGCTCTATACCAAAACCCATCGCTCTGAGTTCTTCAAAAACCTCCGGTGCAGGCTCGCTTACTATCAGGATATCGCACAAACCGTTTGCAAGATTCCGAAAGGATTGTGTTGTTCTGCTAAAATCAGCAGCGAGTTCTTCAACATCCTCACGCGGTTCTCCAAGTAAAACCGCCGCTGCAGCCTGTGCAAGCGGTGCTGTTGAGGTAGAGCCGTCCATACGCGGGAAATTATCGCGTGTGTAGATGAACTCTTCGCGTATAACGGGAGGCTCCTGCTGCTGCGGTGTTTGTTGTGGTGTTGGAGACGGATCGGGAGAAGGGTCGCTTTTATCGCTGCAAGCAGTAAGCAGCAGTGTTATAACCAGTATTACTAAAATAATATTTTTCATATTTCAAACTCTACAAAATCGGCGTGGATCTCTTCGTCGGATAATCCGCCTTTTGCCATTTCAAAGCTGTTACTTCCAAGGATCGCTTCCAGGTTCATATGCGGGTTTTGATGGATTATTCCTGTCAGTTCGATAAAATCCCGTATGATCTCTCGTGGTGTTATATGTGTTTCTGCTCCGACTCTGTTATACTCGACTGTCAGGAAATAGAGCAAGTCTTCATGTTTAAGTGTAGGTGTGTAGTTATATAGATCGGCATGGATGTCGCGAAGTTTTTCCACAAGTACGTACATTTCTTCCTGTGTCAGCATTTGGAGCTTTATTATCGGAGCCGACAGGTCCTTAAGGTCGTCTGTTGCAAAGTGTCCTTCTGCAAGTCTTGATTTGAGTGCTTCATAGCTAAAGACACCTTTATATCTGTCTTCAATACATTGCGGTGTTGCGCCCATCAAAAAACCGATGTGTTTTGCTTTACCCTGTAGTACATCGTTATATAATGTGAGTATCTTTTCGTAGTTATTGGCTCTCGTTATCGAGTTTGGTATTTTAAATATGTTGACCAGCTCGTCTATCAGCACCAGTAACCCTTGATAACCGGCACTGACAAGAAATGCCGCTATGATCTTAAGGAAATCATACCAGTTATCATCGGTGACTATGAAGTTGATGCCAAGGTCGGCTTTTGCATCTCTTCGTGTAACGTACTCACCGCGAAACCATCTTAGTACGTTGCTTTTTTTAACGGAGTCCCCCTCTTTATACGCCTGCCAGTATGTTGCGATCGCCTTTGCAAATTCAAATCCGTTGACCATACCTTCAAGTGATGATGCTGTCGCATAGATTTGCTTTTCTACCTGATTGTCGAAGTCATCTCCTTCAAGGTTTGTTTCCGCTTTTACTGTCGCTTGAATGCCGGATATCCATTTTTCCAATATGAGTGGCAGAGCCCCGCCGTCGGGTTTGGATTTAGTCGAAAGATTTTGAAGCAGTTCCTTATATGTCGCCAGACCCTGCCCTTTTGTACCCGCAAAGCGGCGTTCAGGTGAAAGATCGGCATCTACTACAGCAAAACCCTTTGCTGTTGCGTAATTGCGGATCGTTTGCAGTAGAAAACTTTTCCCGCTGCCGTATTTTCCAACAATAAAGCGGAACGATGCTCCGCCGTCCGCTACCATATCTATATCATGCAGGATCGCCGCTATTTCCTGAGCACGACCTACTGTAATGTACTCCAAGCCGACTCTCGGAACAACGCCGCCTTTGAGGGCGTTGATGAGAATGCTTGCGATCCTTGGCGGAACCCGGTTGGTCATAAGAGGTATCACTCCTTGCGAGATGGTCAGAGTATTATATCAAAATTCCCGCAAAGTTTCTACTGTGATTCACCGACAGCGCGGTCTATCTGTTCTTTGAGTTGACATAATCAAAGGCAAATCGATGCTACGTTCTCCCTGTATTCGTCGTAGAGGATCATATCTTCGTCTATTTCCAGGAGATTGTCGCCTATAAAATCGGCGGCTTTTTCGTTTATGCTGTCGGCGAGGATCTCGAGCATTATATTATTTTTATCGGCAAAAGATTTGATATCCGCACCTTCTTGCAGAGCAAGGGAGAGAGCTTGGCGTTCTACATCAGTAAGAGCACGCTTTAATGCTTTCCAGCCGTCGGCAAAGGACAGGGTGAGTGGTGGGGATTGTAAGACAGGGGTGTTATCAACTTGTCTTGTTTCTTCTTCCGGAACTATAAGCTGCTCTTGGGTTTCAAGGGCTTCTTCGCGTATGCGGGCGAGGTTTTTATGGTCGACTTCTACTGCTATCAGATTTATATTTTTGTAGAAGTCCGATACCGCTTTTTCTATTACCTTGTCAAGTTCCGCACGTTTTGCCGCAGGGCGTTGGAGTTCTCTGAAAGGTTTTCCGCCTGATCTCATTTCTGCGACCAGCTTATACTTATAACCGACCTCCCGGCGCAGACAGGCTTCTGTTTTTTTGATTATATAACCGACAAAATCTTTTTGACTGGAATAATATATCGGCAGGTTTGCAGTCCATTGCCCGTTTTTACAGTAATACCTTTCAAAATCCGAAATGATAATTTCGCGGTCGTTTTGTTTAATACGGCTGCCGAAGAGCGCCTGCTTAAAAGGCAACCACGGTGAGCGTCTGCTGACGCTATATACAAGCAGGTCTTCGAAACGGGTGTTGCGTCCGATGCAAAATTCTTGAATCTTTTTTAATACCATCCCAAAACAATCGTTCAAAAGCTGTTCATTTCCGTCTTTATAAAACCTTGAGTTAGACGCATCATAACTTGATATACCGTTCCAGAGTTCAAGCTTGTTTTCTACATTTTCATCAAAAAGGAGCGACAGAGAGTAGTATTTTTGCATGTCATGTTTTTCAACAAACTCTGAAAAAGAAAACCCTGGTATCTCATAAAAAATAAAGTAATCTTTTAACCATTTCGGCAGATATTTTTCAACACCAGGTCTTATGAAGGAGGTGTTATTCCATAATTCAAGCAACTTATTAAGACCATCTGCAGGATCGCTTGTTCCGATACCGGATAGTAACTCGTATATGTAAAGATAAATATATGACAGTGATGTCGGTTGCATATCTCCGTTTCGGACTTTTGTACGCCATGTGAAATATGTACGGAGATAATCGTATCCCATGTTTTGATAATACGGATAGTACATATTAAACTTGGCGTCACCCTCGTAGTTATCTGTAAAATCCTCCATAAATCTCGCTTGCCTGTAAAACAGCTCGGAATCACTGCGGGCAAACGGTCTTTGGGAGGCAAGCCTTCGCATTTCGTAAAACATTTCACGAATCGGGTCGATGATTCTGGGTTTGATCGGTTCTGCCGGCGAGACAGTTGGAAAAAACCGCAACGCAGCCTCGCCGGCTGTACTGCGGTTTTGTGTTGTGTCGATTTCTATTTCAGCAAATATATTATCGTCCATAATTCTTTAAAGAAGCATCTGTGTTGTTTTCTTATCACAGTACCCGCATCTGTCGGGTCCGCTCCTTGAAGCAAGACGCGGCAGATATGTGTCCGATTGTGTAATACAGGCAGGGTTTGTACATTCTCCGGGTGCTGCACCGGGGTCATCCTCCACAAGCGGTGGTATAATTCTTGGAAGGTGCATAAAATCAAGAAGAAGTGCCATCCTTACCAGCATTCCGTAACGTGCCTGTTCAAAGTAAACTGCACGCGGATCCGTGTCAACATCGGTTGATATTTCATCGACTCTTGGTAACGGGTGCATGATCTGCATGTCCTTTTTTGCTCCGTCAAGCATCTTTTTTGTCAGCACATAGACATCCTTAAGTCTTCTGTATTCCCCCGCATCCTTAAATCGCTCCCTCTGAATACGTGTCATGTATAAAACATCGAGTTCC
>Ga0123356_10002786_pt1 | contig 18555 bp, 18 predicted proteins | sample TergutEmb28metaG_2_FD_92546 | JGI IMG/M metagenome (GOLD analysis project Ga0123356, IMG submission 92546) | Embiratermes neotenicus P3 segment gut microbial communities from Petit-Saut dam, French Guiana - Emb289 P3 | ecosystem: Host-associated > Arthropoda: Insects > Digestive system > Gut ...
CGCAGCACATCCGGCAGATCGTGTCCGGTGGCGAGATCACGGATGCGCCATTCGGTCCAGTCCGAACCCGCCGACGACACGGCGTAGGCCAGCAGGCGACCGTCGCGGCTTGCGACATAGCCGGTCACCACCGGGTGGCCCACCGGCGGCAGGGCGTTCGGATCGAGGGCCACCGTCGGGGTCTCGCCGAGGTCCCTCACCGTCATCAGCACGCTCTGGTCCTCGTGTCCGCTGTTGGTGGTGTAGAAATAGCGGCCGTTCTCCCTGAAGGGGACACCGGTACGCTCGAAGTCATAGAGCTGCGCAATGCGTGCGCGGATCTCAGCGCGCTGCGGAATGGCCTCGAGGTACGTGTTCGTCAGGCGCGCCTCCGCCTGCACCCAGTCGCGCGTGGCCGGGGAATCGAGATCCTCGAGCCAGCGATAGGGATCGGCCACCCGGATGCCGTGGTAGTTGTCGACGACGCTGCCGCGCGCAGCGCGCGGATAGACCAGCCGCTGCGACGCTGTCATCACCGGCGTGAATGCCCACAGCAACAGCAGGGATCCGGCCAGGGACACGCCCGGGAGCGCGAGCAGCGCGCGGTGTTTTGACATGAGACGCCTTCCATCAAACGGTTGACTTGCGACTACCTGGACTCGTAGACGGTCCTGCCACCGACCACGGTGCGCAGCACGCGGGCCGTCAGTATCTGCGCCGGTGCGGCCTGCAGCAGGTCACGGTCGAGCACTGCGAAATCGGCCAGCTCCCCGGCAACCAGTTGCCCCTTCAGCCTCTCCATCTGTTCTGCATAGGCCGAGCCCTGCGTGTAGGCGTACAGGGCCTGTGCGATGCTCAGGCATTCCTCGGGAAAGTATGCCGCGGCGCTCGTCCCGTCGGGAGAGGGCTCCGGAAGGCGGGTGACGGCGGCGTACAGCCCGCGCAGCGGTGACACCGATTCGACCGGGTAGTCGGTGCCGAAGGCGAGCGGAATGCCGTGGTCGAGCACGCTCCTCCAGGCGTAGGAGTAGCGGGCGCGCCCGGGACCGAGCCGCGCCTGCGCCCAGCGCATATCGGTCAACAGGTGGCTCGGCTGCATCGAAGCGATCACGTGCAGCACGGCCTGCCGCTCGAAGTCCCCGGGCGCGATCACCTGGTCGTGCTCGATGCGATAGCGCATGTGGGTACGTTCGGCCGCCGGCAGCGCCGCCGCGGCCGCCGCGAACGCGTGCAGTGCCATGCTCACGGCGCGATCGCCGATAGCGTGAAAGCCGATCTGAAACCCGAGGCGCACGCGCTCGATGGTCATCTCATCGAGGTGCGCCTGGCTGTAGCGCGGGATGCCGCGGTTGTGCGGGTCATCGCGGTACGGCTCCCCGAGCGCGGCAGTGCGCGAGCCAAGGGAGCCGTCCATGAAGCCCTTCAGCATCCCGGTATGCAGCATGAGATCCCCGGGCGGGTGGGAGGCACGCTCACGCACGAGAACTTCCGGGGGGTCATTGAACGTGAGCCACTCGCTGACGCGCACCGGCAGCGCTCCCTCGCGCTCCATCTGCTCGTACTCGAGGAAGTCTGCCCACGTCGAATAGTCCTGAACCGAGGTCACGCCGTGCTGCACGGCGTCCAAGGTGGCAAGCTCGAGCGCGCGCCGGCGTTGTGCGGGTGCCGGCGGCGGGATGCGACCCTGATACAGGCCCTTGGCAGTCTCACGCAGAATCCCGCTGGGCTTCCCGGTTGCGTCCCGGTCCAGCTGGCCGCCTGCCGGAGCGGCGGTGGTGCGGTCGATCGCGAACGCCCTGAGCGCTGCGCTGTTGACCACGGCGATGTGCCCATCCACGCGCTCGAGAAACGCCGGGTGACCGGCCGTGACGCGGTCGAGATCCTGGCGCGAAGGCAACCGCGGCAGGTCCCAGCGCGTGTGATCCCACCCGCCGCCGCGGATCCACGCCCCGGGGGGCGCGCGCGCGGCGGCCGCCCGCACTCGCGCCAGCATTTCCTCGAGCGAGGCCGAGCCGCGCAGATCGCACTGCAGGGCGAGCGTGCCGGCCTCCGCCAGGTGCAGGTGCGCGTCGTTGAAGCCCGGTACGACGAACGCGCCGTGCAGATCCACCACCCCGGTCCGCGGCCCCTGCAGGCGTGCCACCTCCGCGTCGGAGCCGGCGAGCACTATCCGCCCGCCGCTGACGGCCAGTGCGGCGACGCGCCGCGGCTGCGCCGCCGTGAGGGCCTCGCCGGTGAGGATGTCGCCGTGCAGAAAAATGCGCTCGGCCCCCCCGCCATCGGCAGCCAGCGCGGTTCCCGCCATTACGCTCATCAGCCACGCCGCGCATCTCAAGACTCGTGGTCCCCCCCGTGTTGGTCTGCGCAGACCGGGCGCGATTATCCCTCAGGCCGCAGCGTGCGCGCTGTAGAATCGTCCCATGCCCCGGCACGTTGGCATTGTGGCCTGCTCGGCGGAAGGTGCGGCACTCTGCTATCGCACCCTGTGCCTGGAGGGGGGGCAGCTGTTCGGGGCGCTCGCGCATCCGGAGGTGTCGATGCATACGCACTCGTTCGCCTCCTACGTGCATTGCATCGAGCGCGGCGACTGGCCGGCGGTTGGCGAGCTGATGTTGGCCTCGGCGCAGAAGCTGGCGCGTGTGGGTGCGGATTTCGTCATCTGCCCCGACAACACCATCCACCAGGCGCTGCCGTGGGTGCTCCGGCGCTCACCGCTCCCCTGGCTGCACATCGCCGAGGTGGTGGCCCGGCACGCCGTCGAACGCGGTTATCGCCGCCTCGGCCTGACTGGCACGCGCTACCTGGTCGACAGCGACGTCTACCCGCAGAAGCTGGCGGCGCACGGCCTCGAGTACCTGCGTCCCAACCATGCCGAGCGCGCGCAGATCAATCGCATCATTTTCGAAGAGCTGATTGCCGGCATCTGCACGCCCGCGGCGATCGCCTGCCTGCAGCGTGTGATCAGCCGCATGAAGGATGACGGCTGCGATGCCGTAGTGCTCGGCTGCACCGAGATCCCGCTGATCATGAACGACGACAACTCGCCGCTCCCCACCCTCGACTCCACGCGCCTGCTGGCGCGCGCCGCCCTGCAGCGCGCCGCAGGCAACACAGCCGCCTGAAGGCGGCGGCCCTGCCTGGCGCTGCCGGGGTCGGTCGCGCCGCAGTCTGCGCGGCGGTACGCCGCGCGAACCCCGCGCGCTGCGTCCTCAGTGACTAGTGCTTGCCTTCAAACTTGAAGGACACCTTGAGCTTCGCCCGGTACGCCTTCACTTTGCCCTTCTCGACCTGCATGTCGAGCGCCGCCACTTCGGCGATGCGCAGGTCGCGCAGCGACTTCGACGCCTGACTGATCGCGGTTGCCGCCGCCTTTTCCCAGGACTCGGTGCTGGTCCCGACCAGCTCGATGATCTTGTACACACTGTCGGCCATGGTTCTCTCCCGGTTGTTGGGTGTTAGATCCGCGCACCGCGAAGCGTGTGTGGGCGCCCGGCCCTTTTGAGTACCGGGTCGGCACGGAACATGCTATCGCCGCCCAGCAGCATCGGCAACTGTGCCGTGGTCAGCGCAGCGCTCCCGACCGCGAGACCATCGCGACGTCGCGACTATTTCTTGGCGTGCGAGTAGCGGGCGGCGTCCAGGTCTGAGGCACCAGGTCCGTCAGGCAGTTGAGCAGCGAACAACTCGCCAATCGTCTGGCGGGCCCGTGCCAGGCGGCTCATGACGGTGCCGATGGGCACATCGAGCGCAATGGCCGCTTCCCGGTAGGTGAGGCCTTCCACTGCGACGAGAAGCATCACTGAGCGCTGCGCGTCCGGTAGCCGTTCGACCGCGCTGATGATCTGCCGGTGCAGCGTGTACGTTTCGGGAGTTGGTGTCGTCGGGTCGGCCACGGTATCGGCCAGTTCATCGCTCCACTGGATGCTGCCGCGGCGGCGTGTCTGCTGCGCGCGCACCTCATTGAGCCAGACCGAGTGCACGATCGAGAACAGCCAGCTCAGTGTGGAAGTCCCCGGCTGCAACTGATGCTGGCGTTCGAGCGCGCGTACGCAGGCGCGCTGCACCAGATCCTCCGCGTCGTGGGGGTCACCCGCAAGGCGCAATGCAAAGCGCCACAACCGCGGCAGCAGCGTCGGTAACTCGTTGCACAATCCATTGCGCGTCATCGGCCCTCGCTTTGTCCCGCCAGACCCCGAAGGCGCTGCCTGCAACGCCGCAAGCGAGCACCACGGCGGCACGCCGGGTGGCGGCGGCCACTCCTGTGTGAACCTCCGCTGTATCAGGATAGAATTTTGTGGGCGGGGAATTAGAGTCGGCCTGCGTCCGCGGAACAAACGAGTTCCCGGGGGGAGCACGCCATGAAACACACTCATGCGGCCGCGAGCACTGCGCCAGGCTGACGGACATGACCCGGCTGCCCTCCATCGACTCGCTTTACGTGTTCGCCGTCGCGGCGCGACACTTGAGCTTCACCGCTGCGGCGGCAGAGCTGCACCGAACTCAGAGTGCGGTCAGCCACCGGGTCAAGGCCCTGGAGGGCGAGATCGGGGCACGACTGTTCGAGCGTGGAGCGCGCGGCCTGGAGCTCACTGCTCCGGGTCGGACCCTGGCACGACAAGTTGACCAGGCAATCAGCGACATCAGCCGTGTTCTGGCCGAGCTCAGCCGCGCCGCTGAGCCGCGCAATCTGCGCATCACCCTGTTGCCCTCGGTGGCCTCGCGCTGGCTCATGCCACGCCTGCCGCGCTTCTTTGAGCACCATCCGGATATCGAGGTGCAGGTGATCGCCGATCCGCGCGTCCTCGACCTCCGAGCGGAGCGGATCGACCTCGCGATTCGGTTCGGTCACGGACGCTATCGCGGGCACGTGACGACCTCGCTCATGGGTGACCGTGTGCTGCCGGTATGCGCGCCGCAGCTGGTCGCCGGACGCGCCTCCATCGCGACAATCGACGCCCTGCTCGAGCTGCCGCTGCTACACGACTCCGGGGCCGAAGGCGATGGCAGTCTTTCTGACTGGCACAGCTGGCTCGATCAGCTCGGCAGGCCGGAGGCACCCCATCGCGGCGGCCAGCGCTTCAGTCACGCCGGACTTGCGATCGAGGCAGCCGTGCTCGGTCTGGGAGTGGCCCTGGCACGACTGAGCCTGGCCACCGATTACCTGGCGAGCGGGGCCCTGATCTGCCCGTTCGCGCTGAGCACCGCCACGGCGTTCTCGTATCACCTGGTTGCGCTGTCCGACGTGGCGGGCCTGCCAGAGGTCGTGCTATTCAGCGAGTGGCTGCGCAACGAGGCGAGACAGACAGCTGCGATGGTCGCCCATATCGAGCGCGAGGAAGCGCGGCTCAGAACAGCGCTCGCGCTGCCGCCAAGCGGCGCTTACAGCAGCTGACGCGGAGGTCGACCCACGGATCGGGGATGGTGACTTTCAACGCCACGGTGCATACGGATCCGCGGGTCGAACGCATTCAGGCAGCCGCGCCGACTGGCGAGCTGCCGGTGCCGCCGTAAAGGCGATTCGCCTGGCCACTGGCAATGTGGCGGCCCAGATCCAACAGCGCCTGCGCCGAGCCCTTGCCGACCAGCACGTAGCCGAGGTCACCGTGCCGCCACGCAACAGTGCTCAGCTCGCCGATCTGCTGCGCATGCGGCTTCTCATCGGGGCGCGCATCCCGCGTGACGCAGAGCGCAACGGGCTCCCCCTGCTCGGGCAGATAGACCATCTGCACGACCGGCCGTTCGTGGAAGCTCAGACGCTGTACCCGCTTGAAGCTCAGCCCGGCAGCACGCAGGTCGGGTACGAACACATTCAAGCCATCGGCAGTCGATAAGTCACTGATTATTCTCGTACTTAGCTGTGGATCTTCGGTGACATGCTTCACCGTAGCGCGCGAATACAGCTGTTGATAGTCCGCCACCGCCTTGATCCACGGCTCGACTTGGGCCGTCATCGAGAAGCCTGCCGCACCGGGGAACAGCAGCCTCAGTGCAACGGCGCAGCAGAGCACGCCTGCGGCAAATGCGGCCGCCAGCCCTGGCCACCCCGACCGGCGACGTTGCTGGCGGTGAGATTCGGCGCTGACGATAGCCGCGATCCGCTGGCTGAGCTCTCGCGGCACGGGTGCAAGGGTCTGCGCGTTGAATGCGGCGGCGTAAGGCAAAGCCGAGGCGCGCATCGCAGTGACTCGCCGAGCCACCTCTGCCGAACTCGCTATCGCAGCCTCGATTTCGCCCCGGCGCTCCGGCGCCAGCTGGCCATCGGCGTATGCCAGCAGGTCCCTGTCATCAAAGCCCATGGTTGTCACCCCTCAGCCGGCGAGCTGCGAAGGGCCTCTCCACCAGCCAATACGGTAAACACTCATGGTCGGGGCGTTATTCCCGGTAACCCGTAAAATATGCTGCGCCCTGGAGCACCGGGCCTGCCGGACGTTCCCGCCGGCATGCCGGCAATTTGCAGCGGCTTGGCCGGCTCAGGCGCGCAGCGACTTCCGTCAGGTCATGCGCAGGCCCGCGGCGAATGACTCGGAAAACTGCACCAACAGGAGCAGCAGTGTCGTTGCAAGAAAAGACAGTCCGAGAGCTTCCATAAATCTCCCTGCAAAAAGTCCGAGAGGCAGTTTCGACAGCGGATGTGGTCCGCTTGGCTCTGTACCAAACACGCGGCGCACCGATTTATTCCTCGCGCGCGCAGGTCGATGAGCAACGACCAGCGACCGCGACCGCGAGGTAGCGCTGGTCGCAATGACCTCACGCGACGGTCAGACGCGACAGCCGGGTGAATGCCGCTACGCGGTATGCCCCGGTAGCGCTAAGTGCGAATCCGCCGCAGTGGTGTTGGATGTGGTGCCGCGCAGAGGAGCTGTTGAACCTTTGAGCCCACTCACGGCCAACGCGGACTCTTACCGCGTGTCTAAATGGGCAACGTCGCCCACTCGATGGCAAGGTCGACCGCCTGGCTGACCGTCATGGTGGTTGCGTCGGAGAAGATCTCGGGATGGCGTTCGACGCAGCGCTCGGCGCGGATGCAATGCGCCGACGTAACGATGCCGAGGCTCTGGAGCCTGCGTAGCCTCTGGATAACCGTTGCGATCATGACGTGCCGACCGTAAACAGAGCGTCGACAACAACGAACAGGGCTGCGACTGTCAGCGCAGCGAGCGGAGCGACGATCGATCGGGCGAAGATGAACATGAGAGCTCCTTACGCAAAGGAGAACACTCATGGCGGCCCGCCTATTCCGGCGCAGGACTCGAGCATTGACAGACGCCGCACGCGGCTGCCCGATCTCCCGCGCCCCCCGATCCCGGCGGCCGAGATCTCCGGGTAAATTCCTGCCCTACTCGGGGCCGCGCGGCTCGCGTGGCAGTCCCAGCGCTCGCTCGGCAATGATGTTGCGCTGGACCTGGTTGGTGCCGCCATAAATGGTATCGGCGCGCGAACCGAGAAACAGCCGCGGCAGCAGACTCCACTCGTAGGTCGCGCCGCTCGCGATTTCGCCTTGCGGACCGAGCACGTCGAGCGCCAGCACGCCGAGCTTCTTGCGCCAGGTGGCCCAGAAGATCTTGTACGTATAGGCCTCGTTCGCGAGACGCCCGGCTTCGGCCGCCGACAGCATGCGCAGAGCGCTGTAGCGCATGAGCTTCAGACCCGTGTACGCGTGCGCCAGGCGCTGGCGGATCTCGGGGTCGTGAATGAGCCCGTTGGCCTCGGCCGCCGCGACGACCGCCCGCAGTTCGTTGCTGAAGTTCATCTGCTGCGCGAGGGTCGAGACGCCCCGCTCGAATGACAGCGTGCCCATGGCCACCTTCCAGCCCTCGCCGGGCACGCCGACGATGTTGTCCGCTGCGGTACGGGCGTCGGCGAAGAAGGTCTCATTGAACTCCGCACCGCCGGTCATCTGGCGGATCGGCCGAACGGTGACGCCGGGCTGGCGCATCGGCACCAGCAGGTAGGAGAGCCCGCGGTGACCGCGCGAGCCCGGCTCGGTACGGCAGACGACGAACGCCCAGTCGGCAAAATGCGCGAACGAGGTCCAGGTCTTCTGGCCGTTCAGCACCCACGCGCGCCCGTCGGGGCCGTCCTGCAGCTGCGCCCGGGTGCGCACGTTGGCAAGGTCTGAGCCGGCATTGGGCTCGCTGTACCCCTGGCACCAGAATTCCTCCCCACGCGCGATCGGCGGCAGGAAGCGCTGCTGCTGCTGCTGCGTGCCGAAGGTGAGGAGGGTCGGGCCAATGAGCTCGACACCCATGTACCCGATCCGCACCGGGGCGCCGGCACGCGCGTATTCCTCGGCGAAAATCACCTGCTCTGCGAGCGAGGCGTTGCGTCCGCCGTACTGCTCGGGCCAGCCGATGCAACTCCAGCGGTCGGCACCCAGGGCACGCTCCCATTCCTGCCGCCGCGGCAGCATGCCGGTGAGGGCGGTCGCGTGCCGGATGTCGCGAAAGGGCCCGGAAAGCTGCGCTGCCAGCCATGCCGCGGCGTCGCGCCTGAAGCGCTCCTGCGCAGGCGTGAAACCTAACCTCATCGCGGTCCCCTCCCGCAGGTTACGGTCCTAGAACGCCGGCGTCGTCGCTGCGCCGGAAGCAAACAGCCGCACCAGCCGCTCGCGCTGCCAGCCGGGACTCCCCAGCAGCGTCGCGGTGGCGCGGGCACGTTTCAGGTACAGGTGCGCCTCGTGCTCCCAGGTGAAACCGACACCGCCATGCAGCTGGATGGCGTTCGCCGCGCAGTCGCAGAACGCATCGCAGCAGTAGCTCTTGGCGATGGCAGCCGCCTCGGCGAGCTCCGCGGGCTGCTCCTGCGCGACGCAGGCGGCGTACCAGGCCGCGGACTTGGCCGCTTCCACCTCGATCATCATGTCCGCCAGCCGATGCTTGATCGCCTGGAAGCTGCCGATCGGCCGGCCGAACTGCACGCGCTGCTTCACGTACGCGGTCGTGATCTCCAGCACGTGCTGCGCCCCGCCGAGCGCCTCGGATGCGAGCGCGATGCGCGCCAGGTCCAGACCCCTGCCGACCGCCGCTGCGGCCCCGCCCGGCTCCCCGAGCAGCTGCTCACGGCCGATGCTCACGTTGTCGAACTCGATGCGCGACATCGGGCGCGTGAGATCGAGCATCACGTGCGGGTGAACCGTGATGCCAGCGGCGCGCGCGGGGAGCACCGCGACACTGATGGCCTCATCGCCGTGCGAGCCGGCCGTGCGCGCCAGCACCAGCAGCAGATCGGCGGCATCGCCGTGGATGACGAAATCGCTGACACCGCTGAGACTGAAGCGCTCACCCTGTCCGCCGAGCGTTACCGTCACCCCCGTGCACGGCGGCCGTCCGTCCGGGCCCGCCAGCGCGCACGCGACGCGCACCTCCCCTGCGGCGAGCGGCGCGAGCAGCGTGCGGCGCTGCGTCTCGCTGCCGGCGGCTTCGATGATCGGCGCGGCGAGGCCCGCCGTGGCGAAGAACGGCGAGGCGATGAGACGCCGGCCCTGCTCTTCCTGCAGGATGCACAGCTCGACCCAGCCGAGTCCCGCGCCGCCATAGGCCTGCGGGATTGCCAGCCCGCTCCAGCCGAGCTCGCCGGCCATCTGCCGCCACAGCTCTCCGTCGTAGCCACCCGGCTGCTCCATCGCGGCGCGCACCTGCGCGGCGCCGGCGCGCGCGGCGAGAAAGCTCCGGGCGCTCTCGCGGATCAGCTGTTGCTCCTCGCTATGCGCGAACTGCATGAGAGCCCCTTGTCTGACCGATGACACGGATGTTGCAGCGGCCCGGCATGAGCATGGCGCAGCCGACCTGCGACATCTTCAGTAGACCTCGAACAATCCCGCCGCACCCATGCCACCCGCGACGCACATGGTGACCACGACCCAGCGCACGCCGCGCCGCCGGCCCTCGAGCAGCGCGTGACCGACGAGCCGCGCCCCGCTCATGCCGTAGGGATGGCCGATGGCGATGGCGCCGCCGTCCACGTTGAAGCGCTCGTTGTCGATACCTAAGCGCTCACGGCAGTACAGCACCTGCACCGCGAACGCCTCGTTGAGCTCCCACAGGCCAATGTCGTCCACCTTCAGCCCGTGGCGTGCCAGGAGGCGGGGCACGGCGAACACCGGGCCGATCCCCATCTCATCGGGCGCGCAGCCGGCGACCGCCACCCCGCGGCAGGCGCCGAGGGGTGTGAGGTTGCGCTGCTCGGCGAGCCTCGCCTCCATGATCACGGCGGCGGATGCGCCGTCGGAGAGCTGCGAGGCATTGCCCGCGGTAATGAATTCGCCCGTTGCCACCACCTTGCCGCCTGACCAGACCGGCTCGAGCTTCGCGAGCGCGGCGAGCGTCGTGTCCGGGCGGCAGCCTTCGTCGTGCTTCAGCAGCACGGTCTCGGCGTGGCTCTCGCCCGTCGTCTTGTCGCTCACGATCTTGCGACTTTCCAGCGGGACGATCTCGCTGTCGAAGCGACCGGCCTGATAGGCCGCGGCCACGCGCTGCTGGCTCTGCAGCGCGTAGCGGTCCTGCGCCTCGCGCGTCACACCGTAGCGGCGCGCCACCACCTCGGCCGTCTCGATCATCGGCATGTACATGTGGGGGGAGCGCGCCAGCACCGCTTCCGACTGGCCACGAAAGTTGTTGAAGTACTTGTTCTGCGTGAGACTGATGGATTCCACACCGCCGGCCACCACCACCGCCATGCCGTCCGCGCTGACCTGTTTGGCGGCGGTCGCGATCGCCATGAGACCGGAAGCGCATTTGCGATCGATGCTCATGCCCGCGACGCTCTCGGGAAGGCCTGCGGTTGCGACCGTCAGGCGCGCGATGTTGTAGCCCTGCGTGCCCTGCTGGATGGCGCAGCCGAGAACGAGGTCCTCGACCTCGGCGCCGTCAACGCCGGCGCGGCGCACGGCCTCGCGCACTGCGTGACCCGACAGCACCGGTGCGTCGGTGTCGTTGAAGGCGCCGCGGAACGCCTTGCCGACCGGCGTGCGGGCGGTGGAGACTATGACCGCTTCGCGCATGGTTCGCTCCTGAACAACCGCACAGCACACCCTGCGGTGTCTCGGATCAGGCTCGTGGCGAGACTAAGCGCGCCGCGGACTGCCTGCAACGGAAACTCGCGACGGGCGGCGCTGATGTGCGCCAATGAGCGCCGTCAGCGCAGCAGTGCCAGCCAGTCGCGGTCCTTCGGTCCATAGGCGACGAAGTGCGGGTTCAGGAGCGGCTCACCGGTGTTGTATCGCAACGGCGTCCCGTCGAGGCAGCTCACGGTGCCACCGGCGCCCGTCACGACGGCGTGCGCGGCCGCGGTGTCCCACTCGCTGGTGGGACCCAGGCGCGGATAGACATCCGCCGCGCCCTCCGCCACCCGACAGAACTTCAGCGAGCTGCCGATCGCCACCAGCTCGTGCGCCCCTACCCGTGCCAGAAAGGCATCCAGCGAATCGCCGCGATGCGAGCGGCTGCCCACGACGCGCAGCGGTGTGGCGGCCTGCGTGGCCACGCGGATGGCGTCGGCGGCCTCAACCGCACGCTGCCGCCACGCGCCGGCACCGGGCCAGCCGAGATAACTCGTGTCCGTCACCGGGACGTGCACCACACCGAGCACCGGCGCGTGTGCCTCGATCAGCGCAATGTTCACGGTGAACTCACCATTGCGCGACAGAAACTCCTTCGTGCCATCGAGCGGGTCCACCAGCCAGTAACGCTGCCAGCGCGCGCGCTCGCTGAACGGCGTGTCCGCCGCCTCCTCGGACAGCACGGGCAGAGCGGGCGCGAGCTCGCCCAGGCGCTGCACGATCAGGCGGTGCGCGCGCAGGTCGGCGGCCGTGAGCGGTGATGCGTCCGCCTTGGCTGTCGCGGCAACCTCAGCTGCGCCATAGACCTCGAGGATCTCCCGGCCCGCCTGGCGGGCAATGTCGGCGACGCGTGCGAGCAGCTCGTGCGTCGCGGCGCTCATGCCGGCCCGGTCACCTTGAGCGCCTCCAGGTGCGCGATGATGCGCTCGGCGGCTTCGTCGGGCGTCATGGTGGTGGTATCGATGCGGATCTCGGCGTGTTCCGGCGCCTCGTAGGGGGAGTCGATACCGGTGAAGTTCTTGAGCTCGCCGCGGCGCGCCTTCTTGTAGAGACCCTTCACGTCGCGGCGCTCGGCCTCGGCCAGCGGCGTATCGATGAACACCTCGAAGAACTCTCCTGGCGCAAACAGCTCGCGCGCCATGCGCCGCTCCGAGCGGAACGGGGAAATGAACGACACCAGCACGATGAGGCCGGCGTCCACCATGAGCCTGGAGACCTCGGCGACGCGCCGAATGTTCTCGACGCGGTCCTGGGGGGTGAACCCTAAGTCCTTGTTGAGTCCGTGCCGGACGTTGTCGCCGTCGAGCAGGTAGGTGTGCCGTCCTCGAGCGGTGAGGCGCTGCTCGACGCGGTTGGCGATGGTGGATTTGCCGGCGCCGGACAGCCCGGTGAGCCACAGGACGCACGCCTGCTGCCCCTTCTGCCGCGAGCGCACCTGCCGGTCGACGTCGAGTGCCTGCCAGTGCACGTTCTGCGAGCGGCGCAGCGCGAAGTTGATGAGGCCGGCGCCCACGGTGTTGTTCGTCAATCGGTCGATGAGGATGAACCCGCCGAGCGCACGGCTTTCCTCGTACGGCTCGAAGGCGATCGGGCGATCGAGCTCCAGCTCACAGACGCCGATGTCGTTGAGCTCGAGCCGCTCGGCGGCCGCGTGCTCGAGGGTGTTGACGTTGATCCTGTGCTTGAGCGGTGCGATGGTCGCAGACACGGTGCGGGTGCCGGCCTTCATGAGATAGGCGCGACCCTGCAGCATCGGCTCATCGTGCAGCCACACGATGGTCGCCTCGAACTGACTCGCCACCTCAGGCGGGGAGTCGCCGACCGCCAGTACGTCACCGCGGCTGACGTCGATCTGCGAATCGAGCGTCAGCGTCACCGACTGCCCGGCCACCGCGACCTCGAGATCTCCGCCGGCCGTCACGATGCGCGCCACGTGACTCTCACGGCCCGAGGGCAGCACGCGGATGCGAGTGCCCCGGCTGACGCTGCCGCTGGCGATGAGCCCGGCGAAGCCGCGAAAGTCGGCGTTCGGCCGGTTCACCCATTGCACCGGCATGCGGAAGGGGCGCCCGGCCAGGGCAGCACCGACCTCGACCGTCTCCAGGTGCTGCATGAGCGTCGGACCCCGGTACCAGGACATGTGATCCCCCGAGGCGACGATGTTGTCGCCGTACACGGCCGACAGCGGGATCGGCGTGATGTCGGTGAGACCGATGCGGGCGGCGAAGGTCTGGTATTCGGCGACGATCGACTCGAACGCCGTGCGCGAGTAACCGACCAGGTCCATCTTGTTGACCGCCAGCACCACGCGGCTGATGCCGAGCAGGTGGACGAGGAAACTGTGGCGGCGCGTCTGGGTGAGCACGCCCTTGCGGGCGTCGACCAGAATCACCGCCAGATCAGCGGTGGAAGCGCCGGTCACCATGTTGCGCGTGTACTGTTCGTGCCCGGGCGTGTCGGCGACGATGAACTTGCGCCGTTCGGTGGAGAAGAAGCGATAGGCCATGTCGATGGTGATGCCCTGCTCCCGCTCGGCCGCCAGCCCATCGACCAGCAGCGCGAAATCCAGCTCGCCGCCGCGCGTGCCGACGCGCTTCGAGTCCGCGGCCAGCTGCTCGAGCTGATCGTCGAATATCAACTTCGATTCGAACAGCAGCCGGCCGATGAGCGTCGACTTGCCGTCGTCGACCGAACCGCAGGTGATGAAGCGCAACAGGCTCTTGTGCTCGTGCGCGTGCAGGTAGGCGCCGATGTCAGTGGCGATGAGCTCGGACTGGTGGGACATCAGAAGTAGCCCTCCTGCTTTTTCTGCTCCATCGAAGCAGCCGCATCGTGATCGATGACCCGGCCCTGCCGCTCGGAGGTGCGCGTGAGCAGCATCTCCTGAATGATCTTCGGCAGCGTGTCGGCGTTGCTCTCGATGGCTCCGGTCAGCGGGTAACAACCGAGGGTGCGAAAGCGCACTTTTTTGATCATGGGTTTCTCGCCAGCCTCGAGGGGCAGGCGCTCGTCATCGACCATGATGAGGGTCCGGCCGCGCTCGACCACCGGGCGGTCGGCGGCGAAGTACAGCGGCACGATCGGGATCTGTTCGAGGTGGATGTACTGCCACACGTCCAGCTCAGTCCAGTTCGACAGGGGAAAGACCCGCAGGCTCTCGCCCGGACGCTTGCGCGCGTTGTACAGCGACCAGAGCTCCGGCCGCTGCTGCTTCGGGTCCCAGCGGTGCTGGGCGCTGCGGAAGGAGAACACGCGCTCCTTGGCGCGGCTTTTCTCCTCATCGCGCCGGGCGCCACCGAAGGCGGCGTCGAAGCCGTACTGCTCGAGCGCCTGCCTGAGCGCCTGGGTCTTCATGACGTCCGTGTGCACCTGGGAGCCGTGGGTGAACGGATTGATTCCCCGGGCGAGCCCTTCCTGATTGACGTACACGAGCAGCTGCACGCCAAGCCGCTTCGCCATGGCGTCGCGGAACTCGTACATGGCGCGGAATTTCCAGGTGGTGTCCACGTGCAGCAGCGGAAAGGGAGGCAGCGTCGGATAGAACGCCTTCAGCGCCAGGTGCAGCATCACCGCGCTGTCCTTGCCGATCGAGTACAGCATGACCGGGCGCTCGCACTCGGCGACCACCTCGCGCAGGATGTGGATGCTCTCGGCCTCGAGGCGCTGCAGGTGCGTCAGACGTGCCGGCGCCGGCGGGGCGGCGGCCGCCGTTCCCGACGCAACGGCGCTCGCGCCGCGGCTGGTGCCCCCGGTGCCGGGCCCGGGCGGTGCCGGTTGGCCCGGCGCATCGCTCGCGGGTGCGGCTCGATTCATGGAACGGACTCCGTTGTCGGTGACTCACCGGAACTTTACCGCGAGTCCTGCCCGATTTGCCCCCTCTCGTGCGACCTCGGGAGCAACCCTCACGGTCACCGTGATCAACCGGGCGGCAGCGTTGCGAGCAGCGCCGACTCACTCACCGCGACGGCACGCGCAACACATGCCGGGGATCTGCGCTTTTGGCAGAACGAAACCCCCGGCGGCTGCGGCGGGGTCATGAGTTGTACCCGGGCGAGCTCACCGGCGGCACGTCGAACTTTCCGGACCCGTCACAGGTCGAAAATCATGCTCTGCCGGAATCGCGCCTCTTGCCGGAGTAAGGTCGCACAGCGCACGCCTTCGGACATCAACGTCGTCACCGACGGCTTGGACTACGCAAATGACCGACGAGCACCGCAACGGAGCGGATGTCGCCGCGGCGGGACCGGGCGGCGGGAAAGTGCGACGAAGTAACTGGCGACCCTCTGGCGCGCGTGGTTTACTGGCGTTCGTGCCTGGTCACGCCCAAGCGCTGATGTCTGGCTACCTGTTGGGGCTCGTGCTCTCGACGCCGCTGGCGGCGGACACCATGCAGCAGATCGGCGCCGAGCTGCACGCCCAGCCCGCCGAAGCCCCGCAACCACCGCAGTTCCCCGCCCCAGCGGCGCCATCGGCCACTTCTCAGTCCCTGCCGAGCCCCGCGGAACAGCTCGAAGAAGTTATCGTCCAGACCACCGAGCCGAAATATGTCGCGCCGACGCGGCGCGATCGGATAGGACGCATCTGGGCGCCCGTGCTGATCGACGGCAAGGGACCCTACCGCATGGTGCTGGACACGGGCGCCACCCATTCGGCGATTGCGGCACGGGCAGCTTTGAGTCTGGGCGGCACGCCCATTACGACCACGCTGGTGACCGGGTTCACAGGCTCCGCCACGGTGCCGAGCCTGCACGTGAACCGTCTGGAAGTCGGCGAGCTCCTCATGGGCGCCACAGACCTGCCGGTGCTTCCGGACGTGTTCGGCGGCGCACAGGGAGTGCTCGGCTTCGAGGGACTGCAGAACAAGCGCATCTTTGCCGACTTCGCCCACGACCGGCTGGAGATCACACTGTCCCACGGCGAGCGCGCGCGACGTGACTTCGTCGTCGTACCCCTCTCGGTGATCAAGGACGGCCTGCTGTGCGCCAACGTGCGCATCGGCGGGATACGCGCCAGGGCCATTGTCGACACCGGCGCGCAGGCGACCGTCGGCAACCTGGCGCTGCGCGATGCGCTGGTGCGCCACCATCCCCGTGGCGCCGAACGCGAAGACATCATTGGGGTGACCCTCGACGTACAGAGCGGCGATAACGTACCGGCACCGGATATCGACTTTGGGGACATGCAGGTGAAGGGCGCACACATCACCTTCGGTGACATGTACCTCTTTCAGCACTGGCATCTCACCGATCAGCCGACGGTGATGCTCGGCATGGACCTGCTCGGCTCCTTTGACGCGCTGGTCATCGACTACAACCGCCACGAGCTGCAGGTCCGCGCACGCGACATGGATCAGTCGGGCTATTCGCTGCGCTACTAGCCTCACCAACACCCGCACCGTGAGGCAAGGCCGCGCCGCGCCTCAGGAGGTACCGCGGCCGCGCTGTCCCATGCGCAGGAATCGGCGCCGCTCGTTCCACTGATGGCGCGCGTGCAGCCGCTCGGACTGATTGGCGGGCTCGGGCGGCAGCGCCTGCAACGCGCGCAGCGCCGCCGCGTGCGCCATCGCCACCGCGGGGTCGGTCTGCAGCAGCGCACGGTAGTGCTCGAGAAAGGCCAGGTCGGCAGCCGCTCCGCCGCCGGTCAGGAGCTCGCGCGCGTGAGCCCCGATCGCCGCGCTCTCGCTCGCGGGAAGGTCGCGCGCGTACGCCAGCGCGTGGTCGAGATCGGCGATCAGTCGATACAGCGGCTGCAGCCACGCCCATTCAGGGCTCGTGGTGATCTGCTGCAATCGCTCCACGGGCGAGGCGGGCGGCTGAAACTGCCGCTCCGCCTCCAGCAGCGCCCCGAGCACGCCCTGCAGCGCTGCGCTGCTGTCGCGCAGATTGTCCAGCCACGGACGCTCTGAAGACATGCTCCTGCTCCGCCTCGGTCCAATCCAGCCCGTACCGCTCCGGTTCGCGGGCCGCTTAGCCTAACCGCTGACCACCCGCGGCGCCAGACAGCAGCGGCAGGTCGGTCAGATCGCCGATGCATTCGAGTGTCACGTCGGCCGCGGGCCATGCGGCGAGTTCGCGCGGGTCCAGCGCGTAGTGACCCTGGCGCACAAACACGGTCGTCAGTCGCTCGCGCCAGACACTCTTCATCGCCGCGAGGATGCGCAGCTTGTCGTCGACCATGACGTAGTGCTCGGCCGGATAGCGGCGCGCGACGGCAGGGAGCATCTGCTCCTTGTGCAGATAGATCAGTACCCGCCCCTCGACTGCGTGCCACAGGCCCGCCTGTTGCACCTTGCGCGGCTGAAACACCACATCGCCGTCGGAAAGAATCACCGTGGCGCCGTGCGCCCGGCCGCGCGCCAGCGCCGCGAGCGCGCCGGGGTAGAGGCGGCTCGCAAACGGGTAGTCGAGCAGGAACAGGGAAACCCGCAGCAGTTGCAGGTCGTCCTGGTGCTCCAGCCGGTAGCGCTGCAGCGCGCCGAGGTAGTCGGCATATCCGAGCTCGGCGCGCAACTGCTCGAAGATCTCCCAGTACCGGTAGCGGCTCACGAGGCCGACCTCGCGCTCAAGGTGGGCGCTGAGATCCTCCTGCACGGCGTCGTTGTCGAGCAGCGTATTGTCCACATCGAACAGAAATACGGTCTTCGCCACGTCGGTCATGCGCGCGTTCCGCCGGTACCCTGGGCCGGCTGGTGAGTGTACGCTGTGTGGGCAGCCCAAAAAGGCGCCAGGCTGTCAACGTGGGCGAGGGGTGCGCGTTGCGAGCTTTGGGGCGTACTCCGCAGGGAGGGACGCGCGATGAACGTTTCTGCTTTCGTGAGCGAACTGCGAGTCTGCTCCGGTGGCCGTCGGCGCGTCGGGGTATGGCTCGTCCTGGCCGGCACTTTCAGCGCTCTGGGAAGTTGTCACAACGACAACGGGAACTTCGGCGGCGGGTACGCTCCGAGCACGGTTCCGGTGCCGAACTCGATCGCGGTGGCGCTGATCAATGGCGTTCCCGACCTGGTGGTCGCTACCACCGCCGACCAGGGGTCGCCGGCCAACCCCGGCTACGTCAACCTCATCCCGAATACACCGGGCTCGCTCGGCAAGTTCCAACAGGGCGTGCAGTACCCGGCGGCCGGGACCGATCCAGCGAGCATTCAGGTCGCAGATCTCACTGGCAGCGGGACCCTCGACCTGGTCGTGGCCATGGCCGGGAGCGGCAACGTCTCGGTGTTCATGCATGGTGCGACTCCCGGTACCTTCTCTCCCGCCGTCAGCGTAGCGACGGGTGGCCTGCCGAACCAGGTCGTGATCGGTGATCTGAGCGGCGCCAGCCCACCCGGACAGTGCGCGCCGCGGTGTGATCTGGTGCTCGCGGATTTGAGCGCCCAGGGAAACGTGATCGTGCTCATGGCAGATCCGGCGAATCCCGGGCATTTCCAGACGCCGACCACGTTGCCGGTCGGCCGCGTCGTGACGTCGGTGCAGATCGGAGCCCTGAGCGGCAGCGGCGTGCCGGACATCGTGGCAGCCACCTAC